>Ga0307379_10001505_pt1 | contig 36787 bp, 30 predicted proteins | sample UN2MG_FD_202237 | JGI IMG/M metagenome (GOLD analysis project Ga0307379, IMG submission 202237) | Soil microbial communities from Risofladan, Vaasa, Finland - UN-2 | ecosystem: Environmental > Terrestrial > Soil > Coastal area > Acid sulfate soil | place: Finland: Risofladan, Vaasa | collected...
TCCGGAGCTGTTCTTTGCCGGGCCGCGAAGAAACATCATGATTTACTTGGCGATCCTTGGCGCTCTTGGCGTCTTGGCGGTTTTCTTGCGGCCTATTTTGGACAAGAGTGTACTATCTACTATCTTCTATCTACTTCTTCCCCCACCGCTCGGCCATCTCCACCATCCTTCCGATCTTCCCTCCGGCCTCCGGACGGGTGAGGCCCTGTTGGATCACCTCGGGCGCGTAGTTGTCGGCGAGGAACTGGCCGATGTCAATCTTGGTGGCCCAGCAGTTGATGATGACCCAGCAGAAGGGCGACCCCGAGGTGCGGCAATACTTGAAGGGCACGAAGTCGCCGATCCGCGGACAGCGGGTGACCTGCTCGTCATGTTCTTCCATGGACATGAAATTATTTTAGCACCGATCCCGGGGGAAAAGGGAACCGGCGCGGGTCATTGGCCGCGGCCGCCGGTTGGCGGTGACGCTTTCCCGAATTCGAGCCAGCCCAGGACGGAGAGGATTTTTTCGATCTCGTCGGCCGCGGCCTCCTGGCCCCACGGCCGGAAGTGCGGGTCATAGTCCCAGTACAGCGGCCGCTCGCGCCTCGCCCGGAGCGCGGGCAGCAGGTCAACGCAGTTAATGTCCAGCTCGCGGCAGTAGCCCATCACGATGCGGTCGGGCCGCGCGATCTCGACTTGGGGCGGCAGCCGGTCCCGGATCAGATCGAAGTACACCTGCTCCTTGAACGGAAACAGGATGACGAGCAGCCGGCCCCCGGCCCGCCCGCCCGCCAGACCCTTGATCTTTGCCAGGGCCCTTCGCGTTTCCTCCATCCCCACCCGCACCCCCGGCTCGTCGCCGGCCAGGCAGTACGCCAGCCCCAGCTTGTTCCGCGGAAACAGCGTGAAGTTGCCGTAGCGCGGGTCCTGAAACCCGAGCCGCTCCGCCTCGTAGAACAAGGACTCGCGCGGGTCCGCGCTCTCACGGCGGAAAAGGCCGCGCGCCCGCGCGCCCAGCTCGGTCAGCAGGAAATACAGCTTGCTGTGGAGCGCGATGCGCTCGGAGCGATTCAGATCGTGGAGGTTATTGTCGGTGTCGGGCAGCCCGGGGATCAGTCCCTCCCGGATGCGCCACGCCATCCAGTTGTCCCAGAACTCGTTGCCGAGCCACATCTCGTAGATCACCGCGTGATGGGGCACGGCGGGCGCCACGGCCTCGTAGATCATGGCGAGCTTGGCGAGGCCCCCGGCCTGCGCCACGTTGACCAGGTTCAGGCCGGGATGGCGCGCCTCGATCCGGTCCACCCAGATCTCCGGCCGCTCCACCGCCGCGCCGAAGGTGAAGGAGTCGCCGAGCGCGATGATGGTCCGCGCCGCCGGGTCCGGCGGGTCGTCCCGCATCCCGACGCGGGGCAGGCCCGGGACCGGAACGGTGCGGAACCCGACCCGGACCGGGACCCGTTCCAGCCCGGTGAAGTCCCATACTCCATCGGCATGAGGAATGAAAACTATACCGTATTGCGGGTCGGCCCGGGTCAGCGCCAGGAAGTCCCGCCTCGACGCGAGCTGGCCGTAATTCCGGCCCGCGGGCAAAAGCCGCGCGATCCCCTCCGCCAGCGCCGCGCCCGCCGCGAGCCCCGCCAGGAGCAGCAAAATATTTTTCCACGGCCTCCTCAATCCTTCACCTTCATTGCCCCGCGATTATAACACAAGGCCCCGCGCCCGCGCGCGAAGATGCGGGCCGCGCGGTTTCTGTTACAATAGGGCAGGCAATTGTATGGGCGCATCCGAAAAAATCCCGGCCCTGCTCCGGTTCCGTCCGGTTTACGAAGGCGGCCCCGGCGCCGGGCCGTGGCTGATCAGCTCGCTGGGCCGGCCCGGGCTCGATCAGCGCGACGCGGCGGCGAGCATCGAGTTCTCGCAGGACCCGTCCCGGCCGAGCGCGGTGCTGGAGGGGCCGCTTGCGGGCAGGAGGGTGATCGGACTGGCCGCTGATTTCGGCGCGGACCTGGTGGGACCGATGGGCCTCTCCCTCATCGAGCAGGGCCTGGCGTTCACGGCGCGCCTGGTGGCGGCGGACGCGGCCGACTTACCGCTTCGGCTGCTCCGTCCCGCCGCGGCATCCGCCGGCGCTGCGGAAGCGGTCCCCGCCGAGGCCGTGGCGGTCCTGGAAGCGAGGCCCGGGGCCATGGTCTATTACGGGCGCCGCCGCGACCTCGGGGCCGGCCGCTTCTCGACCCTGCTCATGAAGAACCCGGGCGCGGAGATCCTGGAGGGCCATCCCGCCCAGAGCGGGCAGGCGTTCGCGGTCCCGGCCGGAATGCCCTATGTGCTGGGCCGCGGCGTCATGGCCTACGTCGCGGGCGTGGAGGCCTCATCGGGCAAGGCCGTCAAGGCCGGCGCCGGCCTCATCACCGAACCGGCGCCCGTCTCGCGCGTTTTCATCCGGGGCCTGGGCTTCCTCGACGGGATGAACGCGGTGACGTGGCTCGTGGCCGCCGGGCCCCTGGCCGTGGCGCGGCTGGATTTGCGAGCGGAATGGGAGGACGAGTGGAAGGGCGGCGGCCCGCGGCCCGGCTTCGTGCTCCTCACCGGACTCTCCGGACGCGCCCTGCTCACCGGGGCCGGGGAGACCGAGACCATCGCCCGCGGCGTCACCGTGATGGCGGCCGCCTCCTGCCGTTGCTTCCGCCTCAATCCCGGCCCGGAAGGCGCCTCCATCCTCAAGACCTGGCTCTCCGACCGAGCGGCCGAGATCGAGAGGCCGCTTTTACAAAGGGGCCTGACCAGGAAAGAGATCGAGGGATTGTACGGGGCAAACGAAAGGAAGCGAAGATGAACGCCAAGACGCCAAGAACGCCAAGCTTGAAAAATAAAAAAAATCTTGGCGTTCTTGGCGTCTTGGCGATTATCTTCGCCTCCCTTTCCCCGCTTGCTACCGCGGCGTCCCTGTGCTAAATTCGTGCTCGTGGGGCAAAGGAGGGTACTGACATGCTAGGCGGCATCGGTCCTTGGGAAATCGTCGTCGTTCTGCTGGTCTTGGCCGTCATCTTCGGCGCGAGCCGCATCCCCGAGATCGGCTCCAACCTGGGCAAGGGCATCAAGAACTTCAAGAAGTCCTTCAGCGAGGTCGAGGACGTGGAGGATAAAAAGAAGGAGCTCAAGGAGAGCGGGGGGAAATAGCGCCCGCGAAACGCTGATCGTTCCGCTTCCAAGGAGGGCCGGCCGCCCTCCTTTAATTTTGGCCACGTGCCATCAGGACATGAACGCCGGCACATGGCAGTAGCGCCGCCGGCATCGCGGAAAAGCAGGGTTCTTGGGCTGCTCACTTTTCTAACGTTGCCGCATTTCGTCGCCTTCGGCTGACAATTTTTGACAGTCCTCAATCCGTGATGCACCATCATTGCGGTCCAAAATATTTCCCCGAAGGGGACTGACGTGAGTAGCCGGGAGGTGAAACCCCCGGAACCGCGCGCAACGCCATTCCGGCCCTGAAGGGGCCGCACCTCGCCGGCGCTTTTGGTTCAACATCTTCAGGGTTGAGGACCAAGGTGTGCGCTTTTCCGCAGGTTGCACCTGCGGCTACTCACATTGCCGCCCCTTGCGGGGTATCGAAGCCGGTTGCCAGTATTATTTTCACAAAAAACAGGAGCGGCCGGGCCGCTCCTGTTCTGAGCTCTGGTTGGGCCGGCTTGGGCCAGCGGGTGATTAGTGCATGTGGGGTGCGCCTTCTTCCTCGTCGTCGGCGGGTTTTTCAGCGATCATGCACTCGGTGGTGATGAGGAGTCCGGCCACGGAGGAGGCGTTTTGGAGGGCGATGCGGACGACCTTTTTGGGGTCCACGATCCCGGCCTTGATGAGGTCCTCGTAGGTCTCGGTGGCGGCGTTGAAGCCGAACGCGCCCTTTCCGTTCTTGACCTTCTCGGCCACGATCGAGCCTTCGATCCCGGCGTTCTCGGCGATGGCCCGGATCGGCTCCTCGATCGCCTTCTTCACGATGTTGATCCCGAACTGCTCGTCGTCGTTGTCGGCCTTGAGTTTTTCCAGGGCCGGCAGCGCGCGGAGCAGGGCCACGCCTCCGCCCGGGACCACGCCTTCCTCGACCGCGGCCTTGGTGGCGTGCAGCGCGTCCTCGACCCGGGCCTTGCGCTCCTTCATCTCGGTCTCGGTGGCCGCGCCGACCTTGATGATCGCGACGCCGCCGACCATCTTGGCCAGCCGCTCCTGGAGTTTCTCGCGGTCGTAGTCGGAGGTCGTTTCCTCGATCTGGGCCCGGATCTGGTTGATGCGTCCCTTGATGTCGTCCTTCTTGCCCTGGCCGTCCACGAGGGTGGTGGTATCCTTGGTGAGGACCACGCGCTTGGCCCGGCCGAGCTGCGCCACGGTGATGTTCTCGAGCTTGAGTCCCAGGTCCTCCGCGATCATCTCGCCGCCGGTCAGGATGGCGATGTCCTGGAGCATGGCCTTCCTGCGGTCGCCGAAGCCGGGCGCCTTGACCGCCGCGGCCGAGAGCGTCCCGCGCAGCCGGTTCACCACCAGCGTCGCCAGCGCCTCGCCCTCGACGTCCTCCGATATGATCAGGAGCGGCTTGCTCATCCGCGCGATCTGCTCCAAGAGGGGCAACAGGTCCTTCATCGTGCTGATCTTCTTCTCGTTGATCAGGATGTAAACGTCCTCCAGCACCGTTTCCATCTTCTCCGGGTCGGTCACGAAGTAGGGCGACAGGTAGCCCTTGTCGAACTGCATGCCCTCGACCACTTCCAGGGTGGTCTCGATCCCGCGCGCTTCCTCCACCGTGATCACGCCTTCCTTGCCCACCTTGTCCATGGCCTCGGCGATGATGTTGCCGATCAGCGAATCGTTGTTCGCCGACACCGTGCCCACCTGCGCGATCTCCGCCCGGTCCTTGGTCGGCTTGGAAATCTTCGCGAGCTCCTCCACCACCGCCGCCACGGCCTTGTCAATGCCGCGCTTCACGCCCATCGGGTTCGCGCCCGCCGCCACCAGCCGCGAGCCCTCCTTGTAAATGGCCTCCGCCAGCACGGTCGCGGTGGTGGTCCCGTCGCCGGCCACGTCCGAGGTCTTGGAGGCGACTTCCTTCACCATCTGCGCGCCCATGTTCTCGAAATTGTCCTTGAGTTCGATCTCCTTGGCCACGGTCACGCCGTCCTTGGTCACATTGGGCGAACCGAACGACTTGTCCAAAACCACGTTGCGGCCCTTCGGACCCAGCGTAACCTTCACCGCGCGCGCCAGCTTGCTTACGCCCGCAAGAATGCTCGTGCGCGCGTCCTGTCCATAAGTCAACTGCTTTGCCATGTTCCCTTCCTCCCTTGGGTTCCTATTGATACTTGTCCCGGATCATGAATCGCTTATTTCTCGATCACCGCGAGGATCTCCTCCTCCCGCATGATCATGTATTCCTCGCCGTCGAGCTTCACCACCGCGCCCGAGTACTTCTCGAACAGCACCCGGTCGCCGGCCTTCACGCCCAGCGGCTGCACCGTGCCGTCGTCCAGCTTCCTGCCGTTGCCCACCGCCACGATCTTGCCCTGGTGCGGCTTCTCCTTGGCCGTGTCCGGGATGATGATCCCGCCCGCGGTCTTCTCCTCCTCCTCCAATTGCTTGACCAGAATCCGGTCGTGCAGCGGACGAACTTTTACTGCCATCTCCGTTCCCTCCTTTTCGTTATCGTATTGATATTATTCGACAAATCTTCTCGGCCCCCGCCCCTTGCCATAACGGGCAAGCCGGTCTCGACATATATTTTATTCATGATTTCCGGGCTGTCAAGAGATTTTTAGATAAAAATTAGCACTCCCTTGCCTTGAGTGCTAAAAACAATATATCAAGATTTTCGGATTTTGCAAATTTTCTGTTCGGACGCATGAGGATCGGGCTGGGGAGGCCGGTTCACCGGCCTTATGCCTTGGTCCAGGCCCGTGCTTTAGCGCGGGTAGGCGGGATGCCGGTTGTCGGCTCCGGACCCCGTTTTAACGGGGTTCTCGAAACAGAGGATTTATCCGGCGGCTAACGCCTGCGCCCAACAGGCATAATAACGACCCCACGCTGACCCACAGCCCCACCCGGAAGCTTTGCGGCTGATAGGCCATGCTGACCCGGTGCACGCCCGGCCCCAGGGGCAGGCCGCGGAAGGCGTAGTCCGCCGCTAATATCCGCTCCTCCCTGCCGTCAACCCACGCGCGCCAGCCCGGGAAGTAAACATCGGTGAGCAGCAAGAGACGCGGAGCGGCCGCCGCCGCCGTAAGCTCCACCCGCTCCGGAGCATAGCGGTCCACCCGCACGCCCTCGCCCTCCCCGAGCCCGTCTCCCCGGATCTCCGGAAGCGGCGGCCCTTCCACCACCGCCTGCTTGCCCGGATCGAACGCGGGAGCGAGCAGCTTGCCCAACACCTCGTCGCGCCGCGCTGTTTCCACCTTGCTCACCAGGAACGCCGCGGCCATGGCGCCGGGGTTCTCGAAGATAGTAAAGCCCGGGCCGGCCAAGGCCGTTTTAAAGTATTTGGACCGGTTCACGATCCTCGGGTCCCGGAGCACGGCCTCGGCGTCTCCGCCCTTGGCCGGGATGGCGGCGAAATATAGTGTTGTAGTGCGGTCTCCCCTCTTACCGAGATCAATGCCGGGTTCGGAAAGCCTCGGCCCACGACGGAACCCGGCAAACTCCAGCGCCTTCACCTTCTCCCCCACTCCCGTAATTACCGCAAGCCACTGGCCCGGACCGTGGTCCTCCACCTGAAATAAAAGCCGGTCACCCGGTTGAATGAAAATCGAACCGGAGACCTGGCCGAAAAAATGGAGCAAATCATGCGCGTGAGAGCCGCCCACGTCCAGGCGCTCGACCTCGGCCCCGTTCCCCGACGCGAGCAGCGGCGAGTCCGGGAAAGCCAGGAAAAAATGGTCCGCGAACTTAAGGTTGCGCTCCTCAGCCGCCAGGTACTTGATGCCCATGAGGTCCAGGAAGCGGATGTTTTTGTCGGTGACGAACGCGCCTTCCTTGAAGACCTTGGTGGCCTCCAGGTCCGCGATCTTGTGGTCCACTTCGCGGAACGTGCCGGGAATGATGGCGTTCAAAAAGCGGGTGTAGCGGTCCACCGACACCGTGATGAAGCCGTCGGCCGAGCGCGTGCCGTAAAGGACCCCGGTCTGGAGCGGCACGCTGATATTCTCCCAGTGGTCCCAGGGGTACATGGTCTGCACGCGGTGCAGACCCGGATGCTCCTCCATGAACCGCGCGTATTCGGGCGGAAAGTGGAAGGGGTCCAGATCGTTCCGCGGCATGGTGTACATGACGGGCAGAGCGTAGGTGCACAGCGCGATGGCCATGAACGCCCACTGGGGCCACGCGGGCCGGCGCGTGAAGATGCGCCGCGAAAAGATGAGGAGCGCGCCGATGGCCGCGGCGGCGATCATGCCGGCGCTCATGGCGTGGCCGAGATTTTTGAGCGCCGGCTCCATGGCGGGCTCGGCGTACACGGCCAAGAGCTCGGGCCGGCGCGCGAGGAACCCGAACCAGACGGCCGCGCCCATGATGCATAACGCCCCGCAGGCTCTGAGCCATCCCCGGCCCTTCGCGGCCATGACCCGGTCCGCGCCCAGCGCGATCATGGCGGCGATGATGATCCCGGCGTGGAAGATTATGCGCGAGTGGGCGAGCAGGTCGCGGAGCAGCGGGACGCGGTAGAGGACCCAGAGCGCGCCGAAAAGGTCGTGGATCAGGCACAGGCAATAGCAAAAGAGCAGCGCGCACAAGAAAAGCACGGCTGACCGGCGCGCTCCGGCCACGGCCGCGGTGAACAGGGCGAGCACGAGTCCGGAGGCCAGGTACTGGGTCCAGGTCGCGGCCCCGGCGTTAAGCGATGACCAGATCTTGAAATAGCCGTAGGTCAGGCCCTCGCCGCGGATGCTGAAATGGGTGAGCTCGAGCGTGGGCAGGGCCTGGACCTGGGACAGCAGGTATCCGATGATGAAGGCCGCGGTAAACAGGACGTAGGCCGCCGCCACCTTCCGCCACTCTCTCCGGTAATAAATTCCGGCCGCGATCAGCCCGAGCGCGATGAGCTCGTAGGCGAGCCCGGTAAGCTCGACGTGGCCGCCCAGGTACATGACCAGGTTCGCGCTAACGAAGCCGACGAGGTATATGAAGCGCCGCTCCGTGACGAGCCCGATCACGCACAGGAACAGCCATGGCGCGACGCAGCCGGTCCGCAGGGTGGGCGCGAAATTGCCCAGGCCCTCCAGGATGAACACCGCGCCCTGGATGACCACCGCGAGCATCGCGGCCCATCCGCTCGCCCCCAGGCGGCGGATGAGGTAGAACAGGCCCAGCGCATACACCGTCGCCATGATCCACTGGCTCACCCACACCGCGCGGCCGAAGCTCGCCGCCGCATAGACCAGGTCGAGCGGGTACAGCGCGGCCGAGTGCGACCAGGCCAGGAAGGGCATGCCGCAGAAAAGGTCCGGGGTCCACAGCGGAAAGAAGCCGCGGCCGTAGCTGTCGTTGATGAAGCGGTGATACAAGAGCCACTGCGACTCGTCCTGGTACGACGGCAGCAGCGTGGTCAGGCCGTTAAAAAGGCAGGGAGCGTAGAAGGCGGAAACGTAGGCGATCACGGCGAGCGCCAGCCCCGCGTTCGCGCGCCGCTCCAACCGGCCGCCGCGCTTTCCGTTTTCTTCGCTCATTCGAGTTCCCGCCCGCCATTATATTAAGGCCGGCGCGGGGCCGCAACCGCGCGAACCGCCGGCCCTTGACGATCCGCCCTGCTTGGACTATATTTTATAGTCCGGGATGGGGCCATTCATCCCCTCGCGCCCTTAGCTCAATTGGATAGAGCGTGTGGCTACGGACCACAAGGCTGGGGGTTCAAGTCCCTCAGGGCGCACCATTGATGAAAAAGCGAGGCGGCCGTAAGGACGCCTCTAATTTTTTCAGAGGGCTGGACCCCTTTATAAGCGGGCGAGTTTTCCGAGCCACAGATTAACACAGATAAACACACAGTGCTGTCCAAAATAAACGGACCGGAGAACCGCCAAGGCGCCAAGAGCGCCAAGGATTATTTTTTAACACGATTTTAAGAGGGCTTGGGTGCGAATGTTTCTTGCTTGACGCTCCCGTCGGCCGGTCCGCCAAGCCGGTTGGGGCCAACGCTCCGGAGCTGTTTTTTGCCGGGCCGCAAAAAAACATCATGATTTACTTGGCGATCCTTGGCGCTCTTGGCGTCTTGGCGGTTTTCTTGCGGCCTATTTTGGACAAGAGTGATAAACACAGATTATTTTTTGCATCCGTGTTCATCCGTGTTCATCTGTGGTTGCTCTCTGGACCCAAGCTGTTAGCGCGGAATCTGCCCATGACCGATGACGAAAAATACATGGCCGAGGCCCTGGCCGAGGCGCGGGCCGCGGCGGAGGCGGGCGAGGTCCCGGTCGGCTGCGTGATCGTGAGCCGGGGCCGGGTGATCGGGCGGGGTCATAACCTCCGGGAGGCCACCAATGACCCGACCGCGCACGCCGAGATCGTGGCGCTTCGGGAGGCCGCCAAGGCCGTGGGCTGCTGGCGCGTCACGCCCGCGGCCTGTTACGTCACCTGCGAGCCGTGCCCCATGTGCGCGGGCGCGCTGGTGAACGCCCGGGTGGACCGCCTGGTCTATGGCTGCGCGGACCCCAAGGCCGGCGCCTGCGGAACGCTCTTCGATATCCCGCGCGACCCGCGGCTGAACCACCGGATGGAGGTCGCGGCCGGAGTGATGGAACCGGAGTGCGCGAGACTGCTCCAGGAGTTTTTCCGCGGCCGAAGGTTATAGGCTTGAGGCTTGGGGCTTGAGGGTGGATGCATGGGTCTGGTCCCTCTGCCCTCAAGCCTCAAGCCCCAAGCCTCAAGCCTTTCTTCCGGCCCATTTGCATGGCCGTGCAAATCGGATAAAATCTAGATTGACAAAGGGGTTTGTGGTTTGTAGTTTGTGGTTTGTGGTTATCGAACCAAAAACCCAAAACCCCAAACCACAAACCTGTTTTAAACGGAGAGGTGGCCGAGTGGCTGAAGGCGGCAGACTCGAAATCTGTTGTATCGCTTGCGGTACCGGGGGTTCAAATCCCTCCCTCTCCGCCACTTTAATCGGGTTTGTGGTTTGTAGTTTGTGGTTTAAGAACCCCAAACCCAAAACCCCAAACCACAAACCTTTAAAACGGAGAGGTGTCCGAGTGGCTGAAGGAGCACGATTGGAAATCGTGTAGGTGGGGTCAAACTTGCCTCGAGGGTTCAAATCCCTCCCTCTCCGCCATTATAAAAGGTTTGTGGTTTGAGGTTTGTGGTTTGTGGTTCGGGAACCAAAAACCTGAAACCACAAACCACAAACTACAAACCACAAACCTCGTTTCCCGGGGCGATAGCCGGGTCCTGCACAACGGCGGCCCGTGAACCCCGTCAGGTCCGGAAGGAAGCAGCGGTAACGGGACCCGGCGTGTGCTGCAGGGTCGCCCGGCTATCACCCGGGGACGCGAGGTAGAAATTATGAATGATGAATTATTAATTATGAATGAAGAGCATCCCGGCGGCCTGCCGGATTTTTAATTCATCATTCATCATTCATCATTCATAATTGTCATCCTCACGTCCGCCCACGTCCACGAAGGAGGGAACTTGTCTTACCTGGTGCTGGCCAGAAAATGGCGTCCGCAGACCTTTGCCGAGATCCTGGGCCAGGAAGCCGTGGTCCAGACCATCCAGAACGCCATCAAGCAAAACCGGGTGGCCCACGCCTTCCTCTTCTCCGGCCCGCGCGGCGTGGGCAAGACCACCTTGGCCCGCGTCCTGTCCAAGGCCCTCAACTGCCAGTCCTTTGACCAACCCACGATCACGCCCTGCGGCCACTGCTCGGCCTGCGTCGAGATCACGGCGGGGTCCGCCGTGGACGTCCTGGAAATTGACGGCGCGTCCAACACCAGCGTGGACAACGTGCGCGAGCTGCGCGAGACCGTGCGCTACATGCCCGCTTCCTGCCGCACCAAGATCTACATCATTGACGAAGTGCACATGCTCTCGCAAAGCGCCTTCAATGCGCTCCTGAAGACCTTGGAGGAGCCGCCGTCGCACGTGGTCTTCATGTTCGCCACCACCGAGGCGCACAAGATCCCGGCCACCATCCTGTCGCGCTGCCAGCGCTACGAGTTCCACCGGGTGGGCGCGCCGCTATTGGTGACTCACCTGGAAAACATCTGCGGCCAGGAGGGCATCCGGCTGCCGGAAGGATCGCTCCGCGTGATCGCGCGGGAGGCGGAGGGCAGCGTGCGCGACGCGCTCTCTCTGCTCGACCAGGTGACCAGCTTCGGGACCGAGGGCCTTTCCGAGGACGAGGTGCTGCGCATCCTGGGCGTGGTGGACCGCACCCTGGTGAGCGCCATCTGCAAGGCCGTGCTCGAAGGCGACGCCGCGGCCGCGCTCGACGAGCTCGCGCGCGCCGACGAGTCCGGCCACGACATGAAGCAGCTCGCGCGCGAGCTCACGCGCTGGTTTCGGAACCTGATGGTGGTGAAGCTGGCGAAGGACCCGGAGCGGCTGCTCGACGTCCCGGACCAGGAGCTCGGCCTGCTCAAGGAGGCCGCCGCGTCCAGGAACCTGGAGACCGTCGAGCGCCATTTCGACCAGTTGGCGCGGCTCGGCGAAGAGCTGGGCCGCGCCGGAGCGCCGCGGCTGATGATGGAAATGACCCTGGTCCGGATGGCCCTCACCCCGCCGCTGGTGCCGATGGAGGAGCTGATCGCCCGGATGGGAGAGCTTGAAGAGCGGCTGAGGCAGGGCGCGCCCGAATCAGCGCCGGCGGCCAAGGCGCAGCCGGCCGGGGCGGAGGCGCCGCTGTTCTCCTCGGAACCGGCCAAGGCCGCGCCGGCGGCGCAGCCGGAGACCGGCGGTACCGAGTCCGCGCTCACCTGGGAAGGCTTCATGGGCTTCGTGGAAAAGAAGGACCAGAAGCTCCACGCCCTGCTCGCCGCCGGGGTGTTCAGCGGGTTGTCGGGCCGCGAGTGGCGGCTTTCTTTTCCCGCCGGCCACTTTCTACTGGAGCGGCTCAAGGGCGAGCGCAACGCGGCGCGGGTCAAGGAGCTGATGACCGAGTGCTTCGGCGAGGGCCACCGGCTGGTCATCACCGAGGACACGGCGCCGGCCGCTGGTCCCCCGCGCGCGAACCGGCTCCAGGAAGAAGACAAGCGGCGGCGCGAGGCCATGGACGACCCGCTGATCCAGGCCCTCCAGAACAAGCTGGGCGGTGAGATCGAGGAGATCAAGACCAAGTAGCGCTTTGCGGCGAGAGGCGCCGGGCCGGCGCTTTGGAGTGCGCGCGGCTTGCCGCCGCTTTTACGAGCCGGGAGCTTGCTCCCGGCGGACTCTCCGGCGCACGCCAAGCAGGGGAGGGCTTCAATCTCGCTCCTGGTGGACTGAGAGTCTTGTTCCTGTGCCGGCCAGCAAGCTGGCCGAGCGAAAGCGGGTGACCCGCCTCAGGCGGCGGCAAGCCGCGCGCACTCCAAAGCGCTTCGCGCCGCTCGGAAGAGGAGGTTATGTGAAACTGCCTTTTGACCTGTCCAATTTCGATTTGTCTTCCGTCATGGAGATGGCCCGGGGCCTGAAGCAGCAGGTGGCCCAGATGGAGGAGGGGCTGGGCCGCATCGAGGTCGAGTCGGTGGTGGGCGGGGGCATGGTCACGGTGCGGGCCACCGCGGCCGGGACCATTATCTCCATTGCGCTCGACCCCGAGCTTCTGGCCATGAACGACAAGGTCATGGTGGAGGGCCTGCTGGTCTCCGGGGTGAACCAGGCCCTGCAGGACGCCAAGCGCCGGCGGGAGGAGGAGATGCAGAAGCTCACGGGCGGGCTGGGCCTGCCGGGGTGGCTGGCGTGAGGGACGACCCGGTCGAGAAGCTCGCCCGCCTGCTCGCCCGCCTGCCCGGCATCGGCGAGAAGAGCGGGGCGCGGCTGGCCCATTACATCTGGCGCGCGCCCGGCCGCTACGCCGACGAGTTGGCCCTGGCCGTGCGCGAGGTCCGCGAGCGGGTCCAGGCCTGCCCGGTCTGCGGCAAGCCCTCCGTGGCCGCGCCCTGTGAAATCTGCTCCGACCCCGACCGCGACCACGGCGTGATCATGGTGGTGGAGGAGCCGCAGGACCTGGCCGCCATCGAGAAGACCGGGGCCTTCACCGGGACCTATCACGTGCTGATGGGAACGCTCTCGCCTCTCGCCGGACGCGGGCCCGATGACCTCAACATCGCCTCATTGATCGAGCGCGCGCGGGACGAGAAGGTGCGCGAGATCATCCTCGCCACCAACCCCTCCGCCGAGGGCGACGCCACCGCGGCCTTCATCGAAGAATCGCTGGCTGCCATCGGCCGGGACCTCAACGTAAGCCGCCTGGCCCGCGGCATCCCCACCGGCTCTCAGATCAAGTATCTCGACCCGCTCTCCCTGGAGCAGGCCATCAAGGACCGGAGGGGGAGGGGGGCTTGAGGCTTGAGGCTTGGGGCTTGGGGCTTGGGGCTTGAGACGCGAGAGGTGGGCTTGATGCACCCTCTTCCTCAAGCCTCACGCCCCAAGCCTCAAGCCCCCTTGCAATTCACCATCCACGACTAACGGCATGGTCATGATCTATCGCGGACTTTGCATAACCGGCACTGACACCGGGGTGGGCAAGACGGCGGTGGCGTGCGGGCTGGCGATGCTCTGGCGCGGCGCCGGGCTCAAGGTGGGGGCGCTGAAGCCGGTGGAGACGGGGTGCGCGGGCGCGGAGCTTGAGCCGGCGGACGGACTGATGCTGGCGCGCGCAGCCGGGATCGCGCTGCCGGAGCAGGCAGTGGAGGGCGCGTGGACCACGGCCGCGCTCGACGACGTAGCGCCCTGGCGCTTCGCGGCGGCGCTGGCGCCGGAGGAGGCCGCGCGGCTTATGGGGGCCGAGATCACGGTGGACCGCATTTACCAGGCCATGGACCGGTGGATGGACACGGCGGACCTGGTGCTGGTCGAGACCGCCGGCGGGCTCATGGTGCCCCTGAACCCCCGCTTCACCACGGCCGACCTGATGCAGGGCCTGGAGCTGCCCGCCCTGGTCGTGGCCCCGAACCGGCTCGGCGTGATCAATCACGCGCTGCTCACCATCGAGGCCCTGCGCGCCCGCGACATCACGCCCGTGGCCGTGGTCCTGAACACGATCGGCGCGGCCGACGAGTCAGCCGGCTCGAATGCCCGGATCATCCGCGCGCACTCCGGCGTCCCGGTGTTCGAGGTCCCGCCTGCCGGCGCGGGCGATGCGGGAGCGGTGGCGGCGCGGGCGCTGGGGCCGGCGCCGGATATTATCAGGAAAGCCATGGAAACGGACTGGGCGCGCATCGCGGCGCGCTACATCAACCGCGACGGCGCGGCCGCGCGGCAAGGAGGAAGTCATGAAGCATAAGGTGATCAAGAAGCTCGCGAGCAAGGAGCTGGCGCCGGGGGTGGTCATGCGCTCGGCGTATCTCGACAATGTGATGGTGACGTTCGTGGACCTGGCGGATGGCGCGGTGGTCCCGGTCCATTCCCATCCGCACGAGCAGATCAGCGTGATGATCTCGGGGTCTTTGCTATTCACGGTGGCGGGCGAGAAGCGGACGGCGCGGGCGGGCGAGGTGGTGCTGATCCCGTCGGGCGTGGAGCACGGGGTGACGGCGGAGGAAGGCCCGGCCGTGGCCTACGACTGCTGGAGCCCCATCCGCGAGGATTACATCCTGGACAAATAGGATCCAGTAGTAGGCCCGACACTCCTGTCGGGCTGCCGCGGGACAAGAGTGCCCCGTCTACAAAAATTTATCGGGCCGAAAAAAACGGGCGGCGGAGAGCCTTCTCCACCGCCCGCCCTTTATTTAGTGGATTCTGCTCTGAACCGAGTTACTGTGTGACCACCGTAAACTCGATCCTGCGGTTCAGGGCTTTGCCCTGGGACGTGGCGTTGCTGGCCACCGGTGAGGTCTCGCCCTTGCCCACGGCGCGGAGCCGGAACGCGTCCACGTCGGCGCTGACCAGATAGTTCATGACCGCGTTGGCCCGGTTATTGGAGAGATTCTGGTTGTAATCATCGCCGCCGTCGGAATCGGTGTGGCCCTCGATCAGGATCTTGACGTTGGCGTTGGCGTTCATGATCGAGGCGATTTCGTTGAGCTGGTTGTAGTAGATGGGCTTGATGTCGTACTTGGCGGAGTCGAAGTTGATGTTATTGACGACCCAGCATCCGCGGGAGTCCACCGGCGCGCCCTTGGGCGTGCCCGGGCACTGGTCCTGGTTGTCGGGCACGCCGTCGGCGTCGGCGTCGCCCGCGGTGCCCTGGAAGATCTGCTGGACGTACCAATGCACCTGCTTGCCGCTGCTCAGGCTGTCGGCGGAATAAGGGAAGCCGCACCCGCCCTTTTCGGTGAGCTCGTTCAAGAACTTGCCGCCTCTCTTGGACTTGCCCACCAGGATGGTGAAGATGCATACTCGGTCGCCTAAGCCGCGCTTCATTTGGATGGCCTCGGTGGAAGGCTCGCCCTTGTCGGTGATGTTGCCGCCCGAGATGATGATGACGGCGGTGCGGCCGGGCACCCCGCTCAAGACGTCATAGGTCTCGCGCAGGGCGACGGAGAGCGAGCTGTTCCCGGTCTGGGGCTTGGCCTCGTTTTCGAACTCGCGCCGGAACTTGTCCTTGTTGAAGGGGCCGAACATCTGGACGCGCTGGATCTTGTCGTGGTCCTTGGCGGCCATCACGCCGTAGACGTAGATCGCGCCCTGGATCGGCGTGTCGGTGGGGATGTTGTTGAGGATGCGAGTGGCCACGTCCCGCGCGATGAAGTTCATGCTCTTGTCGTTGTAAGTCATGTTCATCTCTCCCGACTGGTCCACCAGGAGCACGAAGTTGTCGAACCTCGCCGCGCTCGCCGTCCCCGCCCCCAGCGTGGCCAGCAGAACCGCGGCAGCCGCCATTACCATTGCCGTCTTGAGTACCTTCATTTTCACCCTCCTTGCTAGTTTGTGTTCGTTTGCCAGAATCAATGTCCGCTTATTGTACATTGATTGCTTCCCCGTTCCAAGCGCCCGCAAAATATTTTTTAACCGGGGACTATTTGCCCTTCCGTACCAGCATGGCGGTGTCGGCCGCCGGGTTGGAAGGAATGACCTGCACGATCCAGGTCGAGGCCGTGATCTCGCCGGGCCGGTCCACCACGCACAACACCTTCATGCTGATCGTTTGCAGCCGGCCCTCCAGCGCCAGCTCCAGGATGGCCCGGCACCCCTTGCCCCCGCCCACGATCACCGTCTTTATTTCGGGATCCACCTGCATAAACATAGACACTGACCTTGCGGGGCGCAAGCCTGGTCTAAATAAATCCGGCCCCGCGCGGGCCGCGGGGCCGGTAAATTCTCGCACCTTAAGAAGGGCCGTCCGCCGGGACCTACTGCTCGGCGATGACGATGTCATGCCGGCCGTCGAGCGGCGCCTCGATTTTTGCCGAGTCCTGGCCCTGAATTATTTTTACCTGCTTGCCGTCCATGGTCAGGGCATATGACTTGCCCGGGTCGAGCCGCTTGACCTGAAAGGTTGTGGATCCGGCCGTGGCCGCTCCCGGCTCCGTGGTCACGATCAGCGCCTTTTTCTCCGGGTCATACACGGCGCGGCGCAGGACCGCCTTGGGGAAATCCACGCCGCTCACCACGGGCCCCGTGAAATGCGCGCCGTCGAACGGCCGGTTGTGCATGGCTTTGAGCCCGTTCGCGGGCAGCGCGCGGGCCAGGGCCAGGAGCACGCCCGTCAGGTTGTTGCACTTTGGCTTGTCGTACGGGTAATGCATCGCGCCGTCCGCCCAGACCGGGCCGTAATTATCGTCCGCGTACTTCAGCAACTGGTCCCGGGTCTCCGTGTCCCCGATCTCGGCCGCCAGCATCGCAAAGAAGCCGTAGCGGAGCTGCGGCTCCCAGATCGTGTCCGCGACCTCGGCCGCGCCGTCCTTCACCCCTTTAAGATTGTTCGCCTTCTGATACGGATAATGACGCTCGATGTACTCCGGCTGCCACGCGTGCATGAACGCCCCCGTCCACCCGTCCGCCGACGCCGAGTCCAGATTCGCCAGCCCGAGCTTGAACACCGGAACCGTCACCAGGTCGGCCGCGTTTTTGTAGCGCGGGTTTTGCATGGACACGGTCAAGTCCTGCTTGATGAGGTAAAGCGACGCGGTGGCGTGGGTGGCGGGGTCAATCATTCTCTTTTTCAGGAAGAAATCCAGGAAGGGCTTGGAGGCCTCCATCTGGTCCGTGTGGTGCAGGAAATCGTAGAGCATGAAGGAGAGGATGGGGTGCTGGTTGCATTCCGGGAAGCAGGCGTTGGGTTCGCACTCGATGCAGTGCGACGGCAGGTTCATCATCTGGTCGTACATCACCCGGTTCAGCTTCCCGTAGTCGTACTCATAGCGCTCATCATCGCTCCAGGCGAAAACAATGGATCCCGGCTGGTCATATTTCATGTCGCGGTACAGGGTCTCGTAGAGCCCGATCATGTGGCCCACGTGGCCGGAGTACATGATGTTCCGGTACTTCACCGGGTCGCGCTCCGACGGGTACGGCCGGTTCATCCTGGGCTCCAGGAAAATTACGCCCCGGCTCGTCTCCGCCCAGACCTCCCACACCGGCTTCTCCCGCATCTTCCGGATCAGGCGGTCCATCCGCGGCGCGATGATCTCCGGGCACGCCGGGAGCTTGTGGTACTGCTCCGCCGCCAGGAAATACGCCGTGAACGCGAGGTAGTAGCGGTACGCCGTCATCCCGAACTGGTCAATCGCCTCCATGTTGGTGAAATCAGAAAGCGGCTGGTCCGCCACCTGGAGCGACCACCGGAGCTGCCCCAGCTCCGCGGCGCCGATCTCGGGATAGGATGATGGCGAAATGGCGGCATTATTCGTCTTGCCCGCCTCGGCACTCCACAAGATGACGGCCGGCGCCAGCAACAACAAGAAGATCACGGTATATTTAATTCTCGAACCAGTCATGTCCATTCCCCTTTTCCATATCATACGTCCTGCACTCTTCCCATGCTGATGTTTAACGCCCTGCTCCCGTACGCGCGCAGCCCCTGGTTGTGCGTGGTCATGACGACCGTGGCGCCGTTATGGTTCGCGGCAACGAGCAGGTCCATGATTGCGGCCTCGGTTTCCGGGTCGAGGTCGCCGGTGGGCTCGTCGCACAGAAGGAGCTTGGGCCCGGCGTCCAGCGCGCGGGCCAGGCCCACCCTTCGCTGCTGCCCCGCGGAGAGCTCGTGCGCGTACGCGTGCTCCCGGCCGCCAAGCCCCACCTTATCCAGCAGCGCCCGGCCGGCCGTCTCGTCGTCCAGGCCTTGCAGCATCAGCGGCAGGCGCGTGTTTTCCAGGGCCGTGAGCGTGGGCAGCATGCTCGAGAACTGGAACACGAACCCGATGCTTTGCCCGCGCAGGAGCGACAGCGCGGCGTCGGAGAGCGATGCCAGGTCATGGCCCGCCACCAGGATCGTGCCCGCGTCCGGCCGCGTCATGCCCCCGATCAGGTTCAACAGCGTGGTCTTGCCCGAACCCGACGGCCCGGTGATCACCACGAACTCGCCCGGCCTGACCGCGAGCGTCACCTCGTCCGCCGCCCGGATCGCGTCCGGGCCCCGGCCGTAGCTCTTGCGCACCCTCTCGAGCCGGACCATCACTCGCCCCTCCGGATGGCCTCGTAAGGCTCCATCCGGCTCGCGCTGATGGCCGGCACCAGCGCGGCCAGGCCGCCGGTCAGCAGCGCCAGCGCGCAGGCCGCGCCCAGGATGGCCGCGAGGTCGCCCATGCCCGGCCAGTAAAACGGGACCTCCAGCTTGAGCGCGATCAGCCGCGAGAACGCTGAAGTAAGCCCCGCCGCCGCCGCCATCCCCGCCGCCGCGCCCGCCCCGCAAACGATCAGCGCGCCGCCGATGATCATCCGGAACACGAACCCGCGCGTCGCGCCCATGGCCCGTAAAAGCCCGATCTCGCGCCGCCGCTCGTTCGCCGCCATCCCGAACACCAGCCCGATCAAGAGCGCCGTCACCGGCCACACCGCGTAGCTCGCCGACCGGAGCGTCCCGAGCGTCGCGGCCAGGTTCTTCTGCACCCTGACCATGAAGTCCTCCGGCTGGATCACGCTGATCTCCGGGAATCTCATCTCCAGCTCGTAGGCCGCGCGATACGCCGGAGACCCGCCCGCGCTCTTGGGCTTGAGCTTGATCATCACCGCCGACACCTTGCTCTCCGGCAGGTCGAGCGGCTTGACCGCCTTGACCGGCGACTCCTTGGCCATGAGGTAGGCGGCCCGGATGGGGATGAAGACCGTGGTGTCGAGACCGGTGCCGGTCGCGTCCAGCGTCCCCGCGATGCGGAATTGACGGCCGTAGAACTTGATGTTCGTGCCCGGCTCCGAGGCGATGGCCGCGCCCACCAGCACGTCGTCGGGACCCAGCGGCGTCTCCCGGTGCGCGGTGAGCCACGGCCGCACCGTGAAGTCCGTGGCCGGGTCGAACCCGATCAAAAAGATGTTCCACGCCGAGCAGCACGAAGCCCCGGAAAGCGACTTGATGTACACCTGCGGCGAGGTCCGATCCACGAAGGGCAACGCCGCGATCTTTTGCTCCACCGCCGCGTCCATGTAAAACAGCGCGGCCTCCCCCGTCATGTATGAATGCGTGAGCTCGTCGGAAAGTCCGCGCGGCACCGCCACCAGGTCCGCGCCCATCCGGGCGAGGCCCAGCTCCAGCCCGCGCCGGCTCGCCGCGTCCAACAGCGCCGCCGCCACCTGCATGCCCGTGACCGCGGCCACGCACAGGCCGAGCAACAGGTTCCGCGCCGGCCGGCGCTTGAGGTCCCGCGACAGGACCAGGCTGAGCGCGGAAATACTCATCGCAGGCCGCGGTAAACCGTGAGGCCCAGGGCCGCCGCCAGCATCATCAGCGTGGCCACCGTCTCCAGCGCCGGCAGGGTCCCCAGCCGGCACGGCATGGTCACCACCTTGCACAGGCCCGTGATCGCAAGCGGAAACAGCACCGCCAGCACCGCCACCGCCGCCGCCCCCAGCGATGCCCCCAGCACCGCTTTCTTCCGCGGCCAGAGAACGGGTATGAACCCGATCACAATGGCCGCCGCCCCCAGCACCGTCTCCGCCTGAAGAGTGCCGTGGCAGGGGTGCATCCCCGGCGCAATCCCCGGCCCCGGAGCGAAACGCCCCACCCCGCACACCGGGAAAATCACCCACGGAGTCAGCACCAACAGCACGCCCAGCGCCACCACCGCGATCCCGACCGCCCTAGCTTTCATGGATCAGACCTCCCCGGGAGGCGCGAGTGTGCCTATAGAGAAACCTGCCTCCCCGACAGGCTCCATAATAAATCATCGCCTCGATCAGTTCCACCCGCCGTGGCCGGGGCCGGCTCCACGACCCGCCTGACATTGTTTAGAAAATAACGGAGGAGGCCGGCTCCGCCGGGCGACCACGCGCACGGAAAAGCCGAAGAGTCGCCCGCCGGAGGCTGCCTCCCACACTCCCGCGCATTTTCATGCTTTCTTGGCGCCGCCCCGCGGCATGAGCAACTGCTCTTATGATCGCCGGCCCTTGGGCCCTTCGTGATCCCCACTTTACCCAATCACGGCCCCAGGGGGCAAATGACCAGCCCGCCCGGATTTTTTTGTTGACAAGCTCACAAAAATATTGTATTACTCAACATAGGCTCTCCGGGAGTGCGGTCAAATTACAAGTCCCTGGCTTCTCTGACTGGAAACGGAGGACGGAAATGAAACGCATCGCAAAGATCCTGGTTTTGTCCATTCTCGCCTTGGCCACCTTGATGGCGGGATGGGGGGGTAAAAATCACTCTCACTTCGGCTGCGTGGATGGCGGGGGGGGGCAGGACGGAGAGACGGTAGGCGGGGAATTATACCTGCCACCGGTCATCAGCGATAACTACGATCCGGGCGTGGTGATCGTAAAGTTGAAACCGTCGACCTCCGTTAGCTCCGTAATGGCCCGCCAGCTCTTTGATTCCATCGGCGTGAAATCCAAACGGAAGCTTTTTCCGGGCGCAGGCCATGAGCTTTCCAACATCTACCTCGTAACCCTGAACAATCCTTATACTGATGTGATTGAATTGTCCAAGCTCCTGATGCGGAATCCATTGGTGGAATACGCGGAGCCCGACTACTGGATGGAGTTGTTGTACACGCCCGCTGATCCTTTTTATCTTTCTTCCGGGAGCTGGGGCCAGGCTTACGATGACATGTGGGGGCTGAAGCTGGTAGACCCGGAGGATGCCTGGGAGTTGAGCACGGGCGCGGGAGCGGTGATCGCGGTGGTGGACACCGGCGTGGATTACAATCACCCGGACCTGGCCAGCCGGATCTGGACCAATCCCGGGGAAGTGATTAACGGACTAGATGATGACGGGAACGGGTACATTGACGACCTGATGGGATGGGATTTTGCGGGAAACAATATAAATGCATCGGATGATCAGGATGAAGATCCCATGGATTACCGAGGTCATGGGACAGCGGTTGCGGCAGTGGCAGGCGCTGCTACTGATAGTTATGGCATATTGGGACTCGCGTTTGATGCTGAAATAATGGCGGTAAAAGGATTTACCGATTGCGCGGATTGTATTGATGGAAGTGACCCTCCATCCCCGCCTTATTGCCTTGAATGCGGCGCCGGTGACTGTCCCCTTGGCAAGAATTCGGAACTTTCCCTTGGTGTCATGTACGCCGCCGACATGGGGGCCGATGTCATCAACATGAGTTTTGAGAATAAATTTGCGCCAATTAATCAGAACCTGCTTTCCGCGGTCAAGTACGCTTATGGGAAGGGAGCGGTCCTGGTTGCAGGCTCGGGCAACAATGGCCATTCAATCGAGCTCCACAATCACAACCCGGCACGATTCCCCTGGGCAATAACGGTCGGGGGAGTCAACGAGGCTGATTATCAATGGAGGAATTCAAACTCCGGGACCTCCCTGGAAGTGGTGGCTCCGTCCGGAGGGATTGATGTAACTGATGCCAATGCGAACAATAACGTGCTTTCCTGCGCCTCCGGCCCGGGCCGGTCCGTGAGCTGCGCTTCCACTTATTTAGTAGGCCCCGATCATTTAAGGTCTAGCGGGGTCTCGCTTGCCATTCCCATGGTCTCCGGCTTGGCCGCGCTCATTAAATCGCGGCATCCGGAGTTCAGCAACGAGCAGATTCGGCAGGTAATTCGGGTCTCCGCCGATGATATAGTTGACCCGCGGAACGATGGATCGAGCTACCCTGGTTTTGATGTTTTTACCGGCTATGGAAGGATCAACGCCTTCCAGGCGCTGTGCGATGATGATCTTGATCCGTTTTGTGACGCCAACCCGGTGCGCGACCAAGTGGCCCATCCCCAGGAGGCGCTGATAATCTCGCCCTGGAACGGCGACGTGTTGAGCGGCGTGGTTGACATCTACGGGATCGCCAAAGGCCCCGAGTTCAGCGATTACATCCTGGAATACGGGGAAGGCGTTTATCCCTCCGGTTGGACCACGATCTCAACGTCGGTCACGCCCACCCCCGACCTTTCCCCCATAGACGGCACAATCCTCGGGAGCCTGGACTTCAGCGCCCTTTCCAGCGGGCCTTACACCATCCGCTTGACCGTGAATAGCACCCTCGGCCATAGTTTTATTGACCGCGTAACCTTCCAGGTCGCCCGGCCGCTCCATGGCTTCCCCACCTCGGACCTCAACGACGGCAAGTTCGTCCACATCATCGGCATGTACCGCGCCACCGTGCCGGTCCCATACATACGTTTTTACATCGGGGTGGAAGGATCGCAGCCGACCTTTGACCTCGAGCTCTATGACGCCGACGGCGGCATTAACTTCGCCGATTATTGCCCGGGGCCAGGGGACCGCAAGATCTTTTACACCCTCTACACTGACCCCTTGAAATCAGGCGTGGGAGGCACGATCGTGAGCCAGGCCGTTGAAGATCCCCTGGTCCCGGACGACATTCCCGACCAGGCCCTTTACACCCTTTATTCAGGACCCAATCACCCCGACGCCTTGGCGCCCGGAGGCAACTATTTCTACCGCCTGGAGGCGGTCATGGGGCCGGACGCCGATACCCCGGACGAGACCGTGGACTGCAGCAACGCCTTCAAGGTGCTCACCACCGGCCAGATCGGCATCCTGCCCGGAAATTCCATTCAGTTCATGGCCGTGGACTGCTGCGGGCCTTATGAGGTGGTGGGAGGCGGGGCCTTGACTCCGCCGGGTTATTGCCCCGTCGTGAGCCGGCCCCTCCGCACCTCGGCCTGGAGCCACGGGGTGGACACAAATTACGATGGAAAATTTTCATTCTATTTCTTAGCTAATTCCAGCGCTATGGCTTTTTCCCTGGTGGACGCCGACGCCGACAGCCTGTGCGACGGCTGCGCGGACAAGGAAGTCTCCGGTCCCAATTACGCGGTCCCCGGATTGGCCAACGGAGAGAATTATACTATTGCCTACATGGTTACCAACCCCAAGGGGGAGTTCCTTCGCATCCGTAAAACCGTCAACGGCTCTCCTCGGTATTTATCCGGGAATTACAACTGGGACGTTTCCGGCAATTATGATCCGCCTGTAGACCTTGACCAGGAAACCACCGAGGCGGTCTGCGCCACCATCGAGAACGAATCATGGAAATATATCAATTGCTTGGAGGGGTATCACCGCTGGCTCTGGTTCAATGTCCTGGCCGAGAACAATATCTTTATTAAGCCGCCGGCATCGTCTTTTTATGAGCTTACGAGCGAGCCTTATCCCTTTTTGCCCGTTTCCTCGGCCCGGGGGACCGGTTATTTCCTGGAACAGCCTCAAGGCGCGATCCAGTCTTACCTCCCGGTTATCCTGGGCCATATTGATGAAGAAGGGAAGCCGGAGGGCGTAAGCATCGTCGTGGAAAAAGAAACCCGGGCCCGCCAAATCCTTGCCGGCATTGGCCCTGATTTGCTGCATTATCCCGGGGAGCTGAGGCTGATGCTTTCCGGGCTTCTGACCGCGAAGTTTAATCTCTCGGCCGCGGCAAGGCTGGATGATCCTTTGATCGGTGCCAGGGTCATCGGTTCGGACCTGACGGTGGAGGAAATCGTCGGACAGGCCGATGCCCTGATCGCCTCCATTATTCCCGTATCCGTTCCGGGCAAGGGCAAGTGCCGGGTGAAGGTGATAAAACTTACAGAAGACCAGCTTGCGGAGATTGACCAGATAACCCGCCTGCTCTCAGCGATCAACAAGGCCCTGGTGACTTACTATAATCCCGCATCCCAACCCCTGAAAATAAAACATCCTTATGATATCAATTCGACATTAGAAGGAGATACCACTCCCGTTTCTCCCAAACTCTGAAAAAGGAGGCGCAACATGAGGAAAATAATTTATTTTATCATTTTTTTAATCATGAAAAGCTCATATTCATCTACCGCCTTGGGCCAGGAGGTTCCCATCACTACTGATCCCGCCACTCAAATTCATCCCGCGATTGACGGCGACCGGATTGTATACACTGATTACAGAAACGGCGCATCGGATATTTATCTCTTCGACCTGTCATCTCAAACCGAAACCCGCATCACCTCTGATCCTTCTTATCAAAAGGACGCAAAAATATCAGGCGACAAAATTGTCTATCACGATTGGCGTAATTATATTGTAGGATGGGCTGATAACGATATCTACCTTTTGGATCTTTCCACCCTGACCGAGACCAGGATCACCAGCGTTCAATCAAAGAAGGAAAACGTTACCATCAACGGCCGCTGGATCGCCTGGCTGGACTGGAGAACTGATGTGGATGAATGCTTGACCGATCCGTGGGGCTGTTATCGGCGCGATCTAATGATGTTTTTCCATGACCTGCAGACAAACTCGGAAGCTCCTCTCCCTCCTTGGATCCCAACCTTTGATACTCCCTGGGGCCGCCCTTCCGTTTCCGGAGACCTTGCGACTTATAAGAGAAAAAGTGGAGGGGATCAGGCAGGTTGGTGTGATGAGATGGTTATTAATCTTCCTGATGATGAATACTCCTCGATTGAACTTGCCGATTTATCGCAATTCCCGGACATCAGTTACACCGAATTGATTGGAGGCTCCACTAACGCTTCTTGGGCGGATATTTCCGGCGATAATGTTATTTATGGCATCCTGGAGCAATCCGATATTTATCTGCGCGTGCTTTCCACCGGCGAGGATAGGATGATTATCGCGGGCCCCGCCGACCATGCCCGCATTAAAGGCGACTGGGTGGTGTTCGTGCGGAACGGCTATCTCTGGTATTACGATATTTCCACGGACCTGGAGACGCAGATGCCCGTGGGGCCGGTCGAGACATATTATGCTCCCTCCATTTCCGGCAACCGGATCGTTTACACCGCCGACCGGTTCGGGAACTATGACATCTTCATGTACGAAATTCCCGGGCCTCCGTCTCCGGAGCCGGAACCCACCACTCCCTCCCTGGCGGGCAATGACGAGGCCGTGAGCCATGAGGAGCGCGTGGGCGAGGTCTTTTGCGCCGGCCTGCAAAGCCCCTGGGCCATGATGGGATCATTGGGGGTCCCCTTTCTAGCCGCCGGCCTGATCCGTCGTTCCCGGCGCCGCAAGTACTGATCGCGGCGATCAATTCCATGCGATTCATCCCGGCGCCACGTCTCCATTTCATCCGGGTGTGAGATCGGGAATACTCATGCCGATCTCCTCGATCCTCGCTCCTTTTCTATGATTGCAGCTCGCCGCGCCCCCAAGCCTCAAGCCCCACGCCCCAAGCCTCAAGCCCCAAGCTCAAGCCTCTTCTCCCTGGCCGTCGCCTCCTCCCTGGTCTTGGCGAGGTTGTGCTCGATCCGCTCCGCGATCTGGGGGTGGGCGGTGCGGAGGCGGTCGAGGGTCATCGGGTTGAGCATGAGGATTTTAGCGGAGGGCTCGGCGATCCAAGACACGGGCGACGGCCGCGGCTCATCGCCCGGGATGCAGCCGAAGTCGAACCCGGAGGGCACCAGGGCCACGGACTCAGCGGCGCCCGCGGCCTTGCCGGAGGCCCCGTTCCTGGTGGCCTTGACCCCGCCGGAGAGCACGATGAACAGGTCCTTGACCACGTCGCCCTGCTTCACCACCGGCTCGCCCGGGCCGTAGAACCCGAACACGCCCATCAAGGTGGCGACCTTTTCCTGGTGCGGGCTTAAGCCCTGGAACAGCCGCACCGGCGCGGCCTCTCCGCCGATGCCCAGGCCCACGTGGTCCCACAGCGTGGTCACGCGCACCGTCGAGACCAGCGCCGGCAACAGCACCTGGTCGCCGAGCAGCGCCACCATCACCGTCATCCCCGTGAGCAGACCGAACTGACGGATGGGAACGAAGTCCGACCCGCCCAGGATGGAGAACCCGAAGAACAGGCTCACCGACGTGAACAGCGCCGGCTTGCTCATCACCCGAAGCGTCCGCTTCATGGCCTCGTCCGGGTCAATCGCGGTCTTGAGCTCGTCATTGTACCGCGCCAGGATGTGGATGGTGTCGTCCACCACCAGCCCGATGGCGATGCACGAGATCAGCGCCGTGGACAGGTTGATCGTGATCCCGAAGTAGCCCATGAACCCGAACAGCACCAGGATCGGCAGCGCGTTCGGCACCATCGCGATCAATCCCACCTTCACCGACAGGAACAGCAGCGCCATCACCAGGAAAATCAGGATGACGCTCGACGCCAGGCTCTTCATCTGGCCCGACGCGATCGCCACGGCGCTCTTGTTCACGAGCGGGATCGTCCCCGACACTTTGACCTTCGCGTCCGGCCCGAACAGCGTCTTCGCGTACTCCTCGATCCGCGCCACCGCCTGGTTGGTCGCGGTCGAGCCCACGATCCTGCTCCGCACCATGATGTTGGCCCGCGAGTAGTCCGACGTGACGTACGGCGCGAAGTCATTGGGGTTGCCCGAGAACGAATAAAAGAGCAGGAGCTGGGCCACTTCCTTCCGCGTTTCCGGGAGCCGTTGGGCCGCGGGGTCGTTCTTGTGGAAGACCTTGTTCAACAGCTTCACGTAGTCGGTGACGGCCATGGTGAGGTCCACTCCCGCGATCTTTTCCGTCATCCAGTTCTGGAACAGCTCCATCTTGCGCAGCAGCGCCGGGTCCTTGAAAGCGTCCGGCTTGCCCGCGTCCAGGATCACCAAAAACGGCGCCGCGCCCGCCAGGTACTTCTGCTGCACCTGGTTGGAGACCGTCACCGGATCGTCCTTCGAGAAAAAGGTCAGGAAGTCGGTGTCGAACTCGATCCGGAACATCCCGATGGCCGCGATCAGCGCGATCAGGGCCGAGGCCGCCAGGATGGGGATGCGCCGGCGGATGTCGAACTCGGCCAGCGACTCCACCAACTGGTCCATGAGACCGGGCTTCTTCTCCCCCGACTCCGGGTCCTCCCGCCGCGGCCTTTGCTTCGGCAGCAGCGCCAGCACCGCCGGCGTCACCGTGAGCGCCAGCAGCACCGCGAAGCTCACCCCCACCGCCGAGGCGATCCCCATCTCCTGGAGCGACAAAATGTTGTTCCACAAGAGCGACCCGAACCCGATCACCGTGGTCAGCCCGCACAGCGCGAGCGGAAGCGCCGCCCGCCTCACGGTGGACGCAACGATCTCCGCGGCGCTGCCCTGGTCCGTCAGCTCCTCCAGATAATCGCTGAGCACGTAGATGGTGTACGCGTTCCCGATCGCGATGATCTGCGGCGGCAGCACCATCGTCACCATCCCGATCGGAATCGCCATCACGCCCATGAACCCGATGGTCCAGATGGTCGTGATCACCACCGTCGCCAGCGGCAGAACCACCCCCCGGACCGACCGGAAGCTGATCAGCAGGATCACCGTGATCAAGGCGAACATGAGCGGCACGAACCGCTTCAGGTCCCTTAAAATCGCCCGGTGGATCTCCGTGCTCGTCGCCGCGATCCCCGAGACGTAGAACTTCTCCGGGCCCGACTCCCGGTTCAAGATCGCCGAGATCTCGTCCATGATCTCGTAATACCGGCTCTGGTCCGCGTCCAGGTCCTCCAGAAACACGTTGACCGCCGCCGTGCGCCGGTCCGCGCTCACCAGGTTCCGGTCGTACATCGTGTTCTCGCCGAGCGCCCCCTTCAGCGCCGCCCATTCCTCCGCCGTCTCCGGGACCTTCGCCATCAGCGGCTTCACGTTGATCATCATCCCCGAGCCGAAAATCCGCTGCACGTTGGTCAGGCTCAAAACCTTCCGCACCCCGGCGAGCGCCGCCACCGCGTCCGTCACCCGCGCGAGCTTCGTGATCCGCGCCGCGCTGAACACGTCCTCCCCCGCCGGCGACACCATCGCGATCACCGTAACCCCGTCGTCCCCGAACACCCTCTTCACCTGCATGAAAAATTCCTTGTCCGGGTCGCCGCTGATGAAAAAATCATCCACCGCGCTCGTGAATTTCACCCTCGGAACGTAATAACCGAAAAAGACCGTGATGATACCGACCGCCAAAAGCGTCAGCTTCGGCCGCCCCACCACCCGGTTAATGATCCGCGCCATCATGATAAGACCCTTCCAGGATTAATATGCCTGACCATGCGAGCATAGAGATGCAACCCTGGTGCCGGAATCATCGAAAAGGGGCAGGACAATTTGATAAATAAAATCAGCGGGTTAAATGGACCAACAATGGCCGGTCACCCTCTGCCCCCCATCGGTCCCCCTCGATTTCTCACAATCGGCAAATGAATTTTCAATTTATATAATTGAGGACCCTGTACTACTAACATGTAAGATCAGTGCTGTCCAAAATAAACGGACCGGAAAACCGCCAAGGCGCCAAGAGCGCCAAGGATTATTTTTTAACACGATTTTAAGAGGGCTTGGGCGCGTATGTTTCCGGCTTGGCGCTCCCGTCGGCCGATCCGCCAAGCCGGTTGGGGCCAACGCTCCGGAGCTGTTATTTGCCGGGCCGCAAAGAAACATCATGATTTACTTGGCGATCCTTGGCGCTCTTGGCGTCTTGGCGGTTTTCTTACGGCCTATTTTGGACAAGAGTGATGTAAGATGTATAAATTTCTTTGCACTTTTCGCGAAATCATGCGCATCCGGCTGAAAGAATGAATGAACAAGGAGATACAGGATATTCAGGATAAGAAAATCTTATCCTTGACATCCTGAATATCCTTGTTAATAAACTCTTTGGTTGCGGCCAAAGGCCGCGCTGGGCGGAATCCAGGGGCGAGATTCTGCCCGCCGTTTACACCAATTTGAGTCCGCGGCGGTTCACCCGGAGATCGAGCGCGACGAGGGATCCGATCAGGAGGCATAACCACGCGGCCTGGGCCGCTCCGGCGCCGACCCCTCCATTCCAGTCAAGAAACTCTCCGGCCAGGGCATGGCCGTGCTCCTGACCGACCATAATATCCCCATGACCTTCGCCTTCGCCCAATACGTCTATCTCCTGGTCGCGGGCGAGATCATCTGCGAGGGTACGCCCGGGGAAATAGCGGAGAGCGAGCGCGCGCCGATATTACCCGGGCCACGCCCTTGATTTCGGGGCGGCGGCCAGGGGCGAGAAGCCTTGAATCCGCTTCCCCTTTACATCATTTTCGCCTGCCGCTTGGCCGTGTACTGGTCAATGATGACGATGACGACCACGGCGAGGCCGACGATAAAGCGCTCGTAGTAGGGCGCGCCGGTGATCTGGTTCAAGCCGTTGTGGAGCACGCCGAAGATGAGGGCGCCGATCACGGCGCCGAGCACGGAGCCTTTGCCTCCGGTGAGCGACGCTCCTCCCACCACGGCGGCGGCGATCACGTCGAGCTCGTAGCCCAGCGCCAGGCTCTGCTGGCCCTGGCCCATGACCACGGCCAGGATCAGGCCGGACACCGATGCCAGCACCGCGCCGGTCAAGTAAACGATGGTCTTCATGCCGGCCACGTTGACCCCGGAGAAGCGCGCCGCCGTCTCGTTGCCGCCGACGGCGTGGATCTGCCGGCCCCACCTCGTCCGCACCATGAACCAGTGGAACGCGAGCGCGATCACCACCATCAGCACCAGCGGCGAGAAGTTGAGCACGTCAATGTAGCGGTAACCCAGGATGACCTGGTCCCGCGGGATTTTCTCGGAGAGGTCTATATAGGTCTTGCCCCTCATGATGATGTAGGCGAGCCCGCGGGCGATGCCCATGATCCCGAGCGTCGCGATGAACGGCGGGAGCTGGATGGCCAGGAAGTTCGAGACCGGCGCCTCCACCCGCTTGGGCAGGCGCTCCCGCAGTCCCGCCGGCAGCTTGATCTCGACGATCATGAAGCTGGCCAGCGCGCCGCAGCACACGCCCACCCCGAGGCCGGCGAGGCAGCTCGGGAACAGCGGCCAGTCCAGGTTGATATAGAAATAGCCCGTGACCACCGACGTCAGCGCCATCACCGAACCGGGCGACAGGTCAATTCCGAACGAGATGATGATCATCGCGGCCCCCACCGCCGCGATCGCGTAAAAACTGGAGTAGCGCAGGATGAGCATGAGGTTGTCGAGCTTGATGAAATACAGGCCCCGGCCGAACTTGGCCTCGATGATCACGTAGAACACCGCCATCTCCAGGAGCAGGATCATGAACACGCTGAACTCCCGATAGGCCAGGATGCTCCTGAGCGCGCCCCGCTTCTTCCCCGCTCCCCCTCCGGATGGATTGTCAGGCATTAACTTCTTCCTCCCTGAAAACGACATTCATAACTCAAAACGGGCGTGGCTGCCCCGCGTTCCCGCTCTGGCCCCAAGCCTCAAGCCTCAAGCCTCACCTCCTGCCCTCCGCCCGCCAGCGCGATCCCCATGATCTGTTCCTCCGTCGCGCTCTCCCCGGAGACCTCCCCCTTGAGCTCGCCCATGTGCATCACGTAAATGCGGTCCGCCAGCGCCAGGACCTCCGGCAGCTCGGACGACACCACCAGGCACGCCCGTCCCTCGTCCGCCAGCGCCTTGATGAAATCGTGCACCTCCGCCTTCGCCCCCACGTCAATCCCCCGCGTCGGCTCGTCCAGAATCAACAATGACGGCTCCAGTGACAGCCACTTGCCGATCACGATCTTCTGCTGGTTCCCGCCGGACAGGCTGTCCACCTCCGCCTCCATGCTCGACGCCGTCACCCGCATCTTCGCAAGCGCCGCCCCCGCCCGTTCCCGCTGCGCCCTGCCGTCAATCGCCACCCGGCCCAGCGTCCCCAGCGCCAGGTCCGGCAAAGTCAGGTTCTCGCGCAGCACCATGGTGAAAATCAGACCCTCCAACTGCCGGTCCTCCGGAACCAGACTCATGCCCGCGCGGATGCGCCCGAGAACGCTCGAGCGCGTCACCTCCTTGCCCTTGAGCAAAATCCGGCCCGCCGTGGCCGGCCGCACCCCGAAAATCGTCTCAATCAGCTCCGTCCGGCCCGACCCCACCAGGCCGGCGATCCCCACGATCTCCCCCGCCGCCACCCGGAGCGACACCCCCGCGAAGCCGTCGCCCGCGAGGTCCTGCACCTCAAGCAGGCACCCGCCCGCCCGGCACTCCAGCCGCCGCTTCGACCGGTCCAGCTCCCGGCCCACCATCATCGCCACCAGGTCGTCAACGCCAACGCTCTCCACCGCCACCGTGTTCACGTGCTTCCCGTCCTTCAGCACCGTGGCCGTGTCCGCGATCTCGAAAATCTCCTCCATCTTGTGCGAGATGTAAAGCACCGTGACCCCGCGCTCGTGCAGCCGCCGCACGATCCGGAACAGCGAGTCCACCCCGTCGCGCGTGAGCGACGACGTGGGCTCGTCCAGGATCAGCACCCGAGGCTCCGTCAGGATCGCCCGCCCGATCTGCACCAGCTGCTTCTGCGCCACCGACAAAGTCTCCACCAGCTGGTCGGGCGACAACTTCAGACCGACCTCGTCGAGCGCCGCCCGCGTCCGCTCGCGCATCGCCCGGATGTCCAGATTGCCGCGCCGGGTGAGCTCCCGGCCCAGGAACATGTTCTCGCGGACCGAGAGGTTCCCGCACATTGTGATCTCCTGGAACACGATGGCCAGGCCCATCCCCAGCGCCGCCACCGGGTCAAGCACCGTCACCGCCTCCCCCGCCAGCACCACCTCGCCCTGGTCCGGCTGGTGGATCCCCATCAGGATCTTCATCAGCGTGCTCTTGCCCGCACCGTTCTCCCCGATCAGCGCGTGCACCGACCCCTTCTTGATCCCGAACGACACGTCACTGAGCGCCCGGGTGGCTCCGAACGACTTGCTGATGTTTTTCAGCTCGATGATTTTTTCTTCCATGTCAACACGTCTTCTTGCGGGTACAAATAAGCGGTCGGCTTGGCGGTGTCAGGCGGATGATTTTTTTACTTCGGCCCGTCCTTCATTTCCTTGGTCATGGCCGGCGCCTGGGCGGGGGGCGGAGGATAATCCGGATTGCCCACGATCGTCCCCACGTTGATCGTCACCCCCTCCTGCTGCAGGAACTCGCGGATGATCCGCTCCAGCTCCGCGCGGTCCATGTCCCCGTACTCGCGCTCCATGTACGCCGTGAACCGGTCCAGGCGGTCCGCGATACGGCTGAGCTGGTCCGCCGCGTTCACGAGCTCCTCGATCTTGGCCCGCGTCGCATCGCTGTCCTCCGGCGCCATGGCCCGCAGCTCGTCCACCGTGCTGTTGAGCTTGCGCACCAGCCCCCGGGCCTCTCTAAGCGTCGGCCCGGCCTGGTCCAATGTGGTCCGCAGGTCGGCGAGCAGGGGCTTGAGCTCGGGCCTGAGGTCAGCGGTCATGGCGCTGAGGTCTCCCGAAGCCGCTGCCCCATTCTTCAGCAGGCTCTTTACGTGGTCCACGTCCTCAGGCCCCAGCCGCGAAATTGAGGCCAGCAGCCCACGGAACCTCTCCCGGTCCTCCGCCGAGAGCGAGCCCATCAGGTCCTTCAAGCCCTGCACCAGCTCCACCGCCTGCCCGATCAGAGCGTCCAGGTTCGGTGGCTCGATCCCCCGAACCACGTCCCCGTCCTCCAATGCCTTTTCCGCCGGAGACCCCGGCGTGATCTCAACGATCTTGCCGCCCAAAAGGCTCTCCATCTGCACCGAGAATCTCGAGTCCTTCCGGATCAGCTCCTTGGCCCGCTTGTCTATCAACAGTTCGAGCTGCAGCGGAGGCTCATTGTGAGTGAGGTCCTGCGGAAAACGGATCGCGTCAACCTTCCCCACCTTCGCCCCCGCCAGGTCAACGTCGGACCCCGGCTTGATCCCGCCCGCGTAGTCCAGCGACACGATCACCCGATAGGTGTTGGAGAACGGGTTCCAGTCCCCCAAAATGAAGATGAACGCCAGCACCAGGCCCGCCGCCGCGGTCACCACCAGCCCTACCTTCACCTCTAAGCTGAATTTGTCCATATCATCTCCGCCTGTTTCAAAAGGTCCGCGATGTTTTCGAGATATATTTTTTGCCGCAGATGAACGCAGATTAACGCAGATATTAAGAAAAATTAAATGTCATGCCTATGGATGGCGAATGCTTCTTTTTCCTTTCTTTATTTTAGTCCTTTTTTATCTGTGTTCATCTGCGTTCATCTGCGGCTAATATCTTCTCTTGACTCCATGGCATCCAGTCCTCACGTGAAGCTCAGCACCGCGCTCACCAGTTTATCAGCGATGGCGCTGATGGTAAAGTCCAAAATGATTATGATCAGGATCGAGGTCACAACCGACTTGGTCGTGGCCTCCCCGACGCCCCGCGCCCCGCCCCCGGCCGTGAGACCGTAATAGCAGCTCGTGATCGGGACCACCCACCCCAGCGCCAGCGCCTTCAGGATCAGGTTGATGAAATCAGGCCAGCCCACGTAAGCGTTCATCGTGCCCAAATACGTCTGGTAATTGAAAATCGTGAAGCTCGACAAAAAACCCATCATGAACGCCGCGAACAGCCCGATCACCGAAAGCGCCATCCCCATCACCATGCACGCCGCGAACCGAGGCACCACCAGGTAATGCACCGGGCTCACGCCCATCAGCTCCAAGGCGTCAATCTGGTCCGTCGTCTTCATGCCCCCGATCTCCGCCGTGAACCCGGCGCCCACCTTCGCCGCCAGCATCGCCATCACCACCGTCGCCCCGAACTCCCGGAAGAACATCAGACCCGCGATCCCCGGGATCAGGCTGATGTTGTGCAAAACCCGCGTGAGCTGGAACCGGAGCTCCAGCATTACGATCATCCCCAAAAACCCCAACGTCGCCGCGATCAGCGGGATCGTCTGCCAACCAACCACCACCGCCTGCTGCATGAACAACCGGAACCGGTACGGCGGCCGGATGAGCCCCCACAACGTCTCCACCAACAGCTTCGCAATCCCCCCCGTCGTCTCCAGAAACCTCAGCAACTGCTCCCCGATCCCCTCGAACGTCAGCCCCAGCAAGGCCACGCGCAGGATCTGCGCCACCGTGAGATAAATCACCCGCAGCGTCGGGTTCGTGATCCATTGCTCGATGGTTTTTTCTTTATTCATTATCGCGCCAACCTATTAAAGATCGCGGCCTGCCGCCGGTGAGTGCGCAAGCTTTGGAGTGCGCGCGGCTTGCCGCCGCTTTCGTGAGCCGGGAGCTTGCTCCCGGCGGAGCTTCCCGGGCACCCAAGGTTGCGGAGTGCTTCACGCTTGCTCCCAATGGATTGAAGAGCTTTCTTCCGTGTTCCGGCAAGCAAGCTTGCCGAGCGAAAGCGGCGGCAAGCCGCGCGCACTCCAAAGCGTTCCGCACTGCAATTTAAAAATCGTCAACCACATTGACCTTGTCCGTCTTGAAACCATAGATCATTTTCCGAAACGCGTGCCCCGCGTTCAGTTCGAACCATTTCGCAGAGCACCATTCATATTGGTCGGCGACGGGAACAATCTTGTGATGGACCGGGTTCTGGTGGACGTAGTTTAGCCTAGCGAAATAGGATTTTTCAAAAGTAAGGTGCGAGTCCCAGTACTGGAACCACACCTTACGGCCCGGCGCATTGTCCATTCGGTTCAGCTCACGGGCTGAGAGGCTGTGCAGTTTGCGGATGAAGGGCCGCAATGTCTCCGGGCCGCCGCGGCACAGGGAGATGAAATGGTAATGATTGCTCATCAGCGCCCATGCCTGCAGCTTCCATTGGTATTGGCCCGCGAGATCGAACAGCAGGTCCTGGAGCATGTTGAGCCGTTCGGGAGAGTTGAAAAGACGCTCCTTCCGACTGGTCGCGGCCGTCACCATGAACGCTCCCGGTTGTTCCAACCGATGCACGGGCGCATGGGGCCAATCACTCATCTCAACCGTCTCCTATTAAGTGCGCAAGCTTCGGAGTGCGCGCGGCTTGCCGCCGCTTTTGCGAGCCGGGAGCTTGCTCCCGGCGGTGTTTCCCTCGTACTCACGCCTTGTGATTTTGCACCACGTCTTTCATTGGATTGAAGAGCTTGTTCCATGTTCCGGCAAGCAAGCTTGCCGATCCAAAGCGGCGGCAAGCCGCGCGCACTCCAAAGCGGCAAGCCGCAGTCCAAGACCGAGGCTGAAATGCCCTGGGAACGCCGGCCATGTGGGCGCCGCGGCGTTTTATTTAATGATCCCAACATCCCTGAGAGTCCGATCCTTGCCTTTTTGTTCTGTTACGCATTTTTCAAGCATGAACAGAATTATTCTCCTGCAGACATCAAACATCAACTCGATTTCCCATTCCTCGATATTTAGAGTCTGATCATCGTAGGCAAAGCCGTGCATGATCTGGCTGCGGGCTTTATAGTACTTCTTTTTTATCAGCTTTTTAGCTTTACTTTTTACGTCCTCCGGGCCTGGCAACAAGATATCAATTCCTCTGGCCAATTGATTGCCCTTTCCTCTGGAACCATTAGGCTTTAAGCATAAAAGCTCAAGTATCAAGCAGGAAAAAGCGATCTTATGATCCGGATACTTCGAGTCTTGTGCGATCACATACCAGTTTATTGCAAACCTTAGATAGCTGAAATTCTGATTGTCTCTTTCATCGTCGAATAATGTCCTGATCTGTTTCTCCAACTTTAAAAATCCATCCTCCGTGCTATTTCTCCAGTAAAATCTCATGTACTGACTATTACGCCATTCTCTCAGTTCCAGGGTCTCTTCTGGCAATTGCTCAAACGTAATCTCTCCTCTTTTGAACCTTTTGTATTCTTGGAGCGCTGTTCTAAGATTGGCTGGAGCATCAATATCAGGGATGTCTTCCCACTGGTGCAGGGGTTGGTGGGGATAGCATTTTGCCAATGAACCTTGTGCATAATCCTCACTAAAAGTTCTGGTAGCGATGGCGGGAAATTTATATAATAGCCTCAGGGCATAACCCACGAATGTGAAGTGCTTATCATGGAGTTCCTTCGCGTTAAAACAAAGAAAATATTTATCCCTCAGAAACTTTTCTTTTTCAAACATAGTGGGGATCAATGTGCCAGTGCTCATAGTGTGATTTCCTGAATCTCCTTGTTTCCGTTCAAACCAATCATTTATCTGTTCTGGCGTCAGCTTGATGAAAGAACAATAAGGAAGTATTATTCCCGATTCAGAAAACTCATCTGGAGCGTTAAAGCAGCCCAATGGCGTTATTGACCAGAAGTCCATTTCATTGTCCATCGGTTCGGCCACCCGTCTTTTTCCTCTCCACTATAAATATAAGGGCGCAAGCTTTGGAGTGGGGGGGGGGGGGGGGGGGGGGGGGGGGGGGGGCGGGGGGGGGGGGGGGGGGGGGAGGTGGGGTATGAG
>Ga0307379_10001508_pt1 | contig 36767 bp, 35 predicted proteins | sample UN2MG_FD_202237 | JGI IMG/M metagenome (GOLD analysis project Ga0307379, IMG submission 202237) | Soil microbial communities from Risofladan, Vaasa, Finland - UN-2 | ecosystem: Environmental > Terrestrial > Soil > Coastal area > Acid sulfate soil | place: Finland: Risofladan, Vaasa | collected...
TAACGGAGGGTTAAGCGGGGTGTGGGGGGAGGCGCTGGAAAGGATCAGGGGAACCACAGAGACACAGAGAAGGGAAAATGACGCCACTTGCACTTCGTCATCCCCGCGCAGGCGGGGATCCATGGACGTCGACAAGATAGTCGACCTGTGATCGCTGGATTCCCGCCTTCGCGGGAATGACGGAGAAAGGTAGGACCCGAAGACCTTCTCTGTGTCTCCGTGGTTACCTTAAGAAAGCGGGAGAAAGCGGGCGGGTTTGAAACCCGCCCCTACAAGATACCCGCGCCGGATTACGCGTTCACATCCACCACGCAGCGCCCCCGCACCTTGCCCTTGAGGATCGCCTCGCCCTTTGCGGGCAGCTCGGCGAAGGCGATCACCTCGGTCATGGCGTCGAGCTTGTCCATCGGCATGTCGGAGGCAAGGCGCGTCCAGGCTTCGGTGCGGAGGTCGGACGGGCAGAAGTTTGAATCGATGCCCAGCAGGTTGACCCCCCGCAGAATGAGCGGCAGGACGGTGGTGGCCAGATCGTTGCCACCGGCATTGCCGCAGACGGCGATGCTTCCGTGGGTTTCGATCGACGCGAAGGCACGCGCCAGCGTCACCCCGCCGACCGTGTCGATCGCGGCCGCCCATCGGGCTTTCTCAAGCGGCCGGTTGGAGGGCTCGGAGAGTTCAGCCCGGTCGACGATGGCGGTGGCGCCGAGCGATTTCAGATAGTCATGCGTCGCTGGCCGGCCGGTCGAGGCGGCGACCTGATAGCCGAGCTTTGCAAGCAGTGCCACGGCGACGCTGCCAAGGCCGCCGGCCGCCCCGGTCACCAGCACCTCGCCCCTGTCCGGTGTAATGCCGTGGCGCTCGAGCGCGATGACGGCGAGCATCGCCGTGAAGCCCGCCGTGCCCAGCGCCATGGCGCGCTTGAGATCGATACCGCCCGGCAGCTTCACGGGCATGGCCGCCTTGACGCGTTGCTTCTGAGTGTAGCCGCCCCAATGGCGCTCGCCCACCGCCCAGCCGGTGACGACGACGTCATCGCCCTCCTGCCAAGCGGGGCTTGTTGAGGCCTCGACCGTGCCTGAAAGGTCGATGCCGGGGATGTGGGGGTAGTCGCGAACCAGCCGCGCCAGGCCCTTCAGGATCAGCCCGTCCTTGTAGTTGAGATCGGAATAGGCGACCCGGATGGTGACTTCGCCCTCGGGCAGGTCGCCGTCCTCGAGCTCCTTCCAGGTCTGCGTGACCTTGCCGTCGGCCTCTTCCAGCATCAGTGCCTTGAAGCTCATGCGACCCACTCCCCCGCCGTTAAGGTTTCGTTGACCATGAAAAGTTTTTGCGCGCGCCGGGACCGGATGCGCGATTGGGCCAACTTAGCAAGGCAGCCCGGCGCATCAAAGGCTCGGCCGCACGGACGCATGGGGGAAGCGATCGGGCGCCGTTTACAGAATTGAAGCCCTTCTGCCCCGATCATGATCGTGCCATGGTTGCGCCATAGGTTGCCGCCCAGCTTGCGAGCCAAATGCTCCACGGAGCCGCCTCATGAACACGCCCCCTGACGCCGGCCAGCCCGCGAGCTCGCCGCCCGATCCGGCCGAACCGGCGGAAAGCCCGGCCGCCGAAAGTCCGACTTATGACGGCAAGGTCCGTGAGGTCTTCGTCCTGGCCCTGCGCAATGCCGGGCTGACCCTCGTCACGCTTGGCATTTACCGGTTCTGGGCCAAAACGCGGATGCGCCAGTACTTCTGGGGCCATGTCGCTTTCCACGGCGAGCGCATCGAATATACCGGGCGCGGTATGGAGCTGTTTCTCGGTTTCCTCATCGTGCTCGGCGTCGGACTGGTGACGCTGCTGCCTTACCAGCTGGGTCTCAATTACGTGGCGCGCATAAACCTCCCGCTCTACTTCGCGGGCGTTCTGCTGCTCTATCTGGTGTTGATGTTTCTCTATTGGTCGGCGGTCTTTTTCGCTCGCCGCTACCGGTTTTCGCGCACCCAGTGGCGGGGCATCCGCGCGGCGCAGACGGGTTCGGCCTGGGAATTTGGGTTTCTGGGCCTCGGCTGCACGCTGCTCAACGCCATTACGGCGGGGATAACGGTCCCGGTAACGTCGATCTGGGTGAACCGCTACCTGATGACCCGCACGATGTTCGGGCCCCATGCGTTTGCTTTCGAAGGACGCGCAGGACGGCTTTACGGGCCCTGGATGATCGTCTGGGGCGTCAGTTTCTTGGGCTTCCTGGTTGTCGTCGGGATCGCCGCCGCCGTCGCCGCCGCATTGAACACTGTTGGCGACGCGGCCGACGCACCGAATATCCAGCGCATGCAAGTCATTTTCCCATTCCTATATGCCGTTTGGATCGCACTTATACTGATCATGTATGGCTGGTACCGCGTGGTGCAGTTCCGCCGTTTCACCGAATGGACGCGCTACCAGACGCTGAGCTTCGCCTCGGCGCTGCCGGCGCGCCGGGTGATCGGCATGATCGTGCTCTACATGCTGGTCGTCGTGGTCGTCCTGGGCATTCTCATTGGCATCGCGGCGGCGGCGGGCTTTTCCATGATCCATCTCGCCTTCGATCCGCGCGCCACGGCGATCGCCGTCGGCGCAGTAATGGTGGTCTACCTGCCGGCGGCAAGCATCGCGCGTTACCTGATCGTGGTCCATGGGGTCGCGGGGCCCCTCTGTCGCACGCTCGAAGTGCGCGGGACGATCGACTATGACGCGCTGAAGCAAAGCGCCGAGGCGATGCCCAAGCGCGGCGAAGGGCTTGCCGAGATGCTCGATGTCGGCGGCATCTGAGCCCAAGCCAGGATTCGCCGCGCGCTTCGCCGACGGCCGGACGGCAAATGTCCGCGAGGTCGAGCTCGAATTCGCGGGCGACGCGCTGGAAATCCGCCAGGCCGGCGCGACACTGGAGCGCTGGCCCTACCGCGAGATCGCCCTGGTCGAGGAGCGTTTTGGCGACGCGCCGATGCGCCTCAGGCACGGCGAGGCGGCCGGCCGGCTCACCATCGCGCATGGCGGACTGATCAGAGCCCTCATCACGCGCGCGCCGCAGCTGAGCGGCAAGCTGCGTCACACGCTGTCATTGGGCGGACTGACCAAGTGGGCCATGGGCGTCGGCGCCACCGCGCTCATCGTCTATCTGCTGATCGCCGAGATGCCGGCGATCGCGGCGCGGGTGGTGCCGCTGAAATGGGAAGAGGCACTGGGCGAGGCGGTGGTCAAACAGGTGACCTTCATCTTCGCGCGGAAATCAAATATCTGCGCGCAGCCGAGCGGCACGGCGGCGCTCGAGCGCCTGAGCGGCCGCCTCACCGCCAGGCTCAAGACCCGCTACCGCTTCAAGCTCATCGTGCTCGACCACAAAATGGTCAATGCTTTCGCCGCTCCCGGCGGGCATATCGTGATCATGCGCGGGCTGATCGACAAGGCCGAGGGATCCAACGAGGTTGCCGGCGTGCTGGCCCACGAGATGGGCCATGTCGTCGAACGCCATTCGACCGAGGGATTGTTTCGGGCCATCGGCTTCAACCTGATCGTCGCCACGCTGATCGGCAACACGACCTCAATGGGCAGCGCCTTGGCCGAGCTCGGCGCCGGGCTTGCCTCGCTTTCCTACGGCCGCGCGGCCGAGCGTCAGGCCGATGCGATCGGCGTGAAACTGCTGAACCGCGCCGATATCAGCGGCGAAGGGCTGGCGGCGTTCTTCGCCCGCATCGCTGCGGGGAGAAAGAAAGACAAGGCCAAAAACACCAAAGACGGCAAGGGCGCGGCCGCTAAAAAGGAATCCGGAGATACAGGCGGCAGCACGATCTGGGGCTATCTGTCGACCCACCCGCCCTCGGCGGAACGCGCCCGGCGGATCAAGGCGGCCTCGACCGGTCGCGGCCAGGCCATGAACGCGGACGACTGGGCGGCGCTGAAGGCGATCTGCAAATAGAAGCGTGGTGCGAACGGCCTACTGATGCCCGCTGCCGACGAACCGCACGATACCGCCGCTCGGCGCTTCGGCCAGCTCGTCCTCGCGCATGACAATCGCGCCGCGCACCACAGTCGCCCTGGGCCAACCGGTGACGCGCATCCCATCGAACGGGGTCCAGCCGCATTTGGAGGCGATCCAGGCGTTCTCGATGGTTCGCTGCGCCTTCATGTCGACGATGGTAAAGTCGGCGTCGTAGCCGACCGCGATCCGGCCCTTGCCGGCGATGTTGTAGATCCGCTGCGGCCCGGCGCTGGTGAGATCGACGAAGCGTTCCAGCGTCAGCCGCCCGGCATTCACATGGTCGAGCAGCACCGCCACCAGGGTCTGCACGCCGGGCATGCCCGAAGGGCTGTTGGGATAGGCGTGGCCTTTTTCCTCAAGCGAGTGCGGGGCATGGTCGGAGCCGATGACGTCGACGACACCGTCGGCGACTGCCTGCCAGAGCGCGGTGCGGTGCGCTTCGTCCCGGATCGGCGGGTTCATCTGTGCGAGCGTGCCGAGGCGGTCGTAGACCTCGGGCGCCGCCAGCGTCAGGTGCTGGGGCGTGACCTCGACCGTGGCGATATCCTTATGCGCGGCGAGCACGGGTATCTCATCGCCGGTGGTGACGTGGAGGACGTGGACCGGCCGGCCGGCTTGCCGCGCGAGCTTGAGGAGGCGCTTGGTCGAACGCAGCGCCGTCTCGGCATCGCGCCACTCGGCATGGGCGTGGGGGCCGGACGCATCGCGGGCGATATGTTTTCGCTCTTCGAGCCGCGCCTCGTCCTCGGAATGGACCGCGATGCGGCGGCTGCCGTTTTCGAGCACGCGGCGGATATCGGCGTCTTCGGAAACGAGGAGCGTGCCGGTCGAGCTGCCCATGAACATCTTGACGCCGCAGCAGCCCGGCACGCGTTCAAGCGTGGCCAGATCGCCCGCATTCTCCGGCGAGGCGCCCATGAAAAAGGCAATGTCGCACCAGACGCGGCCTTGCGCCCGCACGACCTTGTCGGCCAGCGCCGCGGCATCGGTGGTCGACGGCCGCGTGTTGGGCATCTCGAAGACCGCCGTCACCCCGCCCAGCGCCGCCGCGCGGGTGCCCGACGCCAGGTCTTCCTTGTGCTCCTGCCCCGGCTCGCGGAAATGAACCTGGGTGTCGATCACGCCGGGCAGCACAGTGAGGCCGCCGGCATCGAAGGTCTCGGCCGTCGCCGCCGCGCCCAGATCTCCAAGCGCCGCGATACGCCCGCCCCGCACCCCGACATCGGTGTGAAGCCGGCCCGCCGGGGTCAGGCACTCGCCGCCATGGATGACGAGATCGAAGCTATCGGCCATGACGCTCCTTCAGCACCGCATCGAAAAGCGCGCGGTGGCGCGCCACCGCAATTGCCTGGGTGTAGTCCCTTTCATATGCCGCACGGCCGGCCCGCGCCAGCGAGGCGGCGCGTTCCGGGTCGCCGGTCACATCGCCGATGGCGGCCGCAAGCGCGGCGGGCGCGTCCACCGGCACAAGCACGGCTTCGCTATCGCTTTCGACGAGCTCGCACGGGCCCTGGCTTTCGGTTGCCACGACCGGCCGGCCGTGCATCCAGGCTTCCAGCATGACGTTGCCGAGCGGCTCGTGGCGCGAGGGCAGGACGAAGACATCGCAGGCCGCATAATAGGGCGCAGGATCGTCGCGCCAGCCTAGGAAACGGAGGCGGCCGGCGACCCCGAGGTCATCGGCCAAGTCCTCCAGCGCGCGCCGCTGCGGTCCTTCTCCGGCCAGCCACAGGTAATGATCGGGCAAGTCCGCCAAGGCGCGCAGCAACGTGTCGAAGGCCTTGTTCGGATGAAAGCGCCCCAACGCGAAGATCAGCGGCGCATCATCTGGGGTGCGCAAGGGCGCGCGCGCCGCCGCCGGCTCGCTATGGTCGAGCACGAAATTGGGCACGAAATGCGCCCGCGCCATCGGCCAGCCTTCGGAAATCACATAATCAACCAGATCTCGGGTGTTGCAGACGAGGTGGTCGAGATGGCGATAGTATTTGAGATCGTAGTAGCCGCCGAGCCTGCCGATGGTGACGTAGCCGCGCTCAGACTTGCTTCGCGGCACGAAGCGACTGGCGCGGCTCATGTAGCTCATGACGATGTCGGGCTTGAAAGCATCGATCTCAGCGGCGATCAATTTTCGCGTGCGGAGGTCGAGCCGGCCGCCGAAGGGCGCCTCGGCCACGCTCAGTGCTGCGCCTTCCAGCGCGCGCCGGCGCGCTTCGTTCGGGCGCATGACGACGCGCTGGGTCACCCCGTCGCCCGCGAGCGCGACGCAAAGCCGCACGAAATAGGCCTCCGCCCCGCCATGCGCGGCGCCGGCAATCGCCTGCAGCACGCGCGGGCTCGCGTTGTCTGTATCGGGTTCCGGCATATCGGGTTGCCACATGCCGGGTTTGGGGGCCATCAGTCCTCGTCCAGCCTGGCGCGCAGCCAGGAGAGCATCGGATAAAGCGCCGCAAAGAGCGCAATCAGGAAGCCCAGATGGCCTTCCTTGTAGCCCTTGCGGCCGACATAGCATTTGAAGAAACGCGTGAAGAGGCGCCGCAGGTTGCGCCCGAAGCTTTCCGGCATGCCGGCATCACGCAGATCCTCGGCGCGCGCGGCGGTATAGCGGTCGAGGCGGCGGATCATGTCGCCGACCCCCGCATCGACATAATGGATCATCGCCGCGTTGAGCCGCCCGCGCGTGCCCTTGAGCTCGACGGCGGGGTGAATGCGCTGGTCGCCCCAGCGCTTGCAGCCCTTGGCGAAGAGGCGCGCGGTGGAGTTGACGCCCCAGGCGGCGCCCCAGCCATGGCGCACCAGGCGTTTGCCGACATAGTTGTCGAAGGGAATGTTGTAAGCGCCGGGCGCTGCGGTTGCGATCGTCGCGCGGATTTCTTCCGCCAGCGCGTCGGGCACGCGTTCGTCGGCGTCGACCTCGAGGATCCAATCGCCGCTGCAGGCATCGATGCCGGCATTGCGGCGCGGGCCTTCGATTTCCCAGGCACCTTCGACCAGCGTCTTGGTAAAGCGCGCGGCGACCGCTTTCGAGCCGTCGGTGCATTTGTCGAGCACGACCACGATCTCGTCGGCGAAGGCCAGCGCCTCCAGGCAGTCGGCGAGCTGGGCTTCCTCGTTGTGCGCGACCACGAGGGCCGAAAGCGAAGATGGTGCGCGCGTGCTCATGCAGCGTGCACGCCGACGCGCTTGATGAGCGCCCGCGCCGCTTCGATCGCGGCTTCGACGGTGAGCCCATCCATCAGGGTGCCGGTGGTGCGGTGATCGTAGCCGGGTGCGCCCACAAGGTCCTCGTAGCTTTCCAGTGTGCGGACGACGGCCGCAGCCGCGCCCCAGGGGGCATAATGCTCGTCGCGGCTGGGACCGAAAAGGCCAAGCGTCGGTGTGCCCGCAGCGGCGGCAAGATGCATCAGGCCCGAATCATTGCCGACGAAGAAATCGCATCGGGCAAGACAGGCATGGGCAGTCGGCAGGTCGATCGCATCGGTCAGATCGATGCGGCGATGTTCGGGAACCACCTCTAGCACCGGTCGCGCGCGCGCGCGCTCGCCGGGTCCCGCGAAGACCGCAAGACGCCCCCCTGAAAGCGGGCCCTTCGTTCCGGAAAGATGTTCCGCGAGCGCGGCAAAGCGCTCGGCCGGCCATTCCTTGCCGGGCCAGTTCGCCGCCGGACCCAATGCCAGCACCGGCGGGCCGTCCGGAATATGCTGCCGCGCGGCCGCCAAATGCGCCGCATCCGTCCAGATGTGCGGCGAGGCCTGTTCAGCCTCGAGGCCGAGCAGGCCCGCGTATTGCCCGACCTTGTGAAGGCCCGGACGCTCGCGCCCCAGGCGGTGACGCCGGCCAGCCAGCACCATCCAGGCCAGCGCGGTGCGCCGCAGATCGACAATCGTGTGCCATCGATACGGCAGTGCTGCGCCCCAAAGCCGCAGCCAATGGCCGGCCAGCGGCGCTTTGTTCAGCACGATCAGGCGATCCAGACCGGGCACGGCTGCAAAGAGCGGCGCCGGCGCGGCGCCGCAGGCGATCGTGATCCGCGCGCCGGGATGGCGTGCGATCAGATGGGCCAGCAGCCCAGATGACAGCACCGCATCGCCGATGCGCGTCGAGGTGATGAACAAAATCCGCATGGCCGCGGGTTATAGAGCCCTCTTGCGGGCAAGGCCAGAATTGGGGTCTTGAATTATTGGGTCTTGTTCGGATGGCCGGGCCGTCCCAGTTCACTGACGGCCGGTGACGCATTCGCCGGCCCGAATTAGAATGCGCCAACAAAAGATACTGGGAAGACAATGAGCGAGCCAGCTTTCGCGATACTGGACAGCCGCGCCGTGCTCGCGGTCGGCGGCGAGGACCGGGTGGCCTTTCTGCAGGGCCTGGTTTCCACCGATGTTGCGTCGGTCTCCGCAGCAAAGGCGATCCATACAGCCTTCCTGACTGCGCAGGGAAAATACCTGCACGACTTTTTCATCGCCGCGCTGGGCGACGGCTTCCTCCTCGATTGCGAAGCGGCACGGCTCGAGGACCTCAAAAAGCGCCTGTCGATCTATCGTCTGCGCTCCAAGGTGACGATCGAAGCGCGCCCCGATCTCGCGGTCGCCGTGGTGTTCGGCGCCGGCGGAGCCGAAGCGCTGCGCCTTGCGGGCGAAGCCGGTGCGGCGGGCCCGCTTGATGGCGGCGTAGGCTTCGTCGATCCGCGCCTGGCGGATGCGGGCGCGCGCGCGGTCCTGCCGGCGGACAGCGCCGCAGCGACGCTCGAAGCGGCCGGTCTGGCGGCAGGGTCTTCGTCCGACTACGACCGGCTGCGGCTTTCGCTTGGCCTGCCCGACGGCAGCCGCGATCTGGTGCCGGAAAAATCGATCCTGCTGGAAAACGGCTTCGACGAGCTCAACGGCGTCGACTGGGACAAGGGCTGTTTCCTAGGCCAGGAGCTGACCGCACGCACGCATTATCGGGGGCTCGTGAAAAAGCGCCTGATGCCGGTGGCGATCGACGGTCCCCTGCCCGCGCCCGGCACGCTGGTGATGCTGGGCGAGAAGGAAGCCGGCGAGATGCGGTCCGGGACAGGCACGCTGGGCTTGGCATTATTGCGGCTGGAAGCGGTCGAGCGGGCGGCAGCCGAGGACTTGGCGCTGATGGTTGGTGACGCGCGCCTGGCTCCGAAAAAGCCGGCTTGGGCGACGTTCTAACCGGCGAAACACTCCAGCGAACGATACGGCGGGCCGTCCCTGATGACGGAGGCGCAGCCAATTGATACCCTGCGCGAAACCGGATCGCGCGGCGCCTTCGCGACCGCGCGGGCGTAGAGGGAGGCAGGACATGGCGAAGCACAGCTGGGAAAACGTCTATCCCGACGGCGTCGACTGGAACCTGAAGATCGTGCCCAAGCCAATCCCCGCCATCCTCGACGAGGCGGCAGCGGTGGCGGGCAACCGCACGATGATCGATTTTCTGGGCCGGCGCTTTTCCTTCGCGGACCTGCACGACCAGGCCAACCGCGCCGCCAAGGGTCTGCAGGCGCTGGGCATCGGCCCGGACACGCGGGTCGGGCTGTTCATGCCGAACGTGCCGCAATACGTGCCCTCGCTGTTCGGCGCGCTGAAGACCGGCGCGACCGCGGTCAATCTGAGCCCGCTCCTGGCCCCCCGCGAGCTTGCCCATATGATCGAGGATTCGGGCACCAAGGTCCTGATCACGATCGACCTGAAGCTGCTCTACGACCGGGTGCCAGCGCTGCTCGCCGACACCTGTCTTGAGAAAGTTATCGTCGCGCGCATGGCGGACGCGCTGCCTTTTCCGAAGAACAAGCTTTACGGGATCGCCAAGAAGAAGGCGATCGCCGTCTTCCCGCTCGATGACCAGCACATGCGCTTTGACGACCTTTTGGCCAATGACGGCGAGTACGCGGCACAGGACATCGACCCCGAACGCACGGTGGCGTTGCTGCAATACACCGGCGGCACGACCGGCTTGCCCAAGGGCGCGATGCTGTCGCATGCCGCGATCACCTCGGCCGACGCGATGTACAGCGCCTGGGGCGGTCAGTTTCGCGAGCGGCCGGCGGACCAGAACAAGACCTCGCTGGTGCTCCCGCTCTTTCACATCTTCGGGCTTTCCGTTGTGCTGTTGGGTGCGATCCGCGACCGTTCTGAAATCATCCTCTACCCGCAGCCCGACATCGATCTGATCCTGAAGGACATCGCCAGGAAAAAGCCGAACGTCCTGCCCGGCGTGCCGACGCTGTTCACCGCGCTTGCCAATCACCCGAAGGCGCGCGAAACCGATTTCTCCTCGTTGAATTATTGCGCCTCGGGCGGCGCGCCGCTGCCGCCGGAGGTTCAGGCGCTGTTCCACAAGGTGACCGGTGTCCAGGTCTATGAAGGCTATGGGCTCACCGAGACCTCCCCCGCCGCCACCGCCCAGGTGCGCAAGAACGAGTATCGCATCGGCTCCTGCGGCGTGCCGCTGCCCGGAACCGAGATCGAGATTCGCGGCCTCGACGACGGCGCGATCAAAATGTCCGCCGGCGAGATCGGCGAGATCTGCATCAAGGGCCCGCAGCTCATGCTCGGCTATTGGAACCGCGAGGAGGAGACCAGGGAAGCGCTGCGCGACGGCTGGCTTTTTACCGGCGATACCGGCTATCTCGACAAGGACGGCTATCTCTTCATCGTCGACCGTAAGAAGGATCTGATTATTTCCTCCGGCTTCAACGTCTACCCGCGCAATGTCGAGGATGCGATCTACGAGCACGACGCGGTGGAGGAAGTGACGGTGATCGGCATCCAGGACGACTACAAGGGCGAGGTGCCGAAGGCCTTCGTCAAGCTGCGCGACGGTGCGTCGCTGACCGTCGACGATCTCAAGGCATCGCTCAAGGACAAGCTCGCCAAATACGAGATCCCGGCCGAGGTCGAGTTCCGCGACGCCCTGCCCAAGACGCCTGTGGGCAAGCTCTCCAAGAAGGAGTTGGTGGCCGAAGAGGTCGCCAAGCGCAGCGCGGCCAAGGCCGAAACGGGATAGCGGGCCGGTGCGCCGCAAGACACTTCGCCTATTGAGCGCGCTGATATTTTTCGGGGTCTTTTATCTCTTCTTCTGGCCGGTCTCGATCGACCCGGTCGCCTGGACGCCGCCCGAAGCGCCAAAGCTCGAAGGCGCCTACACGGTCAACGACCGGCTCACCGGCGTGGCGCGCTTCGGTTCGGGCATCGGCATCGGCCCCGAGGACCTTGCTGTCGATGCCAATGGTTGGATCCACACTGGATTTGAGGATGGCCGCATCGTCCGTATCGCCCCGGACGGAAAAAGCAGCAAGGTGGTGGTGAACACCGGCGGGCGGCCGCTTGGCATGCGCTTCGACGCCGAGGGCAATCTGATCGTCGCCGATGCCACGAAGGGCCTGTTGAAGGTGGCCCCCGGCGGCGCGATTAGCGTGCTGGCGACCCAGGCGGGCAAAACCGGGTTCCGCTTCACCAACCATCTCGCCGTCGCCCGCGACGGGACGATCTATTTCAGCGACAGCTCGACCCGCTGGGGCGCCGGCCAGGCGATTGCGGATATCTTCGAACATATCGGGACCGGCCGCCTCATGGCCTACGACCCGCGGACCAAGACCGTACGCGTGCTCATGCAGAAGCTGCAATATGCCAACGGGGTTGCATTGGCGCAGGACGATGCGTTCGTGCTCGTGGTCGAAACGGCGCTCTACCGGATTCGCCGGTATTGGCTGAAAGGGCCAAAGGCCGGCAGCGCCGATATCTTCATCGACAATCTGCCGGGCTTCCCGGACAACCTCTCGGCTAACGGCAAGGGCACGTTTTGGCTGGCTATGTATACGGTACGCAACCCCGCCGCCGACGTGCTGGCGGGCAAGCCGTTCCTGCGCAAAGTCGTCTGGCGCCTGCCGGAGTTCCTGCAGCCGGGGCCCAAGCCCTACGCCTTTGTGCTCGGCCTCGATGAGGCCGGCAAGGTGACGCACAATCTGCAGGACCCGCGCGGCACCTATTCGCCCGTGACCAGCGCTGTGGAAGTGAACGGCACGCTCTGGCTCGGCAGCCTGTCCGAGACATCGCTCGCCCGGATCAAAGTGCCGTAGCGCCGTCGGGCGATATTTGGCCACAATCGCCGCCGACCCTCTTGCGGTTCCCCGCGCACTGCCCTCCAATGAACGAAATCCACCAACGGAAGGACAGCATCGATGAAGCGCCGCAGGCTGGGCAGGGACGGGCCCGAGGTATCCGCGATCGGGCTCGGCTGCATGGGCATGTCGATGGCATACGGCACGCCCGACGACGCGGAATCGATCCGCACCATCCATCGGGCCATCGAGCTCGGCATCGATTTCCTCGACAGTGCCCAGCTGTATGGGTTCGGCAAGAACGAGGAGCTGCTGGGCCGGGCGCTCGAGGGCAAGCGCGACAAGGTCTTCCTGATCACCAAATTCGGCGTCGACCGCAGCCGGCCGAGCGGCTGCGACAGCCGGCCCGAGGCGGTGAAGGCTAGCTGCGAGGCCAGCCTGCAGCGCCTCAAGACCGACCGCATCGATCTGTTTTTTCAACACCGGGTCGACCCCGACGTGCCGATCGAGGACACGGCGGGCGCCATGGCCGAGCTGAAGGCGGCAGGCAAGATCCGCTATCTCGGCCTCTGCGAAACCAGCCCCGAGACCCTCAAACGCGCCCACGGCGTCCACCCGATCACGGCCTTGCAATCGGAATACTCGCTGTGGACGCGCGACTGCGAGGCCGAGGTTCTGCCGGCCTGCCGCAAACTCGGCGTCGGCTATGTCGCTTACGCGCCGCTCGGCCGCGGCTTTCTGACCGGCACCATCAAATCGCCCGACGATCTGATCGAGGCGGACCGGCGGCACGAGCATCCACGCTTCTTCGCCGAGGCTTTCGACAAAAACCTCGCGTTGCTGGAAACGCTGGAGGAGATCGCCGGCGACAAGGGTGTCACCCCGGCGCAGATCGCGATCGCATGGGTCCTCGCGCAGGGCGAGGACATCGTGCCGATCCCGGGCACCAAGCGGGTGAAGTATCTGGAACAGAATGCCGGCGCGGCCGATATCACACTCAGCGACGAGGACATGGCCCGGCTCAATGCCGGCTTCCCGCCCGGCGTCACCGCGGGCACGCGCTATCCGGAAGGCGCGCTCAAGCTGTTGCAGATGTAGCGGCCGCATTGCGGCGGTGTTTGCGCCGGCCGCCGACGGATAGGATCGGCAGCGAAGCGCCTTGGTGTGAGTAATCCCGCGGGACGAAGCGATGGCCAAACGCGCCAGAACATACGACGTGGTGGTCATTGGCGCGGGGCATAACGGCCTCGTCTGCGCCGGTTATCTGGCGCGCCACGGTCTCAAGGTCATGGTGGTCGAGCGTCGCTCCGTCGTCGGCGGAGCGGCGATAACCGAAGAGTTCCATCCAGGCTTCCGCAACTCGGTCGCCTCCTACGTCGTCAGCCTGCTCGACCGGCGCATCATCGCCGATTTGCAGCTGCCCCGGTTCGGACTGGAGATCATCGACCGGCCCGCCGGTACCTTTCTGCCCCAGCCCGACGGCCGCTACCTGCATTTGAGCCGCGACCGGGCAGTGGCGAAAACCGAGGTCGCAAAGTTCCACGAGGCCGACGGCGACGCTTATGAAGCCTTCGACACCGAGATCACGGCGCTCGCCGAGGCCGTGCGGCCGCTGCTCCGCGAGCCGCCGCTCAGCGTCCCGAGCGGAATCAGCGACACGCTGCGTGCGCTCGGCCTGACCAAGCAACTGCGCAAGATGGGCATCACCCATCAGTCAAAGCTGGCCGAGCTTATGACCATGAGCGTCGGCGACTATCTCGACCGCTGGTTTGAGGGTGATGCGGTAAAAGGCGCCTTCGGCTTCGAGGGCATCATCGGCAACCTTGCCAGCCCCTATCATCCCGGCACGGCCTATGTGCTGTTGCATCACGCTTTCGGCGAAACCGAGGGCCGCACCGGCGCCTGGGGACATGCCAAGGGCGGAATGGGCGCGATCACCGAGGCGATGGCGCGTTCGGCGGAGACCCGGGGCGCCGTGATCGTGACCGAGGCGCCGGTGCGCGAGATCATTATCCAGGGCACGGGCGATGCGGCGCGCGCGGCCGGGGTCGTGCTCGAGGACGGGCGCACCATCCACGCCAAGCGCGTCGCCGGCAATCTCAACCCCAAACTGCTCTTCCTCGATCTCATGGATCCTGCAATCCTGCCGCCGGATTTCCGCAAGCGCATCGAAGGCTGGCGTTGCCGTTCGGGCACCTTCCGCATGAACCTGGCCCTGAGCCGCCTGCCGCGCTTTGCCTGTTTACGAGATGGCGGCGGGCCGGAGCTGCTCAACGGCACGATCGATATCGCGCCCTCGCTGGGCTATCTCGACCGCGCTTATGATGCGGCCAAGACCGGTGGCTGGTCGCCCGAGCCTATCGTCTCGATGTGCATTCCCTCGCTGATCGACGACACGCTGGCGCCGCAAGGCGCGCATGTGATGAGCCTGTTCTGCCAGCACTTTCATCCGACCCTCGCCGACGGGCGAAGCTGGGACAATGTCAAGTATGAGGTTGCCGATGCCATCCTGCGCGGGCTGGAGGCCTATATGCCGGGCCTGCGGCAGCTCGTGGTCGGCCGCCAGATTCTTACGCCGCTGGATCTGGAACGCGACTTCGGCCTCGTCGGGGGCGACATCTTCCACGGGGCGATGCATCTCGACCAGATTTACGCGATGCGCCCGGCGCTCGGATACGCAGACCACCGCATGCCGGTGAAAGGGCTCTATCTCTGCGGCGCGGGCGCACATCCCGGCGGCGGCGTCAGTGGCCTGCCGGGCCGCAACGCCGCGCGGGCGATCTTGAAGGATGCGGGGCGCTAGGCCTCAATACGAAAGGAGTGACGGAAATGAAACGTGAGCGGATCGATCCGGGCTGGGCCTGGCTCAAGAAATTCAACATCTCGGCGGGCGAGAAGATCGGCGACACCATCTGGCTGTCCGGCGCGGTGGCCTTCGACGAAGAGGGCAACGTGGTCGGCGGCGACGATCTCTACGCCCAGGCGAAGAAGACGTTCGAAAATATCGAAGCCGCGCTCGCCAGCGCCGGAGCAAACATGAGTGACGTGGTGAAGATCAACACCTTCCTCACCGACCTGTCGCGCTACGCCGAATACGGCAAGGCGCGGACCGAGGCCTTTCCGGGCGGCGTGCCCGCAAGCACCGTGGTCGGCACGACCGCGCTGGTGCGCCCCGAACTGCTGGTCGAAGTCGAGGCCGTCGCTGTTATCGGTAGCGGAGGATAATCGCTGGCTCCAGCCCCGACCGAAAACCTGGCAGCACAGTTCTTGGAATCGACCGCAGCGGCGGTGCATGCTTGGTGACGATTTGGGGATATGCTGCGGAATGTTTGAGAAAACATCCAACCACTCCTGCCGCCGACCGTGATCTATCGGTTCGACGAGTGGGAGCTTGATACCGAGCTTTACGAGCTCCGCCACGACGGCCGGCCGTCGAAAGTCGAGCCGCGGGTCTTCGATCTGCTGCACTTCCTGGTGCGCAACGCCGGCCGCGTCGTCAGCCGCGACGAGATCGTCGAGGAAATCTGGGGCGGCCGCATCGTCAGCGAGGCCACCATCTCGACCTGCCTCAAGGCCGCGCGCCAGGCGGTGGGCGACGACGGGCGCACCCAACGCTTCATCAAGACGGTCCACGGGCGGGGCTTTCGCGTCGTCGGCGCGGTGTCGTCGGGAGATGAGGCTGCATCGAATGGGCCATCGTATCAGGACGCAGACGTTACCCCGCACGAGGCGGTCAGCGCGGCCTCAAGCCCGCCGGGTTTGAAAGCCGGAGCGCCGCCCACGAGCGGCCGGCCGACCCTGGCCGTTCTGCCCTTCGACAATCTGAGCGCCGAGGTTGACGAGTATTTCGCCGACGGCCTGACCGAGGACATCATCACCAACCTGTCGCGCTTCCGCGAACTCCTGGTCATCGCGCGCACCGCCAGCTTTCAGTTCAAGGGGCGTGCCGTCGGCCTTGCCCAACTCACCGGCGAGCTTGGCGCCAACTACGTGGTCGAGGGCAGCGTGCGCCGCGCCGGCGGCCGGGTGCGCATTACCGCCCAGCTCATCGACGCGGCCTCGGGCGTGCATCTCTGGGCCGATCACTACGACCGCGAGATGGAGGATATTTTCGCGGTCCAGGACGAGGTGACGCGGACGATCGCGGCGACGCTCGGGGTCAAGCTGCAGGATGTCGCGCTGACTCGCTCGCTGAAGAAAAGCCCCGCCGAACTCGATGCCTATGATTGCCTATTGCATGCGCGGCGCTACACCTCGCTGTTGAGCACGGAGATGCATGCCGAGGCGCGCGATCTGCTGGAAAAGGCGGTGGCGCTCGACCAAAGCTCGGCCGAGGCGCATGCGCTCCTCGCCAATGTCTATCTGGCGGAGCATCGTTTCGACGCCAATCCACGGCCCGACCCGATCGGCCGGGCGCTGAAGATGGCGCAGATCGCGACCCGGCTCGACCCGCAGGACGCCTACGCCCATTGCTGGCTGGCGATCGTGCATTTCTTCCGCGGCGAGAACGACAAATTCGAGGTCGAAGCCCAGCGCGCGCTTGCCCTCAACCCCAACGATCCCGAAACCATAGCCGATATCGGCCACTATCTCGCCTTCATGGGCGAGTTCGACCGCGGTATCGAGCTGTCGCGGCGGGCCCAGCAGCTCAACCCGCTGCATCCCGGCTGGTATTATTTCAGCTTCGCCCGCTATCATTACGACCAGCGCGAATACGACAAAGTGCTCGCCGACATAGAGCGGATCAGCCTGCCCGATTTTTACTGGTGCGGGCTGTTGCGGACCGCGGCGCTGGGCCAACTCGGGCGCGACGAGGCCGGCGCCTCGCTAGCGCAGATCATCACGCTCAAGCCGGATTTTTCCGCCTATGCCGAATTGCAGAAGTGGAATGCCGCGCCCAGGGACATGGAGCACATCCTCGAAGGCCTTCGCAAAGCCGGGCTCGACGAATAACGCGTGCAATGCCCTGGTTTCCTGGATTCAATAAGTAAAACAAGACATCAAGATGTTCTTCCAGCTCGTCGTGAAATTCTTCAATCCGCTGCTTGCGAAGAACGTATTGATACCGAGTTCGCTGGTGAAAAAGGTCGTCGGCAATATCCACCTCTCGGCGCTTCAAGGACGCCACGGGTCGCAACCGATGATCGTCGAGACCTGCGCGGGTCGGATGGAATTGTCGGCGAGCGAAATAACAAGCTGCTTTCCGCTGCTGTTTCGTGTCTGGGAACCGGCCATTGCGCGCTTTGTCGAAGCAAATTTGAAGCCGGGCCACGGCTTTGTGGATATCGGCGCCAATATCGGGTTCTACACGCTGCTCGCCCACAAGCTGGGCGCCCGGCCGACCGCATTCGAGCCGTCACCGCGGGTGTTGCCTCTGCTTTACCGGAACTTGGATCTCAACGGAATCGATCACAGCGTCGTTGAGTGTATTGCCTTGTCCGACAGGTCCGGAACAGCCCAATTGTTCGAAGGGCCCGTCGGCAATCAGGGCCGCAGCAGCCTCTCTCCAGACAACGATCAGCTCGGCAATGCCAGCCACCTCGTGCGCACGGCGCCGGTGGAGGCCTATGCCGAAGTGCTCCAAGCGTCGCGGATGATCAAGATCGACGTGGAAGGCCACGAGGCCCACCTTCTGAAATACATTCTTTCAAATGAAATTGCGCTGCGAGATGATTTTATTATTGTGGCTGAAATAGATCTGAGAAACAGCAATGGTTTATTGAAGCTACTAAAAGAAAAAATGAAATATGGATTGCAGGTCTTTTGGATCGAGAATGACTACACCGTACGGTTCTATCGCAAGAAGCGGTTTCGAGTAACTCGGATGCGCGAGCAGACTCTCAGAAATCTCGGGGGCCGGCGGGTGGACGTCATAATGTCTTCGGCGCCAGTCGATTTCCCGGCGAGCACTTTCGACCTGAATTGAGGTTCATCCCGGTTTGCAGGATCAGCGAATAACAAACGGGCGTCGTCACATGCTCCCAGCACGCGATTGTCGGAAGTAACACAGCCACGCAAAGGCCCTCCCCCGTTTCCGGGGGAGGGCGTGCCTGCGCGAAGGCTGACCGGGCTCGGCGTTAGACCCAGCTTCCGACACAGAGGCGTATGGTCACAAAGTTCCGCGCCCCTTCGTTGAAGTCGTTGTTGCCGACATTCTGAAAGCGGACGGCGCTGACCGGGCGCGTACCGGCCGGGCAGTATTTGGCCGAAATGGCGATGCGCCGGCGCAGCGGTCGCTGCGCGCAGAGGCCGAGATAGACGCTGTTCGGTGCGCCCTCGTAGCGGTCGTTGTAACCGACATTGCGGAAGCGCGTCATGCTGATCCGGCGGCCACCGCAATACCCCGGTGTAAGGAACACCGGAGAATTCGGACGCGCCGAACACAGCCTGACCTTGATGTAATTCCGCGCGCCTTCGTTGAAGTCCTTGTAACCGACATTCTGGAAACGAACGAAGCCGGCCTCGAAGGTGCCGGGCGCGCAGCGATGCAACGACAGCTGGAGCGGCGATCCGTACTGGGCCGACGCGGAGCCGGCGGTACCGATGGTGGCAGCGGCGAGCGTGGCAGCCGCGAGAGCGATGAGTTTGCGTTTCATATCCCTGTTCCTCTGTGCGGTTTGCCGGCGCTTGTTTGATGGGCATGGCCCCTGCGCCGGTTACTGGCCTGGTTATGGCAAAGCGCACTTGAACGGACCCTGAAAGGGCCGTTCATCTGAGGTTCATGAATGTTACAGGGAAGGAAAAGCGTTACACGGCAGTGTGTTAGAAGATCCAATAGCCGCCGTCGATCAGGATGCTGTCGCCCGTATGGTAGGCCGATGCGTTGCTCATTAGGTAGATGGCGATGCCCGCGAAATCGGCCGGCTGGCCCCAGCGGCGCGCGGGAATTCTCGGCAACACGTTGTCGCGGAAGCGGTCCCAGTTGAAGGCAGCCTCGGTCATCTCGGTCTCGATCCAGCCGGGCAGGACCGAATTGGCGGTGATGCCGTGGCGCGCCAGCTCGGTCGCCATGGCGCGCACCATCGAGACCAGCCCGCCCTTGGTGGCGCCGTAATGCTCGTTGCGGGCCGCCCCCGAAATCGCGGCAAGGCTGGCGGTCGCAACCAGTCGGCCGCCGGGATCGCCCGCTTCGGCGCGCTCGACCATGTGCCGCGCCGCCGCGCGCAAGGTCCAAAAGGCGCCGTCCAGGTTGACCTTGGTGACGCGCCGGAACTCCTCGTCGCTGATGTCGAGGACGCTCTTGATGCTCTTGTCGCCGGTGACGCCGGCATTGACGAAGCAACCGTCGACCCGGCCGAAACGGTCGACCGTCTCGGCCATCGCGCTATCGACCGCGGCGCTGTCGCTGACGTCGCAGACCAGCGCCGCCGTCTTGCCCGCGCCCGCCGCCTCCACAACCCGGAGCGCGTCCTCGTTCTTTTGCTCATTGGTGCCCCAGATACAGACATCGGCGCCGGCCTGGGCCAGGGCTTCGGCGAAGCCGAGCCCAATGCCGCCATTGCCGCCGGTCACCAGCGCCACCTTGCGGGTGAGATCAAAGCCTGTGTAGCGATATGCCATTGTCGCGCCGCCCCCTATTTCCCTTACATCGCCGCCAGAACTTTTTCGTAGACCGCCTTGACAGCGTCCATGTCGCCCGGGTTGTGGCCCCAATTGAGCTTGAGGTCATCGCCTTCGGCGCGCGGCAGAATATGGAAATGCAAATGCGGCACCGACTGCCCGGCGCCGGGGCCATTGGCTTGAGCGAGGTTGATGCCGGCGGGCGCAAGCGCAGTCTGGACGGCGGTGGCGACGCGCTTGGCGGTTTGCGCGACGGCGGCGATCTGCTTGGCCGGGATTTCGAAGAGATTCTGCCAATGTTCCTTCACCACCGCCAGCGCGTGGCCCGGATTGGCCGGGTTCACGTCCATGAAGGCAATGGTGGCGGCGTCCTCATGCAATTTGAAGCACGGGATCTTGCCGGCGATGATCTTGCAGAAGATGCAGGTGTCGTCAGACTTCATGGCCCCCCCCGCTCCGTAGCACGCCTCGTCCTTCGACAGGCTCAGGATGTGGCTCCATCTGTATTATCGGCCAATAGAACCTTCATCCAACCGAAAAAATGCCCTCATCCTGAGCTTGTCGAAGGATGCGGGCCACCTTGGAGGACTACCTCACGCCGTGCCGTCGCCGCCTTTCCTGCCAATGGCGGCCTGGGCGGCGGCGAGGCGGGCGATGGGGACGCGGTAGGGCGAGCAGGAGACATAGTCGAGGCCGACCGCCTCGCAAAAGGCGATCGAGGCCGGGTCGCCGCCATGCTCGCCGCAGATGCCGAGCTTGATGTCGGGGCGGGTCTTGCGCCCGCGCTCGCAGGCGATCGAAACCAGCTCGCCGACGCCTTCGATGTCGAGCGAGACGAAAGGATCCTGCGGTACGATGTTCTTGGCTTGGTATTCGGGCAGGAAATTGCCGGCGTCGTCGCGGCTGAGCCCAAAGGTCGTCTGGGTGAGATCGTTGGTGCCGAAGCTGAAGAATTCCGCCGTCACCGCCAGGCGGTTGGCGAGCAAGGCGGCGCGCGGCAGCTCGATCATGGTGCCGACGAGGTAGTCGAGCCTGACGCCGGTCTCGGCCTCAACGGCGGCGGCGACGCCAATGATCGCGGCCTTCAAAATATCCAGTTCGGCCTTGGTGGCGGCGAGCGGGATCATGACCTCCGGCACCACCGCTTCGCCGGCTGCCTTACCAGCCTCGATCGCCGCCTCGAAGATGGCGCGGGCCTGCATCTCGTAGATTTCGGGGTAGGTGATGCCGAGGCGGCAGCCGCGATGGCCGAGCATCGGGTTGCTTTCGGCAAGCCGCGCGACGCGGCGGCGCACCACCGCGACATCGACGCCGGCGGCCTTGGCGACCTCCTCCAGCTCGTGCGGCTCGTGCGGCAGGAACTCGTGCAGCGGCGGGTCGAGCAGGCGGATGGTGACGGGCAGCCCCGCCATTGCCGCGAAAATCTCGATGAAGTCCTGGCGCTGCATCGGCAGGATCTTTTCCAGCGCGGCCCGCCGGCCGGGCTCGTCCTCGGCCAGGATCATCTCGCGCATGGCGACGATGCGCTCGCCGTCGAAGAACATGTGCTCGGTGCGGCAGAGCCCAATGCCCTCGGCGCCAAACTCGCGCGCGGTGCGCACATCGGCCGGGGTCTCGGCATTGGCGCGCACGGCCATGCGGCGGGCGGCGTCGGCCCACTCCATGATCGTGGCGAAATCGCCGGAGAGCTGAGGCTGGATGGTCGGAACCTCGCCCAGCATCACCGTGCCGGCGGCGCCATCGATGGTGATGGTATCGCCGGCCTTCACGGTCATGTCGCGCACGCTCAAGGTCTCGGCCGGGTAGTCGATGCGCAGCTCGCCCGCGCCGGCGACGCACGGCCGGCCCATGCCGCGTGCGACCACGGCGGCGTGGCTGGTCATGCCGCCGCGCGCCGTCAAGATGCCGCGGGCGGCGTGCATGCCATGAATGTCTTCGGGGCTGGTCTCGATCCGCACCAGGATGACGTCTCGGCCTTGGCCTGCCAGCGCCTCGGCCTCGTCGGCGGAGAAGGCGACGATGCCCGAGGCGGCGCCCGGCGAAGCCGGCAGCCCGCGCGTCACGATGGTCACGTCGGCGTCGGGGTCGAGGGTGGGATGGAGGAGCTGGTCGAGCGCCAGCGGGTCGATGCGCGCCACGGCCTCGGAGCGGTCGATCAGTCCTTCGCCCGCCATCTCCACGGCGATGCGCAGGGCGGCGTGGGTGGTGCGCTTGCCGGTGCGCGTCTGCAGCATCCACAGCGTGTTCTTCTGGACGGTGAACTCGATGTCCTGCATGTCGCGATAGTGGTTTTCCAGCGTCCCGCGGATGGCCACGAGCTCGGCGAAGATCTCCGGCATCACCTCTTCCATCGCCGGCAGCTTCGACTTGGAGGCCTCCTTGCCGGCGAGGGTAAGGTTCTGGGGCGTGCGGATGCCGGCGACCACGTCCTCGCCCTGGGCATTCACCAGATACTCGCCGAAAAACCGGTTCTCGCCGGTGGAAGGATCGCGGGTAAACGCAACGCCTGTCGCGCAATCCTTGCCCATATTGCCAAAGACCATGGCCTGGACGTTGACCGCCGTGCCCCAGTCGTCAGGAATGGCGTGGAGCCGGCGGTAGGTAACCGCGCGCTGATTTCCCCAAGAGCCGAAGACGGCCCCGATCGCGCCCCAGAGCTGGTCCATCGGGTCCAGCGGAAAAGGCGCGCCGGTGCGCTCGGCCACCATCGCCATATACTGAGCGACCAGATCCTGCCAGTCCTCGGCCGTCAGGTCGGTGTCCATATAGGCGCCGCGGTCGTCCTTCTTGTTCTCCAGCAGCTCCTCGAAGGCGTGATGGTCGACGCCGAGCACAACGTTGCCGTACATCTGGATGAAGCGGCGGTAGCTGTCATAGGCAAAGCGCGGATCGCCCGATTGCGAGGCAAGCCCCGCCACGGTGGTATCGTTGAGGCCGAGATTGAGGACCGTATCCATCATGCCCGGCATCGAAGCGCGCGCACCCGAACGCACCGACACGAGTAGCGGGTTCGCCGCATCGCCGAACTTGGCGCCGACGATCTTCTCGATTTTCTTGAGCGCAGCCGCGACTTGCGCCTGGAGTTCGCTCGGATAAGTGCCGCCGCCCTCATCGTAATGCGTGCAGACCTCGGTCGTCACCGTGAAGCCGGGCGGCACCGGCAGGCCGATCGAGGCCATCTCGGCAAGGTTGGCGCCCTTGCCGCCGAGCAGCCCCTTCATATCGGTGCGGCCCTCGGCTTTGCCGGCGCCGAACCCGTACACCCATTTGGGCGCGCGCTTCTTGGCGCGCTTAGGGACGGGTCTGGTCCGAGCACCGTTTGCCTTCGGCATCCCCCCCACCCTAACCCTCCCCCTCAAGGGGGGAGGGAACGCAATTGCACGTGGGTCGCTTTAATTCCCGCCCCCCTTGAGGGGGAGGGTTAGGGTGGGGGGACACAACGTAGGCGCAGCGCATCAGCGACCCTCAATTCTCGAAAAATCAGCGACACGATTCATGGTGAGGCAAATCCAAGCCAGCAAGCCTAGCCTGTTTTTCCTTAAGTTCTGGTCTTCGACATTGACTGTGACTTGTTCGAAAAACTCGTCAACTGGGCCTCGCAATGTCGCCATCGACCGCATTGCCACGCCATAGTCTTCCTCGCGAAGAGCAGAGTTTACTTTTTGGTCCACCTCGGAGACCTGCCGGTAAAGCTGTTGCTCGGCCGGTTCATGCAGCCATTCGTCGACCGACAACGCTTCGTACTTAGCACTGTCTTTCTTGCTCTCTTTTTCGACTATGTTTGACGCACGCTTGTACGCCGCCAACAAACTTTGTCCGTCCTCGCTTTCCAAAAACGTCGCCAGCGCATCGACCCGCGCGAGCAGGCGCACGATGTCGTCTTCGCCGCCAACGGCGAACACCGCGTCAATCTGGTCGTGGCGCACGCCCTGGCCGCGCAGATGCACTTTGAGGCGGTCGGCGAAGAACGCGAGCAGCTGCGGCACGACGGCATAAATCTCGCCGTAGCGTTCATCCTCCTCGACCTCGACCTCGAGCGTCTCGACCGCGACATGCTCGTCGAGCCCCAGATCGTCGAGGGCGGCGCGGGTCTCCATCACGCTTTCGCGCAGATGCTGGTCGAGGATCATCTGTGTCGCGGCATTGAGTATCGGAACCAGCGGCAGCCGCAGCTTGTTTTCCAGGATCAGGCGGATCACGCCGAGGGCGGCGCGCCGAAGCCCGTAGGGATCGCGCGATCCGGTCGGTGTCTCGCCGATGGTCCAGAAGCCGACCAGCGTGTCGAGCTTGTCGGCCAGCGCCACCGTGACCGAGACAGGCGCGGTCGGGCAGCCATCATTCGGCCCCTGCGGCGCGTAGTGCTCGGCGACGGCGCCGGCAACCTCCGGGCTCTCGCCATCGTGGAGCGCGTAGTAACGGCCCATCACGCCCTGGAGTTCGGGAAACTCGCCGACCATATCAGTGGTGAGGTCGGCCTTGGCGAGGCGGGCGGCCGACCGCACCTTGTCGCGGTCGGCGCCGGTGATCACCGAGAGCTCGGCGGCCAATGCGCCGACGCGGTCGACCTTGTCACCTATCGAGCCGAGCCGCTCGTGATAGATAATGGCGTTCAGCGCCGGGATACGGCTCGACAGCGAGGCCTTGCGGTCCTGGTCCCAGAAGAACTTGGCGTCGGAGAGCCGCGCGCGCAGTACCCGCTCGTTGCCGGCGACGATTGCCTTGCCCTTGTCGTTGGTCTCGATGTTGGCGACGAGGATGAACTTGGGGGCCAGCTTTCCGCTTGCATCCGTAAGCGCGAAGTATTTCTGGTGTGCGCGCATCGAGGTGATCAGCACCTCCTGCGGCACGTCCATGAACGCCTCGTCGATCGCGCCCATCAGGACGACCGGCCATTCGACCAGCCCCGTGACTTCGTCGAGTAAGCTAGGGTCGTCGCGCAGCGTCAGCCCGGCCTTCTTGGCGCGCGCGGCCGCGTCTTTTTCGATCTTGGCGCGCCGTTCCGCGGGATCGAGGAGGACATGCGCGTCTTTGAGCTTTGCCCGGTAGTCGGCGAAGCTTTTCACGGCGAACGACTTCGGCGCAAGGAAGCGATGGCCGGCGGTGCGATTCTGAAACGCAAGCATTTCAGTGTCTTGTCCGCCCAGGTTCACGCTGCCGGGCAATGTTTCGCCGCCGAACACTGCCGCGACATTATGCAGTGGCCGCACCCAACGGAACGGGCTATTCGCCCAGCGCATGGATTTCGGCCATGCGAGGCCGTTGATTGCCGAGCTGATTGCACCGTTGATTGCATCCGTGGAAGCGCCGCCTTTTCTTGTCGAGACAACGAACCAAAACTCGTTGCCCTTCACGTCGCGCTTCTCGCAGTCGTCGAGCGAAGCAAGGCCGGCCGATTTAAGAAAGCCTTCGATCGCCCGCTCGGGCGAGCCGACGCGCGGGCCTTTGCGCTCCTCGGTAAGGTCGGCCTGCATGGCCGGAATGCCGTCGACGACGAGGGTGAGCCGGCGCGGCGTGACGTAGGCCTCGGCGGTATCGTATTCGAGCCCGGCCTTGGTCAGCCCCTCGGTGACGAGACGCATCAGATCCTCCGCCGCGCGCGCCTGCATGCGCGCCGGGATCTCTTCGGACATCAGCTCGAGGAGGAGCTCAGGCATTACTGTGCCGCCTCCGCCGCATCAGTCACCGCATGGCCGCGGCTTTCCAGCCAGCCCGCACAGCAGCCCTTCGCCAGCGTGCGCACCCGCAGAATGTAGGACTGGCGTTCGGTCACGCTGATGACGCCGCGCGCATCGAGCAGATTGAAAAGGTGGCTTGCCTTGATGCACTGGTCGTAGGCCGGCAGCGCCAGCTTGCGCGCCAGCAGCGACTGGCATTCCTGCTCGGCGTCGGCAAAGTGATGCAGCAGCATCTCGGTGTTGGCGGCCTCGAAGTTGTGCGCCGAGTATTCGCGCTCAGCCTGCAGGAAGATGTCGCCATAACTCGTGCCCGCACCGTCGAAATCGAGGTCGTAGACGTTCTCCACCCCCTGCACATACATCGCCAAGCGTTCCAGCCCGTAGGTGAACTCGACCGACACCGGGTCGCAGTCGAAGCCGCCGACCTGCTGGAAGTAGGTGAACTGGGTCACCTCCATGCCGTCGCACCAGACCTCCCAGCCCAGCCCCCAGGCGCCGAGCGTCGGGCTCTCCCAATCGTCCTCGACGAAACGGATGTCGTGGGCCAGCGGGTCGATGCCGAGATGTTTCAGGCTCCTCAGGTAGAGCCCCTGGCTGTCGGGCGGCGAGGGCTTCAGGATCACCTGGTATTGGTAGTAGTGCTGCAGCCGATTGGGATTCTCGCCATAGCGGCCGTCCGTGGGCCGGCGCGAGGGCTGAACATAGGCGGCGCGCCACGGCTCGGGCCCAAGCGAACGCAAGGTCGTCGCCGGATGAAAGGTGCCCGCCCCCACCTCCATGTCGTAGGGCTGCAGGATCACGCAATCCTCGCGCGCCCAGAAGTCCTGGAGCTTGAGGATCAGGCGCTGGAAGCAGGTCTCGGGGTCGGGTTTGCGCGCCATATTTGGGCGATGAGCTGGCGGCGAGGCTGGGCCGCGATTTGTGCGGCGCAACTTAGACGCCGGGCGCGCTTAGAGCAAGGAAGGTGGGGCTGACTGAGAATGCCGCGGGAGATGGGTGAACCTGAAAGGCTTTCAACATTGAAACGCCGTTGGCGTTTCAGGCCCCTCACCCTCCCATCGCTGACGCGATGGGCCCCTCCCTCTCCCCCCAGGGGGCGAGGGGGAAAGAAAGGCATCGCCATGATCCCCTCTCCCCTCGTGGGAGAGGGTTAGGGTGAGGGGGCAGCGGCCCCCAATTCAGTAAGGGCAGTTGGCGCGCTCGCAGGCGGCGGTGTCGCCGGCGGGCTGGTAGACCTTGCAGACCGGGCATTGGACCATCGTTTCGGTATGGGCTTCCGCCTCCTCGACGCTTTCGCGCTTGGCGCGGCGTTTCCCCCTCCCACGCCCGCCCTTGAGGCGCTCGGCAGAGCGTTTGGCCTCGATGCGCGTGTAGTATTTGAAGCCGAACCAGACGGCCCCAATGATCGCGGCGAGGACGAGGATTTTGGCGAGGGAGAAGCCGAACATACGCTTGGGAGCCTAGGCGGATATAATTTTCAGGGCGTTTGGGTGGGCCGGGCGCCGATCAAAGCCCGAGACGGTTCCACAGGAAACGCTCCTCGACCGCCGCCAAAAGCTCCGCTGCCCAGCCCGCGGGCCCGGGCAGGCCGTCGCCGCCGGCGCGAAAACCAAGGCGGCGGGACAAGTATCCCCGCCGCGCCTGGACGAGACGCAGCCGTGCTTTCTCGCCGAACCGGTCGCGGATCACCGAGCGCAGATCGCCGATGCCGTCGACGAGGCCGAGTTCGAGCGCGCGCCGGCCGGTCCAGAAGGCGCCAGAAAAGACCTCTTTGTCGTCGCCCTTGAGGCGCTTGCCGCGACGGCTGCGCACCAGATCGATGAAGCTCTCATGGATGTCGGATTGCAGTGATTTGAGATGCTTCACATCCTCTGGCTTTTCAGGCTGAAAGGGGTCGAGCATGCCCTTGTTGTTGCCGGCGGTGTGCATGCGCCGCTCCACACCGATGCGCCGCAGAAGCTCGGGGAAGCCGAAACCGCCGCTGATCACTCCGATCGAGCCGACGATCGAATTCTCGTCGGCGAAGATCTCATCACCCGCGCAGGCGAGCCAATAGCCGCCCGAAGCGGCGGCGTCCTCGGCGAAAGCGAGGATGGGAATGTCCTTTTCCTCGGCGAGCGCGCGCAGACGCTTGAAGATGAGCGACGATTGGACCGGCGAGCCGCCCGGCGAGTTGACCGAAATCGCCACGGCTTTCAGGTGCTTCATCTTGAAGGCGCGTTCGATCACCGCCGCCAGGCCCGCCAGGGTGAGCCCGCTGCGCAAGGGGCCCATGCGACCGATCACCCCGTGCAGCCGGATCACCGCGACCACCGGTCCTCTCGATCCGAAGAACATGGCGTCGAATTCCCTGGTCGGGCGCGTTGGCTGGGGCGGCGCCCGTTGCCCCGCGCGGCCAAGGATAGGGATGGGCAGGCCGGATGCCAAGCGGAACGGGGGAACCGGCCTCTAGCCGCCGAGCGCCGCGGCGTCGCGCAGCACGGCTTCGGCCGCTGCCGTGTAGCGCTCGCCTTCATGCAGCACCAATCCGGGCAGCAGCGTCGTTGGCGTGCCCACGCCTTTGCGGGCGCGCAGGATGACACGCTTGGCGGGCGCGCCGGCCCTCGGCCAGAGCGGCAGAATGGTGATCCCGCCCGCCCTGCCGTCAAGCGCCGTAATCAGCGCATCGAGGCGGTCGGCGCGATGAATGAAAGTGACCCAGCCCCTTCGCTTGGCGGCCGCAAGCGCTGCCGCGATCCAATCGCCCAGCGCCGCATCGCCCTCGGCATTCGCCGCGCGCCGGCCGGGATCAGGCGAGAGATCGGCGCGGCCAGGCTCCAGATAGGGCGGGTTCGCCATGACATGGTCGAAAGCGCCGGCGGCAATCTCGGCCGGCGGGTCCAGCAGATCGCCAGCGAGCGCCGCGACCCGGTCCGCCATGGCATTGGCCGCGATGTTCTGCGTGCACAGCCGGGCGAGGCCCGGATCGCGTTCCAGTCCGGTGATGCGGACCTCCGGCAGCCGCGCCGCGAGCGCCAGCGCCGCCGCGCCGATGCCGCAGCCGAGATCGAGCACATGCTCGCCGGGCTTTGCGGGCACGGCGGCGGCAAGCAGGACGGGATCGATTGCCGAGCGGTATCCGCCGGCAGGCTGGCGCAAGGTGATCCGCCCGTCCAGCAACGCGTCTTCAGTCGTTTCGATATCTAAACCCCCTGCATCGATATCGCTCATGTTCCGCACGCAGTGCATTGGGTCCGCACGCAGTGCATTGGGATTGCCCGGCTCCTGCGATAGTCTGAACTGCGGGGGCCGGCACGTAAATATGACCCCGCCCCTTGAGGCAGCCTATGCAGAACCTGCGCACCAGTTCGCTGATCGCAAAAACGCTGACCCGGGTCGGCCTCGCCGTCGCGCTGACGGCAATCGTCGTCATGTCGCCAGGGCCGGCGCGGGCGAAGACGCTCATCCAGGGCGGCTATGTGACCGGCAAGGCCTATCTCGACATGCCCAACCTGCGCAAGATCGCGTATGTCACCGGCCTGCTGGAAGGCATGTTCCTGGCGCCGAAGCTGGGCGGCGATCCGGCCCGGATGCGCTGGCTCGCGCATTGCACCGAGAGCATCGGACGGCGCGGCGTGCGCGACGTCATCGAGCATTATCTTCTGGAGAAGAACCGCACCTGGGACAACCGGAACCCGGCCAAAATGTACCGCGCCATTGCCGTCGGCTGCCGCGCCGGCATGAATCCGCGCGCGGCATCGCGCGAGGCACGGCGCGACGGCGGCTATATCACCGGACGCGAATATCTCGACATGGATGGGCTGAGGAAGCGCGCTTACGTGGCGGGACTGGTCGAAGGCGTGTTGCTCGCTCCCGCCTTCGGGGTTGAAGCGGGAACCATTCAGCCCTTCGTGGAATGCGTCGACCGGCTGAATTGGCAAGGTGTGCGCAAGGCGGTCAACGCCCAGTTGCTGGCCGATGCAAGCTTGTGGCCCCTGCGCGATCCGGCGACGCGCTACCGCGCCATCATCGTCGGCTGCGGCCTCGGCCGCTGACGGTGGCTGCCGAGCCGAGCCGGTCAGGCAAAAGCGGTTCACCAGCCATGCAGACGGGGACCCCGTCGATCGCGATCATCGGCTGCGGCTTCGGGGGCATTGGCCTCGGTGTCGCGCTGAAGAAGGCCGGGATCGAAAGCTTCACGATCTTCGAGCGCGCGGCGGCGCCCGGCGGCGTCTGGCGCGACAACCACTATCCGGGCGCGGCCTGCGATGTGCCCTCGCAGCTCTACTCCTATTCCTTCGAGCAAAATTACGTCTGGTCGGGGCGCTACGGCGGCCAGGACGAGATCCTGACTTACCTGAAACACTGCATCGCCAAATACGGGCTGACCCCGCATATCCGCTTCAATACCGAAATCGCCGGAGCGGCTTTCGACGATGCCGACGGAACGTGGACGCTCAAGGCCGAAGATGGCGCGCGGATCGATGCGCAGATCCTGGTCTCGGCAGTCGGGCTGTTCAACCGGCCGGCCTGGCCAAATATCCCAGGCCGCGGGGAATTCCAGGGCCCGCAGTTCCATTCCGCAAACTGGGACGACGCCGTTGATCTTGCGGGCAAGCGCGTCGCCGTGATCGGGACAGGCGCGAGCGCCATTCAGTTCGTGCCCAGGATCGCGCCGGTGGCGGGCCAGCTCCATGTCTTCCAGCACTCGGCCCAATATGTCTTCCCCAAGCACGAACCGCCGCCGCCGTCAGGATGGCGCGCCCGGGCGGGCCGGTCCTGGCCGGTGCGAAGGCTGAAACGGCTGCGCGTTTTCGCGCAGTTCGAGGGCGTCACGCGGCGACGGCGGTCGGAAAAACTACGCCGGGCAGGCGAGAAAGCCTTCGCGGCGCATCTGGAAAGCGCGGTCGGCGATCCCGAGCTGCGCGCGCGGCTCACGCCCGACTATCTCTTGGGCTGCAAGCGCGTGCTCATCTCGAACGAATGGTACCCGGCGCTGCAGCGGCCCAACGTTGCGCTCTATGACACGCCGGTGGAGGCGGTGCTGCCGACGGGCTTGCGATTGCGCGGCGGGCGAACCATCAATCTTGATGCGATCATCTACGGCACTGGCTTCGCCACCACGGACACCTGGCGCCAATGGCGATCCGCGGCCGGGGCGGCCGCGACCTCAACGCGGCCTGGCGCGAGGGCGCCGAAGCCTATCTCGGGATCACGGTCGCGGGCTTTCCCAACTTCTTCATGCTCTACGGGCCCAACACCAATTCCACGGGCAGCATCGTCTTCATGCTGGAGAGCCAGGCACGCTACGTCGTCGATAGCCTGCGCACGATGCGGCGCCGCCGCGCGCACTGGATGGAGGTGCGCGAGACCCGGCAGCGCGAATTCAACGACGAGATCCAGGCCCGCCTCGGCGAGACCGTCCTCGTCCATGAGGGCTGCCACAGCTATTTCCAGACCGCCGCCGGCAAGGTCGTCACCCAATGGCCAGGCTTCATGCTGGCTTACCGGATGAAAACGCGCCGCGTCGCGGCCGGGGATTACAGCTTTGGTGGGTAGCTCGCCGAATTACCTTTTTTCGGGTCGCAACTCCTTGCCTTCGCCCTCGGCTTCGATGATGGCGCGGGCGCGGGGGGCGTCCTCGTCGATCACCATGAGGCGGCGCGGAATTGCGCCGGCCGTGCCTTCCAGCACACTGGTATGGGCGTCGAGCACGAAGCTTTCGATGCCCTGCTCCTTGAGCACGGCGGTTGCCCAGGAGATCAGAACCGGGTCGTTGGTGCGGATCAGCTCTATCACGATCGTGATGCCTCCAAGCGGAGATGCCCCTTGACCAGCGGCGCGCGGGTCATATTCTCAAAAGCGATATAACGACAAAAGAAACAATGGGGAAGGACGCCATCGTGGCGGTCGTCATCAGCCTGAACGAAGGACGCGGAGCGAAGAAGCGCGCCAGCCTCGACAAAATATCGGCGCTGACCGCGCGCGATCTCGTGCGCGTCAACAAGGTCATCGTCGCCCGCATGGACAGCCCCGTGGCGCTGATCCCCCAGCTCGCCGGGCATATTGTCGCGGCGGGCGGCAAACGATTGCGGCCCACCCTCACATTGGCCTCGGCCCAGCTTTGCGGCTATGCCGGCGACCGGCACATCGCGCTGGCGGCCTGCGTGGAGTTCATCCACACCGCCACTTTGCTGCATGACGACGTGGTCGATGACAGCAACCTGCGCCGTGGGCTGGCGACGGCAAACTCGGTGTGGGGCAACCAGGCTTCGGTGCTGGTGGGAGATTTCCTCTTCGCGCGCGCCTTCAAGCTGATGGTCGAGGACGGCAGCTTGCGCGTGCTCGACATCCTCTCAAGCGCCTCGGCCATAATCGCCGAGGGCGAGGTGGCGCAGCTCACCACGGCCAACGACACCGAGACCTCGGAGACCGCGTATCTGGAGGTCATCACCGGCAAGACCGCCGTGCTGTTCGCCGCCGCCTGCCGTATCGGCGCAGTGCTCGCCGAGCGGCCACGCATCCAGGAAGAAGCGCTCGACAATTACGGGCTCAATCTCGGCATCGCCTTCCAGCTTGTCGACGACGCGCTCGACTATTCGGCCAGCCAGGCCGAACTCGGAAAAGAGATCGGCGACGATTTCCGCGAGGGCAAGATCACCCTGCCGATCGTGCTCGCCTACCGCCGCGGCTCGGAGAAGGAGCGCAAGTTCTGGCGCCGCGCGCTGGAGGATATGGACCAGCAAGAGGGCGACCTCCAAGAAGCGATCGGTCTGTTGGAGAAGCACGGCACGCTGAAGGACACCGTGGAACGCGCGCGCCATTACGGCGCCATCGCCCGCGACGCGCTGGGCATCTTCCCCGAGACCGAGGCCAAGGCTGCGCTGATCGAGGCCATCGATTTCTCGATCGAGCGGGCGTGTTAGAGTGCCCGCCGGCGCGAGACGCCGATAGCGGGTCACCCGCGCTTACACCCGTCTCAGACACTCGCACAGCCGGCGATCGAGCGTTATTGTCTGCCCGCGGCCCAAATCGCTGTCGGGAGGTCAACCATTGCCCAGAACCGGAAAATGCCTGTGCGGAGAGGTCAGCTTCTCGGCTGAGCCAATGCCGACAATGCAAGCCTGCCACTGCGATATTTGCCGCAAGTGGGGCGGTGGACCGTTCATGTCGACGCCCTGCAAGGAGGCGACCTTTCAGGGGCCGGTGACGCGCTACGCCTCGTCGGAGGCCGCCGATCGCGGTTTCTGCGCGACCTGCGGCACCCATCTTTTTTTCTTCGCAAAGGCCGCTGGAATTCATGCGGTGCCGATCGGCCTGTTCGATGATCAGTCGGGCCTGCCGTTCCGGGCAGAGCTCTTCGTGGACAGCCGCCCGGACTATTACGTCTTCAACAACGAGACCAAGCAGATGACGGGCGCGGAATACCGGGCCAAGTTCGGTTGATCCACAAACGCCGCGAAGCCCGGGCCGACCTGACCCGCAATCGACGCCGAATTGCGGCCGTGGAGCGCGTATCGCATCGGTGGCCAAACGAGCTATGACATGAGCTCCAAGACCGGTCCTGCGTGCGGGGCAGGCCAATGCGAGGCGGCAGTTCGGCCGCGAAGTCGAGACGCTGATTGCGGGCCATAAGGTCGGGACAACCGTCGTGGTGTGTCACACATTGTGGGCGCGCTACCGGCGGTAGATGCAGCGATACTGGGTCCGGCTTTCCAGAGCGCGGATCACGCGAACGCCATATTTGCGGCGGCAGTGGCGCCAGGCAGCGCGCGTTACCTGCCAGCCACCGCTGTAGCTGACACGGGTGTAGTGGCAGACCGGTGTGCGGCCACGCGGGAATGTCATATGCGTCACCTTGAAACCGCGGCGCCTGTTGCAACGCCAGTACTTGGCCACGGGCACGACGGAGTTGCCGTTTTGCGCGTTGAAGTCGAGGCCGGTGTTCGGCGCGGCGGATGCGGCATCCGCTTTCGGCCAATAGACAGACACACGCGGCCGTTTCGCGCCTTTAACGCGTCAAATTTCAAACTGAGACAGACTCGCGATATCCTGCGTTGGGTCTCGGCGCTGGCGATCCAAGCCCCCGCCGGATAAACAGGCGCATCGCTCACCGGGGCGCGCGCATGCTGTTCAACTCGGTCCAGTTTCTGGTCTTCCTGGTCGCCGCGCTGGGACTCTATTGGGTCCTCAAGCACCGGGCGCAGAATTTTCTGCTGCTCGCCGCGTCGTACGTCTTCTATGGCGCCTGGAACTGGAAGTTCCTCGGCCTCATTGTGCTGACGACGCTGGCCGATTTCAGCGCCGCACTGGTGATCGCCAATACCGACCGGCAGAGCCGGCGGAAATTAGCGCTCGTTGCTGCAATCACGGTCAATCTCGGCGTGCTCGGTTTCTTCAAATATTACAACTTCTTCATCGAGGACGTTTTTGTCTTCCTGAAGCTGCTCGGCATCCCCTACACGCCGCTGGTGCTGCAGATCGTGCTGCCGGTCGGCATCTCCTTCTACACATTCCAGTCGATGAGCTACACGATTGACACCTACCGGGGGGACGTAACGCCAACCGAGAAGTTCTTCGACTATGCTCTGTATGTGGCCTTCTTCCCGCAGTTGATCGCCGGGCCCATCGAGCGGGCGGGGCATCTCCTAAAGCAGATCCAGACGCCGCGCACGGTCTCGGTCGAGCGCATCAACGAGGGCGTGCTGCTGATCGCGCTCGGGCTCTTCAAGAAAGTCGCGGTGGCTGACCATCTGGCGCAATACGTCGATACCGCCTTCGACCGGCAGACCGGCTGGAAGCTGCTGATCGCGCTCTATTTCTTTGCCTTCCAAATCTATTGCGACTTCTCCGGCTATTCGGATATCGCGCGCGGCTGCGCCAAACTCTTCGGCATCGATCTGCGGCTCAACTTCAACCGGCCCTACTTCGCGCGCAATCTGACCGAGTTCTGGCGGCGCTGGCATATCTCGCTGTCAACCTGGTTTCGCGACTACGTCTACCGGCCGCTCGGCGGCAAGCACGCGCGCGGCTGGCGGCCTTACCGCAACCTGATGCTGGTCTTTTTGCTTTCGGGGCTGTGGCACGGCGCGGCCTGGACCTTCGTGATCTGGGGCGCAATCCACGGGGTGATCCTGGCCTGCGAGAAGGCGCTGTCGGGCTGGCGGAGCGAGGCGCCTCGGCATGCGCCCAGGCACGGGCTCAATCCGCGCAATGTGCTCGCCGTGCTGGTGACTTTCCATATCGTCTGTGCGGCCTGGGTGTTTTTCCGCGCCGGCTCACTGGAGCGCGCGCTCAACTTCTTCGCGCGGCTCGTCGAACCGGCGACGATCCCCTTCTCCGGCCTCATGGTCTTCGTGCATGCGATCGGCGCGCTGGCGCTTCTCCTGCTCTGGGAGGCGTTCGAGGAACGCTGGCGGGGGCTCATCGCCAGACCTGCTGTGGCTGTGCCGGCCTATGCGGTTTTCCTGATCTTCACTCTCGCCTGGGGACAGCTGAATGGCGGCCAGTTCATCTATTTTCAGTTCTGAGCAGGCGCGCCGCCTGCCGTGGCGCGCGGCGGCGCTTTTTGCGCTGCTGCTGGTGCTGCTCGATCAGGGCGTGGGGCGGCTGGTGGAACGCCTCATCGGCACCACCGACAGCAATTGGGGCCCCAATCAGGTAGCGCGGCTCATCACCCGCAAGGAGCCGGGGATCGTGCTCGGAAATTCGCGCGCCGGGGCGATCGCACCCAAGGTTTTGCAGGCCCACACCGGCCTTGCTTTCTACAATGGCACCGCGCCCGGGCAGTCGATCCACTTCCAGATCATCGCCTTCGAGGCGCTGCTCAAGCGCAATCCCAATCTCCGCGTCGTCGTCTACGAACTCGACCATCTCGATCTCACCGCCGGCAATCCGGCTACCGCCCGGGCGGTCGAAGTCGCATCGTTTCTCTATGGCTCATCGCCAACGGCGCGCGAGATCTTTCACACGCTCGACCCCTGGAACCGCCTGCGTTTTCTGTCGCGCACCTACCGTGTAAACGGCGCAATCGCGCCCATCCTGGTCGACCACCTGTTTCCCTCCCAGCGCGGCCGGCTGACCAGCGACGATGGCTTCATAGCGCATGACGGCAGCATGGCGGGCAAGCCTTGCCGGGCCAGCAAGGCCGACAACCGGCCGCTCGCCCCGTTCAAGATCGCGCTGCTGAAACGCCTGGTGGCACAGGCCAAGGCGGCGAAGGTAAAGCTCGTTTTCGTGACCGCGCCCTTGCTCGTCGCCTGCGGCATCGATCGGCGGCCGCTGTTTTCCCGCTTCGCCGAACTGGCGGCGCGATGGGGCGTGCCGTACCGGTCATACGTGACGGCGATCGGCGATCCCGCCGACTTCTTCGACCCCAATCACCTCAACCGCCGCGCGGCGCTGCGCTACTCGAAGATGATTGCGGCCACGCTGGTGGAAACGCTGAAGCCGGCGCGATGATGTCGTTGCACTGAACTTTAGTATCCGCAGGATCACGGACCGCTCCGCCGCCCGTTGGGTACAGCTTCAGCGGTTTTTTGGTTGTCCGGGGCTGCCGCCCTCAAGTTTCCGCACGAGCCGCCAGACGGCGAACATCACGCTCAAGCCGACAAACACACCGAAGACCACGCCACCCCAATGCATCGATCACTCCCATCTCGCGCCGTCGATGCGGCGCGCACCGTAATCGTTCAAGAGGCGCGCCGGTCGCGCGCGGGCTCGGCCCGCACTACTCGCCCATGGCGTAGACAACGCCGATCATTGCCACGACAAAAATGCTGACGACGATAATCGTCGCAACCATGCCTGCTTTTCTGAGCTGAAAATCATCGGCGTCGTGTTCGTGATCCATGGCTTTAAGGCTCCGTTCCGTGTTTTACCGCCCAGCGACGAAGCCGCCCCTGGCACTGGCGCAAGCATCTGCGCGCGGCGCTTGCGGCTGATGATAAGCGGGCGACAGGCATCACCCGCACGACCGTCACTATAGTCGAATTCCCGGCGATCCAAACAGAACATTGCGCGGCTGCGCTTAACGCATCGCTGCGCGGCTGCGCCTGGTGTCTGGTACAAATGCGGCATTCCGGCGCCCGCGACATCGCGTCGCACCTTTTGCCCTAGCCCTCCATCCAGCACCATACGGCGATTTGATGATGCCCGTTTTTCCATGCGCACACAGCCTTACAGCCCCGGTTCCCTTGCTGTCGGCCTGCGCCTTGATCTATCTCAAAGGGTGGCGACAAACCCGGAGCGTCGTCGTATATTTCACCGGCATTTCGGGCTGCAGCCTGTTCTCTGCAGGCGGCGGCTGAGATGCATGGGTCCGGACCGCGTTGCCGCGAGGGTTCGGGCAGGGGTTGTTGCGGGGCGGCGATGGCAAAAGAAAATTCGATCGTGCATTCCAGCGACGATAGTGGCTCCGGTCTGGCTCGGCCAGTCGTCCGCGACATTCGTTTTCGCGATCTCTTGGACGCCCTGGCCAAGGGTTTCG
>Ga0307379_10001509_pt1 | contig 36760 bp, 32 predicted proteins | sample UN2MG_FD_202237 | JGI IMG/M metagenome (GOLD analysis project Ga0307379, IMG submission 202237) | Soil microbial communities from Risofladan, Vaasa, Finland - UN-2 | ecosystem: Environmental > Terrestrial > Soil > Coastal area > Acid sulfate soil | place: Finland: Risofladan, Vaasa | collected...
TATTCCCGCTTCTTCTGGCAAGAATGAATATTTTTACCGATCCGCAAAGGCCGATGACTGTGGAAGAAAAGATCTATGAGATAGGGGCTGTTAATGAAAATTCGCCGGTTCTTATTACAGGGAATTTTTCCCTTACATATTTTATTGTTTCCGGTGAAGTTGAGGCAAGCCATGTGCCGGCCTATTTGTTGATAAAGGATACAGAAGGGCTTTCCGTTCTAACAGCATGGGCGGCAGGTAAATTTGGAGCAGATACTATTGCTTTATTTGTTAAGAAATCCGGTATTGAGGAGAAAATTAAACACCGCAGGCTTGTAATCCCTGGATATCTCGCAGCTATCAGCGGAGAGTTGGAAGAGGAACTTCCTGATTGGGAAATTCTTATCGGGCCGAGAGAAGCGAGCCACCTTCCTGCTTATTTGAAGCAGTGGAGTGCGTGAAAACAATTTTGAGTTTTTAATTTTAAATTAAAAATTCAACATTTAACATTGGAGCGAAGCGACTATGGTAATCTGCATTGCGGAAAATATTAACATCATGTCGAAGAATATCGGGCCTGCCATGAAGGAAAGAAAACAGGGTCCCATTCAAGCTATGGCCACAGCCCTTGCAGACAATGGCGTTGATTGCCTTGATCTTAATATCGGGCCTGCCCGAAAGGGAGGGGAGGACTTAATGGACTGGCTTGTAAAGACGGTTCAGGAGGTGATCGATCTTCCTCTTTCACTTGATACAACAAATCCGGTTGCCGTAGAAGCGGGATTAAAGGTTGCTAAATGCGGAAAGCCGCTAATCAACTCTGTTTCACTTCAGATTGAACGATTGGAAACAGGACTCTCGATAGCTGCCCGGTATAAAGCCGCCATAATAGGTCTTTTGTGGGGAAAAGACGGGATGCCGCGAGATGCCAATGAGCGGGCTGCAATGGCGGTCGATTTTGTATACCATGCAAATGAGGCAGGAATCCCCACACGGGAAATCTTCATCGATCCTATTGTTACACCTATATGTGGAGATGTTAATCAGGTTTTGGCTGCATTGAAATTTATGGGAATGCTTAAGGAAATTATGCCTGAAGCAAAATCGATTGTCGGGCTTTCCAATGTTTCAAACGGCGTTCCAAATGATCTTCGTCCTTATCTGAACCGCACATATCTGATGATGCTTATGAAGCATGGCATTTATTCGGCGATTGTGAACGGCTTTGATGCAGAACTATTGAAGATCGCCAGAGGAGAAAGAGCCAAACATGTAAAATTAGTGCATGGCATCATGGAAGGGGAAAAGCCCGATCCCGCATCTCTTGATCAGGTTGAATTGGAATACTATAAAACCACACTGGTTTTAATGGGTGAGGTTTTGTATTCTGATTCGTGGCTTACCACCTAACCCCAGCCCCCCCCTTTTTCTACCGGTTTTCTTTGGCAATGCGTTTGAATTCAGGAAGTAAGACGATAAATAAATTGTAAAAGAACGGGTCGAAATGTGTTCCTCGCCCTTCATTCATCTTTGTTAAAACTTCATTTTCAGGGGAAGCTTTGCGATAGATACGGTCCTGGCTGAGTGCATCATAGACGTCTGCAATGGCGACAATGCGAGCGGCCTCGGGGATCTGTTCACCTGAAATGCCGGCAGGATAACCTGTTCCATCCCACTTTTCATGATGACACAGAGCGATATCATGCGCCATCTGTAACATGGGGATTTCAGAGTCGCCTAAAATCTGTCCTCCGATAGTTGTGTGTGCTTTGATGAATTCAAACTCGTTCTCGGTTAGCCGTCCCTTTTTGAGCAATATTGAGTCAGGAACTCCGATCTTGCCTATATCATGCATCGGCGCTCCAAGTTGCAAGTCATTAATTTTATCAGACTGCCAGCCGGCTGCTGTTGCCAGGCAAACGCTAAACAGAGCGATTCTGCGGACATGCCCGCCGGTTTCCTGATCTCTTGATTCAAGCGCTGTCAACAGCCTGATGATTGTTTCTTCCTGGGTCTGCCGGATTAGGGAGGTTTGTTTGCGCACTATCTTTTCCAGTCCCTGGCTGTAATCTTTTAGAGTTCTTTCGAGCTTGACGGTACGTTCACCCACATTGACACGCGCCCGAAGCTCATCCGGATCAAAAGGTTTAATAATGTAGTCGTCCACGCCGCAATCGAGAGCTTTGATCACATCTTCCTTTTCAGCTTTGGAAGTCAGGAGTATTATATATGTGTATGGATTATCGTTGCTCTGCCCCTTGATGTTGCGTACGAACTCAAGACCGTCCATTTCAGGCATCAGCCAGTCGGTAATGATTAGATCTACTTCAGATGAAAGAAATTGTTCCAGAGCATCCAGTCCGTTTTTGGCGGTAAAAACACGATGTCCCCATTCTTCCAGGAAGTGTTGTATGCGCTGGAGGGTAATTGTTTCATCTTCTGCAACAAGTATATTCAATCTGATTTCTCCTTAACCAGTTTTAAGAGAGTTTTTTCAAGTCCGGCAAGTTCGCCTGCAAGCGCTTCATATGCTTGATTCATGCCTTCCAGATGATTATTGCGGCCTAATTCCTCAAGCTTTAATGCCGCTTTTGCCGTTGTTTTAGCCTGAAAATTACCCACCATACCCTTAAGAGCGTGGGCGGTTCGTCCAACAGTATCGGTGTCTCCGGTTTTTAAGGCATTGTTTATGGTTTCTATCATGGGGGGATAGTCGCTGACAAACATATCTACAGCCTCCTTTAAGAAGTCCCAATCATTATCAAACGCGTTTAGAAGAGCATCTTTGTCAAGAGAAAATACGGGCTTCTCTGGTTTTTCCGGAGCGGGAATAACCTGCTGAAGTTCTTCAGGTATAAGGCTATGGATAGCTTTTAGAAGCACCTCCGAAAAGATGGGTTTGGTAACATAATCATCCATGCCGGCATTAAGGCACCGTTGACGATCTCCCTTCATGGCATGGGCGGTCATGGCTATAATTGGGATATGGGAGCCTGTATTGCTTTCCTGTTTACGAATTGCTGCCGTGGTTTCAAAACCATCCATCTCAGGCATTTGCACATCCATAAATACCAGGTCGAATTTATCTCCCGTTGATGTGTCCAGAGCTTCCAGAGCCAGGCGGCCGTTTTCGACTATTACACCATGATGCCCCCAGCGTTCAAGAAGACGCAGAATAAATTTTTGGTTAAACGGGGTGTCTTCTGCAACAAGAATCCGCAAGGGGCGGGTAAATGTTTTGGCAATCTGTTCAGGAGTTTTTGCAGTGGCTTTAGGTCGTTCCTTTTTTATGTCAAGGGCAACCAGGATTGCATCCATCAGGTCGGAGGGCCTTACAGGTTTGGTTACATTGGCTTTTACGCCCAGTTTTTGAACATCGGACCTATTGCTGAGAGAAGAATACGCAAGCATCATAATGATATTTATATCCAGAGTATCTTGATTGGCTATCCATTTAGCCAGTGAAAATCCGTTCGATTCAGGCATCTCCGAGTCGATTATTATTAATTTGAAAGGAGCTTCAGAATCTCTGTGCCTGATAAGCAGGTCCTTGGCCTCTTCAGCGCCGGATGCGACCAGCGGAGACATTTGCCAGCTTTCCAGTAATTCCTTGATGATTCGTTGACTGGTCTTGTTGTCATCAACAACCAGCGCCCTTAAGCCCTTTAAGTTTACATCCGGCAATGCAGCAGTATCTTTATAATCTTTATCCAGATCAAAGCAGACGGTAAGGTGGAATGTGCTTCCAAAATCCTGGCGGCTTTTAACCCATATCCTGCCGCCCATCAGACCAACCAACTGGGATGATATGGCCAGCCCAAGACCCGTTCCGCCGTACTTCCGCGAAGTGCTGCTGTCAGCCTGGTCAAAAGCGCCAAATATATTTTTTATTTTTTCCTCTGGAATTCCAATTCCTGTATCTTTAACTGAAAACAGGAAATGAGCTTCTTTTTCTGTCTTTTCCTCACATTTAACGGAAACAACTATCTCGCCCTTGTCTGTAAATTTGATAGCATTGCCGACGAGGTTAAGCAAAACCTGGCGAAGGCGGGCAGGATCGCCCACCAGGTTATCAGGCACATCATCGGCGACCTCATAGGCAAGCTCCAGCTTTTTATCATTGGACTTTGTGGCCATTATCTTGAGAGATTCTCCCATGAAGTCCCTTGTTTTAAAAGGTATTTTTTCCAGCCTCAGCTTACCTGCTTCTATTTTTGAGAAGTCGAGGATGTCGTTGATTACGGCAAGAAGGGCGTGTGCAGCAGATTTGACAACCTCCATGTCTTCCCTTGTTTCGCCTTTTATATCAGAGGTCAACGTCAACTCAACAAGCCCTATAATCGAGTTAAGAGGAGTTCGGATCTCGTGACTCATATTTGCTAAAAATATGCTTTTCGACTTACTGGCGGCTTCGGCGGTTGCTTTAGCCTGCTTTAGCGCGTCGGCCTGTTTGCGCTTGGTGATATCCCTGATAAAACCGCGAATTCCGGTTTGCCGGCCTTTTGCATCTCTTATTAAAGATGCTGATGACTCAACAATACATTTTGAACCGTCTTTTTTTATAAGTGTCCATTCAATCACTTTAGACGTTTTTCCTGTTTTTTGCACATATTTAAAGCTTCCGGCTACTTTTTCGGCATCTTTTTCATCAATAAGCTGTTGTCTATTGATGGCTGTTATTTCATCTCCGGAATATCCAAGGATTTTGCACAGGGCATCATTAAAAAAAGTGAAATCGCCGGCAAAATTTAATTCATAATAACCATCTTCGGTGCTTTCTATGATAGTTCTATATCTTTCTTCTCTTTCCCGCAAAACATCTTCCATTTGCTTCCGCTGGGAGATGGAGAATTGGGCATGTGAGCCAAATATCATAAAGAAGCATAAAACCAACAATCGCATCAAGGTTCCACTTATATCAAAACCGACTAAACGATGAAGAAAATCGGTTCCACCAGACAGCATAACAAACATAAAGGATTCAAGAATCCAGTAAATTGTTGCAAGTACCAGTCCGATTATAAACATGTTGTCCATTAGCTTAAAGCTGATTGAACTTTTGTCGTTCATGCGAGGCCTCCTTTGCTTATTATCGCATAGTTTTTAAGCTAATACTCCGAACCTGTTTATTATGCAAGGATATTTGTACCAGCCCCGATCTCTGGGCTCTGGTTTCGGGTATCTGACCCCTGTTAAGCGCTTTAACCCTTGACAAATAATGTTATATTTAGTCTAATCAAAAAATTCCTCTGATTAAACGTACCAACCCTGAACCCTTGAACCGTGAAACTAACAATTTGATATATTTCAACGGAGAGCAGACTTGGCGAAATATGATGAAATTTCTTCAACGGAGAGACTTCTTGATCTGATTCGCGGCAAGAAGGATAAAGCTCTTGACTCTTTGAAACATATTTACCCCCCCTCATCTCCCGGCGCCCAGAAACCTTTATTACCAAAGGTTTTTCCTGCAAAGAAAAATATTACAATTGGTGTGGATATAGATAGGGCTGACTTAAAGCTGGTTGCAATAAGCTGGTCTTCAGGCAAGGAACCTGAGTTGCTGGATTATATCAAGCTGCCTATTGAGCCGGAGATTTCTAAAAACAGCAAGCTGTTCCCACGTTTTTTACAATCAGCTCTGACCGGATTTTATGGTGATTCAAAGAAGGTTGAAATCTGGAGCAGCATTTCTTCGGCAAATGTCGATACCCGCTATTTGCGAATACCCAGAGTGTCAAAAAACCAGATCGCAAATGCAGTGTACTGGACATACAGAAAGGAAGTTACTTTCAACGAGAAAACACAGATTTTTGATTTTGAGATTTTGGGAGATATTGTAGATGATGGTGTCAAAAAGATAGAGGTTTTGGCCTATAGTGCGCCAAAGCAGGAAATTGATGAGCTGGAAAATATTTTTTTTGAAACCGGCTTTCCGCTGGCTGGAATATCAATTGTTCCTTTTGCGATTCAGAATCTTTTGAGAACACACTGGATCGAAACAACGGAAAAAAATATTTGCAGTCTTTTCATAGGGAAAGATTGGTCGCGTATAGCGATTTTTTCAAACGGGAACCTGGTATTGTCGCGTGACATTAAAGCTGGCATTCAAAGCATGCTTGAGGCTATAATGGAAGAAATCGGCAACAATAAACCTGTGCCGCCCGAAACGCCTGTACCTTCGGAAACAACGGATGATAACGAGAATGCCGGAATGACCGGAATTTCTGATAAAGAACCGAATGTTATTGAGGATAAGGCTCGAAAGATATTCTTTGACTTTATCTGCAACTCCTCATCTTTATCTATGGAGGGGGATAAACCTGATCGCAATGAGAAAACATTCAGTATAATTCAGCCGGCCCTGGAAAGGGTGATAAGGCAGTTGGAGAGAACCATCGAGCATTATTCCCTGAAATTTGCAGAAAGCATAAGCGAAATATTTATATCCGGGCAGACATGTAAACACCATCGTATAGTTGATTATATTAACAGCCAGCTCGATATTCCGATAAGGGCAATCGATCCCTTTGGAACTGTATCGTCTTTCTCAGATAAATTTTCAGGGCAAGACCAGGCATTAGAAAGAGGAGACTTTGTGCCGTCAACAGGCCTTGCTCTTTCCAACAATCTGCTTACACCGAATCTCCTGTTTACACATAAAGATAAACAAAAGACAGCGAAGCTTTCTCGTATTAAATGGACGATATTTACTGTTTTCCTGTTGGTTGCAGCGCTCAGTATTGGCGCATATTTGCTACAGGGTCGCCTTATTAAACAGAAGAGGGCGCAGATATTTAAGCTTCAGGAGAAAATGGATAAATTCAGTCCACGTGTGGATCAGAATCTGATACTTAAAGCAGTCGCACAGGTAAACAGGAAAAAAACTGCTGTGAAGGAGTTTAGCAATAAATATCTGGCCTTGGCGGTGATCAGTGAAATATCAAATATGACGCCTTCCAATATACGGTTGATAGATGTTACTGCTGAATTTGGCGGACCTGTTGCTTATAAACAGGCAGATAAAAGCGGCAAAGTTCAAAAGAGGGCTATTATTTGTGACGGGATTGTTTCTGGGGATCGTTTGACATTTGAAGGAACTTTAGCCGGATATCTTATAAAATTGAAAAATTCTCCAATGTTTGAACAGCCCAGCATTACGAGGAGATCTTTTGAAACATTCGAAGATAAAGAGGTTCTTCGATTTACAGCCCGGCTTGAGCTGGCAAAGAAGTTATAAGGTAATAGTTCAGCCACGAAGCTACTAAGATTCTAAAATGAAAACACTAAAATTACAGTCTCATAGTATAATATCTTATGTGTTATGTAGCGTGGGATTGTTAGCTATTCTCTTCATTACGATTTTCCCGCGTTATATAACACTGGTACAAATGGATAAACAGATAACGAGCTTAAATGCCGATATTGAGGAACAGAAGATTCTTTATCCTGTTTTTAAAGATCTTTTAAAAGAAGCCCTGGCCAGAGCGCCGGAGGGATTGCCCTTTCCAGAGAAGGTAAAGCTTGAGCGGGATAAAACAGACAAAATAGCATTAACATTTCAAGAGCTTGCTAAAAAGAGCAATCTGGAAATTGAGGAGGTTATAACTGATGTTGATTCGTTAATTGATGATTCCGGTTTTTTGATGCTGAATGTTATCATAAAAGGGGATATGTTTGATTTGCGCAATTTCCTGGTTAAACTGGGTGAAATTCAATATATTGAACATATTGAGCGGGTTCAGATCCGGACATTGGATAAAAATAAAGAAATGCGGCTCAAGCTCTGGATAACGCGGGAATAGGAGGTTTTATATGACAAAGCGAGAAAAAATAATTCTGACTATAATGGGAATAACCATTCTGTATGGCGGTTATGTCTTTATTTTTACGTATTAATATTCACCGCAAAGTCGCAGAGATCGCAAAGGAAATTATCTTTTCTTTTGCCGTTGAGAGGACGGCAAAAGAAAAATTATACTTTACGTCCTTTGCGTCTTGAGCGAAGCGGGCGGTGATATAAAAACGGATTTTTTATATGTCAAAGAGAGAAAAAATAATCATGATTATAATGGGAATGGCCATTCTGGTAGGTGGTTATATCTTTCTTTTTACCGGTTCTTCCGAGACCGGTCGTGTTGATCCGGAAAAGAAGCTTAAAGAATTAAACAGCTTCGTGTTGGATGTGGCAAAAAGTCTGGGCCGGAAAGATTTATCAGGAAAAGAAACTTATGTTTTAGATAGAGCATCTGCAAAATGGGCAAAGGACCCTTTTCTGGAAAAAGCCGGGCTATCGCCGGAATCCAGAAAAGATATTGAAATCAAGACCTCTGCCATTGCCAAAAGTTTCAGCTACTTAGGTTATCTGGAAATTGGTGATCGAAAACTGGCTGTTATTAATGGAATGGAATATGAAATTGGCGAAGAGCTGGGCCAGGCCGGGTATATTGTCAAGGGTATTTTTCCTGCCAGGGTGGTTATCGGACCTGCAGGAGAAAACATTGAAATCACCCTTTCTTTGGAAGAAACGGAAGGCATTGAGGCATTGAGGCATTGAGGTATTATGAACAGCAAAGACATATTTTATAAGGTAGTACTTTGTTTTATCTTGATTATTTTCCCGCTCTCCGGTTGCGGCGCCAAGAAAACCGTCAAGGAAGATCCGTTCATGGAGAAGTGGAGAATTGTGGCTGAAAAGTCAAGGGGGTATTCACCCGTGGCGGAAAGACGCGTCATTGATCTGTCAGGCAAAGCAGATGTGCCCACAGCAAAACATGAGGCTAAAGAGCGGGAGCAAAAGAAAAAGGCTGAGCCTGAAAAGCCGCTTCCCACCAATAAAATAACAATGAAGATGCACGATATTGAATTGCCAGTGCTTCTCCGAACACTTGCCAGGGCGGCCAATCAAAACATTATTATAAATGAGAAGGTGAAGGGCAGGGCTAACATCAATATAGAGCAGGCGCCGTGGAACCAGGTGTTTGAAGCTGTTTTACGAACCCATGGTCTTACCTATGGCTGGGAAGGAGAGATCATCCGTATTATGACAGTGGAAGATATGGAGCATGATCTTAAAATAGATGCTATTAATGAGAAACGCCAGGCCCAGGTAATCGAGATGAAAAGAGTTGAGCCTTTCTTAACCAGAATAATCCATATTGACTATGCAGATGCGGCCCAGCTTAAAGAAAGTCTCAAGGAATTTCTTACAAAAGACAAGGATGGAAAGCCGCTGGGATCGGTCAGGGTTGATGAACACAGCAACGCATTAATTATCCAGGCAATCGGGGAAGATATTGAAAGGATGATTCCTTTGATTGAAGAAATTGACAGAGCGGTTCCCCAGATCCTTATAGAAGCTAATATCGTTGAAACGACTAAGGATACCGCGAAAAGCCTGGGAATTCAGTGGGGCGGCATGTATGCCCCTCGACTTGGAGATCATAATTTATTTGTGACACCGGGCGGTACTGGAGGCACAGTCGGCACGAACCCGTTAACTTCAGGCGGCTATTCGCCTGCTTATGGCACGGCTGGTATAAGCGGGCATGGTTACGGCATTAATTTTCCGGCTTCGACAATAAGCGCGGCGGCCGGTGCGGGTTCCCTCGGGTTGATGTTCGGAACTATTGGCGGCAATATCCTTGATATGCAGTTAAACGCACTTCAGAAAGACGGGAAACTCAATATACTTTCCAGTCCATCCATAACCACGCTTGATAACCAGACAGCCTTTACCGAAAATGGTGCGAAAGTGCCGTATGTATCAGTTGATAAGGACGGCAATCGGGAAGTCAAATTTGAGGATGTTGTCCTTCGGCTTGAAATTACGCCTCACTTGATTGACGGGAAGAATATAAAGATGAAGATCAATGTCAAAAAAGACGAGGTTGACGATACTCGTAATGTCCAGGGGAATCCCTATATCTTCAGAAAACAGACAGATACAACGTTGATCGTAAGTGATGGTGAGACCATTGTCATATCGGGGCTTTCCAAGGTGAAAAAACAGGATAAAGACAGCGGCCTTCCGGGATTAAAGAACATTCCAGTTTTAGGATGGCTGTTTAAAAACAAATATAATTCGGAAGATATGGAAGAAGTGCTTATATTCATTACTCCTAATGTTTTGAAGGAGCAGATAGCGGAAACGGGTAAGAATGAACAGATTGAAAGACAGCCTCAACTCGAGGAGGCTTTGCCGGAAACAACACCATAAGGGGATTGAAGATTGATTCGATTTTAGATTGCGGATTGATTTGACTTCTGACCCCGCCAGACTGACGGCGGGCAAGCTCTGAACCGCGAACCGCGAACCTTTTTTATAGCCATGGATTATTTCAGCGTACTCAATTTAAAAAGAGAACCTTTCTCAAATTCCCCTGATCCGGAATATTTTTTTCTGTCCAGACAGCACAATACCTGTCTTCAAAAATTAGAGCTTTCCATTCGCTTGCGCAGAGGCTTGAATGTAGTTGTCGGTGATGTGGGCACAGGCAAAACTACACTTTGCCGCCAGCTAATCCGGAGATTTGCCGGAGATGAAGATGCTGAAACCCACCTGATACTTGACCCCTCTTTCAGCGCTCCGCTGGATTTTCTCTCCGCAGTCGCCGAGATGTTTGAGCAGGTAAAAATTGAACCCGGCGCCCCCTGCAGTAATGACTGGCAGCTAAAGGAAATCATTAAGAAGTATATCTTTCGCAAAGCTGTTAATGAGAAAAAGACCATAATTTTAATTATTGATGAAGGGCAGAAAGTTCCTGTTTTTTGTCTCGAAATTTTGCGTGAGTTTCTTAACTATGAAACCAATGAATATAAGTTGTTACAAATAGTAATTTTTGCTCAAAAGGAATTCGCAGAAACGCTAAAAGAGCATGCCAACTTTGCAGATCGCATCAACCTGTACCATACATTAGGCCCTTTAAATTTTTACGATACGAAAATGATGATCTGGTTCCGACTTAAGAAATCAATCGGGACCGCTAAAACAATTAATCCTTTTACTTATCCTGCCCTGTTGGCCATATACAGGTATACCGGCGGTTATCCGCGCAAAATAATCAACCTGTGCCATCAATGTATTCTGGCAATAATTATTCAGAACCGGATACGCGCAGGCTGGTTTCTTGTTCGTTCATGTGCCGGCAGATCCCTGCCTGGACCGCATAAAAAGTGGAGTCTGGCAACAGTGCTGGTAATTATCGGTCTAATTGCGGTGACTGTAATGGCTGTATTGATGCCGGACAAATTGATGATACTGACAAAATCGAGGCCGGAAGAGTTAAAAACTGCAAATATCCGGAACACGCCTCCGGTGTTAAATGCCCGGGAAGTCTCAAAAGAGCCTGATCAGGAAAAGCATCAGAGTGTAGTTGTTAATTCCGTCCAAAAAGAATCAAATAAAAATACGCCTGTCATTAAAAGTCCTCCTCCTGTTCTTGGCAGTGTTGCTTTAAGGCGTAAAGAGACATTGTGGAAATTAATTGAAAAGGTATATGGTGTTGTTGATCCTCATGTCATAAACAGTCAATACTTAAAGTCTGTAACAGATGTAAATTCCCATATAGATAATCCAAACCGCATTGAGGCTGCAAAATTAATTACTTTGCCGGCTATTCCTGTTAAGGTTAAGCCTTCAAAGTCGGATATCTGGTGGGTAAAAATCGAAGAAAAAGAAACGCTTGAAGAGTCGATTAACCTGTTGCGTTTCTATCCGAAAGATGCGCCGCCAATACGGATCGTGCCGTACTGGAGCAGCCTGTCCGGCTTGAAATTTGCGGTGCTTCTCAGGGAATTGTTTGATGATGAAGCATCTGCACGCACGCAGCTTAACAACTTGCCCCAGGCTATAGCAAATAGAGGAAAGATTTTATGCTCGTGGGATAAGGATGCTGTGTTTTTTGCCGATCCTTATACAGGGGTAAGGATTACAAAAAACATAATAAAATAAAGAGAAAAAAATGAGAGTAAAGAAGAAATTAGGAGAAATGCTTGTGGAGGCCGGGCTGTTGACGGAAGAACAGCTCAGCAGCGCGGTGCTTGGTCACAAGAATAGTAAAATGAAATTAGGGCAGTTTCTTGTGCGGCAGGGAATAGTCAGCGGCAATCAGATTGTAGATCTTGTTTCCCAGCAGTTGAAGATAAAGAAATATTACCCGGATAAGTATCCTATTGATATGAGCCTTTCAAAGGTTATTCCCCTTGATATGGTTCAGAAACACCAGCTCGCTCCTCTTCTCAAAAGCAGGTTTCTTATTACAATAGCCATGACCGACCCAATGGATATCAAAGCCATGGACGCTATCGAAGTGTTGACTAATACCGAGGTGGAAGCTGTGATATGCACCGATCAGCAGTTGAATAATCTGATCGGCAGCATATACGGCGCATATACCGGCATTGGCGGTCTTCTCGAAGAGATGGAATATGAAAAGGTGGAGGATACAGACTTAGCGTTATTAGATGCAGACATTGAGGTTGGCTCTCTGCAGGACAGGGCAGAGGAGGCTCCGGTTGTTCGTCTGGTTAATTCCATCCTTTCCCAGGCTGTTCGTGAAGAGGCGAGCGATGTGCATATAAGCCCGGAAAAAGATTATGTCCAGGTGCGCTTCCGTGTTGACGGGAGACTTCATGATGTCCCGGCTCCTCCTAAATCGATGATCCTTCTCGTAATTTCCAGGTTAAAGATTCTTGCAAACATGGATATAGCTTTATCAAGGATTCCACAGGATGGAAGATTTACTGTTAAGATGAATAATAAAGAGATCAATATCAGGGCATCAACCATACCGACCATTTATGGGGAGAATATGGTTCTCCGCCTTCTGGACATGAGCAGCGGTATATATTCACTGGAACAACTCGGTATGTCGGAGAAGGATAGAAAAAAACTCGAGCCGATTATAGTAAAGCCTTATGGCATGATACTGAGCGCCGGCCCCACAGGAAGCGGGAAAAGCACTTCTTTATATTCCATTTTGCAGAAACTCAACAAACCGGATGTTCATATCATCACACTGGAAGATCCTGTTGAGTATCGTATGGAAAAGATCAGGCAGATCCAGCTTAATCGAAAGGCAGGCATGACTTTTGCCAGCGGCCTGAGGTCTATAATGCGTCAGGACCCGGATATAATTATGGTAGGCGAGATCCGTGATCCCGAAACAGCCTCTATTGCCGTCCAGTCTGCTTTGACCGGCCATAGAGTTTTGAGCACTGTGCATACAAATGACGCTGCCGGGGCCATCACCCGTTTTATTGACATGGGAATAGAACCGTTTCTCGTTTCTTCCGTAATGCTTGTATCGATTGCCCAGCGTCTGGTCAGGAAAGTTTGCCCCTATTGCAAGAAGCCATATAAACCGCCCCAGGCCGCTCTGGAGTATTGGGGGCTGGACAAGCTGGAAGGGGCTGATTTTGTTCGCGGCACAGGCTGTTTTAATTGCATGGACAAAGGTTATAGGGGCCGGACCGGTATATACGAAATTCTTGTAATTGATGAAGCGATACAGGATATGATTCTGAGTAAAAAATCGGCGCAGGAGATCACACGCTTTGCGCGACAGGCAGGGGTTCTTACAACGCTAATGGAAGATGCCGCAAAGAAGGTCGTTGAAGGAATAACAACTCTGGAAGAGGCGGCATCGGCGGTAATGGCATAAAAATGCTGCAAAAATATATATATCAGGCCATGAATGAAAGCGGAAGCACTATATCCGGTGTGCTGGATGCGGAGTCAATCGAAACGGCAAACAGCATACTGGCTGCCCGCGGGTACATACCGACCAGGGTTGCAAAGAAAAGAAGCGCTTCGCAGCGTTTAATCTGGATAAGCATCCGTGAGAGATTTGCCGGGGTCAAAGCGTCTGAACTAATTCTTTTTACAAAGCAGTTCAAGACTATGCTCAAGGCCGGGGTATCAATAATAAACCTTTTGCAAATAATGGAACAACAGACCGAGAACCTGAACCTGAAAAGGATCATCGGCTCCATATCTCATGACATTGAGGGGGGTTCAAGCCTTTATGATGCCTTTAGAAAACACCCGAAAGTATTTTCTTCCCTTTACTGCGGAATGGTGCATGCCGGAGAAACAAGCGGCACCTTGTCTAATATACTGGAACGTCTGACATATATCATAGAGCATGAGCACAAGATCAAATCAGATATAAAAGCCGCAATTCAATATCCGATAATTGTAATCGTTTTTTTAGCTGTTGCCTTTTTTGTGCTTTTAACATTTGTCATCCCCAAGTTTGTGAATGTATTCGTAAGATCAGGGCTGGATCTTCCCGTGCCGACAAGAATATGCATGTTTATGTACCAATTTATGGCCGATTACTGGTATTTTCCTGTTGGATGCGTAATTGCAGCCATAATAGGGGGCCATTATTATTTAAAGACAGCTAATGGAAAATTCGTCCGGGATACCTTTTTTATGAAGCTCCCCCTTCTTGGCTCTCTATTTATCAAGGCCGCCATGTCCAGATTTGCCAGTATATTTGCCATCCTCCAGTCAAGCGGGATCGCTGTTCTCGATTCTATGAAGATATTGTCGGGAACCATCGGCAATACTGCTATCGCAAGAGAGTTTGACCGGATAAACGAGCAGCTCGAAGAAGGGCGCGGCATTGCCCAACCGTTGAAATCGGCCAAGTATTTTACACCTATTGTTGTTAACATGGTTTCCATAGGTGAAGAGTCCGGGAATCTGGATGAAATGCTTAATGAGATTTCAGCCCATTATGATGTTGAGCTGGAATATGCCATAAAAAAGTTAACCGATGCCATCGGTCCTCTTCTGACCGTTGGACTGGCCGCTGTGGTGGGATTCTTTGCGCTGGCAATTTTCCTGCCCATGTGGGATTTAATCGGGGTTGTTAAGTAGGCAATAGTTACATCGATAATTTATGAAAAATATCAGATATAATATAAGTCTTTACATTATCATTCCACTTGTTTTTGCTGGAATTGCACTGCTGTCAATACTCATTTCGTATCAGATAGCCGGTTATTATTTAAACAAAAGCCTGGATCCATTCTGGCCGCTGGCCTTCTGGGCAAGTATGATAATAATCTTAACTGTGATTTTCGGCATTCTGGTTGTCAGGATGTTTATGAATCCTCTGGAAAAATTTGTACGGAGTACAGAAAAGCTCGGTTTGTTAAAAAATGTTGCTGATGAAAAGAAAAAAACCGGAGCCGGTGACGACATTAGTCGTTTTACCAGGGTGTTCGAGCAGGTTACGGAATTATTGAGCAAGGTGGAGGCCAGGGAATTTTTTCCTCAGATCATCGGGCAGAGCAAGGCCATGCGAGGCGTATTGAGCCGGATTATGAAGGTTGCTCCCACAGATTCCTCCGTGCTTATTTTCGGGGAAACAGGCACAGGAAAGGAGCTTGTAACAAAAAGCATTCATGAGCACAGCGCTTATAAGGGAAAACCGTTTGTTGCGCTAAATTGTGCGGCAATTCCGGAAACTCTTTTAGAAAGCGAACTTTTTGGATATGAAAAGGGAGCATTTACAGGAGCAAATGCAAGCAAGCCGGGCAAGTTTGAAATAGCAAACAAGGGAACACTTTTTTTAGATGAAATAGGAGATATGCCTCTTGAAATCCAGGCAAAGATTTTGCGTGTGATTCAGGATGGCCAGGTTGAGCGGGTTGGGGGAACAAGCCCTGTTAAAGTTAAAGTCAGGCTTATTGTCGCGACAAACAAGGATCTTGCCAGGATGGTTGATGAAGGTAGATTTCGCCAGGACCTTTTTTACAGGCTCAATGTATTTTCTATTTATCTTCCGCCGTTGCGTGAAAGAAGAGAGGATATACCGGTACTTGTTGATTGTTTTATTAAACAGTTAGACAAACAAATTGATGTTTCATCGGACACTATGCGGTTGTTAGCTGCTTATAACTGGCCCGGTAATGTGCGTGAATTAAAAAATACAGTAGAATCAGCGTTGATTCTGGCAAAAGATGTAATAGAGCCGGTGCATCTTCCGCCTGCCGTTACGGGAAATGCGGGAATATCGATAGATATGGATAATCATGAAACCGACATTGACAATCGTCTGAAAGACCTGGAAAAAGGGATAATAATTGATGCTCTCATGAGGTCTGGGGGCGTCCAGGTAATGGCGGCAAGGCGTTTGGGGATAAAAGAGAGAAGCCTGTGGCACAGGATAAAAAAACTTGAGATAGATGTGGCATCGTTAAAGTATGGAAGTAATAAGTAAGGCTAAAAGAAATTAAAAATTTTAATCACGAATCACGAAAGTACGAAGACACGAAACTTTATAATCTTGTAAAAGGTCTCCTAAACTTGTCATTTCGAGCGAAGCGAGAAATCTTTGATCTGTAACACATTTATAAAATAAGATTTCTCTCCATTAACTTTTTATATTTCGTACTTTCCGCCCTTCGTGTTTTCGTGATAAATTTCTTTATTGACAATTATCGTAATATTAGCAAAGACTTCCGGCATAAAACTGCAAAACGCGATGGAAAACCTACAAAATATGTTGCATTTGTATGTTTGAAAAATGCATACTATTTGATACTTCGTATTTTGGAGGATTTTTTCTATCCTTTTTGGAAAAATTTGTTGAATGATGTTATGTTTACGTATCACCCTGATATTACAGTAATTATCGCTAACAGATAGCAATAAACGTTATATTTGTTGATTTTATTGTTTGATTGTGGCATTAAACGTGCATATGCACATATTTAATGGATGGGTTTTAATTTTTTAATCCTGAATATCTTGTTAATCCTGTCAAAAAAGTTTTTTTAAAAAGAACCAAGAGGTTATTATGAAAAAGAAAAATATGTTAAAAAACGAAAAAGGTTTTACGCTCATCGAGATCATAGCAGTTCTGGTCATCATGGGTATCCTGGCAGCCGTTGCCATACCCAAGTTTTTTGATCTGCAGACTAAAGCCAGAGAAAAGGCGGTATATACGGCCATGTCGGAATTGAAGGTTCGTGTTAACCAGTATTTTGCACAAGAATTGCTTAATGGTAAAACTTTTAGTCAGATTTCATATGCTGTAGGAGATGTTGGCACAAATGTTGGAACCGATTTTTCTGTTGATACTTGGACAGAGGATAACCCTGCTGGTTATATTGATGTTACTATTACATATTATCCGGTTCCTACCGACCATTCGAAAAATCCGGTTACATATACGGCCCAGAAGATAGCAAAACCAAAAAGCAGTTAAGGTTTTACTGTTAAGAATTAATAAGGCGTCATGTCCTGATAAGGGACCTGGCGCCTTTTTTATTGGTTTGTTCACCACTTTTTCTATTCTTAGTGAGCTTCGTGGTGAATATTTACCTTTTTTACGAAACTTCCTTCTTTAATAAAATCATACTTACGGTTTCGCGAAATTCTAAAGAATCCGGATCAAGAATTATCGCTTTTTTGATGTATTTTTCCGCAAGCTTTAAATTGTTTTTACATAGCATAATTCTTGCCACAGCATTGTAAGCCTTTGGTTGATTCGGGACATGTTGAATATATTTTACAAAATAAGCCAGAGCCTTATCATATTCCTTTTCATGCAGATAATATACACCCAGATTATAGTATGTCTTGTATTTTTGAGTTATTCTGCCGCCGGCTTTTGACTTTAAGGCCTTTTCCATTTCCAGAACGCCTTCATTATAAAAGCCCGCTATAAGCAATGCCTTTCCAAGGTTATGATGGGGCCGGTGCAGGTTTGGAGCTTTTTCAATATTATCGGACCAGAGGGTTAAATCGTTTTTAAACACCTTATTTCTGATATATGTTGTGTGTCCGAAAGCCGCAATGACCAATAAAAACCCTGATAACATTATAACCTGTATCGATTTTTTATATGCAAAATAATCGAGAGCATAAACCATGAGAATCCCGACAGGCGCAAAAACAAACATGGAGGGGAGGTAATTCCTGTGTTCAAAAACAAGTTCCAGGGGAATAAACGACCCTTCGATAAGGTGATTCAAGAAAAAAAACAGGATGCAATAGCTGATCAAAGGCCTTTTCCGTGAAATCATCAGGGCGATTACTATTATCAGGAGGATGATGAAAATGGAAGGAAGAGTTGTCCAGGGTGTAAACAGCGAGGTCGAGACTTCCACATCATGGAGCAGGGTTAAACGTGAACTGACAGGATACAGCAGCAGGCTGATATAAAAAAGGATCACGCGCGGCTCGGTCAGCAGTCTTTCCGTAAGTGTAAAAGGCCGGTATTGATAACCGGAAGGGATTGATGAAAGGTCAAAATAATAGAAGCCTGCGGTTAGGATTATTACTGCCGGAAGTATGAATATTTTTACATTTTTTTTTATATTGTCGCGGGTTGCTCCCTGAATGAGAAACAGATCATACAGCAAAATGCTTAAAGGCAGCATCGCGGCATTTTCCTTACTTGCAAATGAACATACAGCGGCAATGCCGCATAATGCAAAAAGGGCAATTCTTTTGTTCGGATTGTTTGTCATCCTCGCCTTAAGATAGAAATACATGGCCATGATGTAAAACATGCCGGCCATGCTCGCCATTCTCTGCACTATATATGTGACGGCCGAAACCTGTATTGGATGGATTGCCCATAAAAAGACGGAAACAAGGGCAACAGGGTAGGCGGTTGTTTTATAGCGCTCTTTTAATATCGGAAGCCGCAATGTATTGTAGAGAAGAAGAAAAAGAAAAATCGCTGCCATATAATGAATGGCAAAATTGACAACATGAAAACCAAAAACGTTTGTGCCGCCGATATGGTAATTGAGGGCAAAGGTAAGATAGGATAATGGCCGGCTGAGTCTTTCTTCATTTTTATTCCTGCCGTAAAAGCTCTTTTGTATATTTTCGCCTGATATGGATTTAAGCTGAATGTTCGGATTATTGAAGATATTGCCAAAGTCATCCATATGCCACCGGCAATTAAAGCTGTTGCTGTAGATTAAAATGAGGGCGATAAAGATGGTGATAAAAGTGAATGCATACCTGCTTGATTCAGGGGCATGCAATTTTAGATGCAGGTCAAAGTGGGTATCTTTTTTAATCATAACTCACAAACTACACCACGGGATTGCTTCGCTAACGCTCGCAATTTGTTGGCCAGCCTGGCGGCATATTCTTATCCAACAAAAAAGATATTTTTTCCTTTTGGATAGCTGTATGAGCTTTTTTATCAAATGTTAGCCATATTCCTTTTAGAACGAGCGCAAGGGCGGCATAGCAGGCATCATAACCGCTTAATCCCAATTTTGTAAAACGATCCGATCCGATTGCAAGTTTCTCTGTCATGGGCTGGCGAAACATTCCTCCATTGAGAAGCGGGATAACGCCTTTTCTAAAGACCTTAAGCCCATCCGGATGCGCGCGTTGTAAGACTGCGTACACTTCAAAAGCAAAAATTTCAGGCACCGCAAATAGATTGGGCTGATCAATAAGCCTGGTCAGCACCTCATCGGCATGGGGATGGGACTCTTCTTCGATAAACCATTTCAGCGCTACCGAGGCATCAATAACCCAGATCATTGATCATAACCCCTTAATTTTCGCAATAAAGTTAAGGTGGACAGGCTTCCCTTTCTTGATTTTTTTAACTGCTTAATGTCGGCCAGAAATCGCTTTCTTTCATCTCTGGTTTGCCAATCCAGAAAACGTCTTTCAAATTGCTGAGGGGTTACCAAAACGGCCCGTATTTTTCTGTTCTTACTTATTAAAATGGGTTCATTCTTCTTATTCAATCGATCAAGTATTTCGCCCAAATTGTTTCTAATTTTAAGCGCATTAACTTCTTCCATATTTTTCCTCCTTCAGGCATATTGTTAGACAGGATAAGATAATTTAGTGTAGATGTCAAGTGAATAGGTGTATATACAGCAATTCTCGGTGAAAGTTTTCACCTCGTTCCCACGCTCCTGCGTGGGAACGAGAAATGATTTCCAACTTGCCAATTATATTAATATATATTATCATAAAAAGTCAATATTGTCGGTTTCATAATAAGGTGGTTTTTTGCCACGGAGCGCACGCAAATTGCAGAGGAAAACCTTGCAATTACAAACAGATATCTCTGTGTTCTCTGTGGTAAATTGTTACTATGGATGGTTATCTAAACATGTTATGCAAAAATAATCGTGGTTTCACACTGATTGAGCTTATTTCAGTATTGCTTATCATAGGCATTGTTGCCGCTGTTGTTGTCAGCAGGGCGGGAACCGGTAATAATGAAGTTATAGCCCGGATAGAGGTTGTAAAATCTCATCTCCGTTATGCGCAGTCCCGGGCAATGAATTCAGAGCTTATCTGGGGAATTCAATTTAGCAGCAGCAGTTACTGGCTTTTCAAAGATAGCAATATAAATAATAAAGTAACGTTTCCTGCGGAGGATTCTGATACTGTGAACATGTCCTCAGGCATGAGCGTCGGTACTGAGATTGTTTCTTTTGATTCATGGGGTAAGCCTTATACAGATGCCGCTGGTCAAACGTCTCAACCAAATGACAGGACGATTACATTTTTGCCGTCTCTAACAAATCATGCAATTATTATAACTAAAAATACAGGATTTATTCAATAAACCCACTGAACCCAATGGCATCAATAACATTTACACATAGGAACGAGAGAGGTTTTACCTTTATAGAAATCATCGTCACCCTGATTATAGCGGCGATCCTGGGAGTTATGCTTATTCAATTCATGGGGTCAAGTGTAAGCGGAAGCGCTAAAACTGTTGACAATATTAAAAAGGGGTTTGGACTCAACCAGAAAATAGAAGAAATAACAAGGGATTACAGAAACTGGCTTGAAACCAGTCCTGACGATTCAATAGCTGTGTTTGAAACCGCTGTGAACACCAATTATGCGGATATAATAGTAAGTGGCGAAACAAAATTAATTGAAGTTAATCCTGGAAATGACGGGGATGTTAAGATTCTTCAGGTGACGATTACGGATGGCACGCAGACACTTATGGCGCTTTTTACGAAATAAGAAACCTCAAAAACCAAAAAAAGATATATTTACCACAGAGAACGCGGAGAACACAGAGATAACCATATGAATAATAATAACGGCTTTACACTTGTAGAAATCATTGTTTCCCTGGTGATAGCCGGGATTATGGCGGCTGTTGCGGGAATGGGTATTGTCTCGATGGTTCAGGGATATGATTTTGCCAGAGAGAATGTTGTCATATCTCAAAAAGCCCAGCTTGTTATGGCCAGGTTAAGGTGCGAACTGATGAATCTTTCGTATATAGATTCAACTAATTCAACCGGATCGTGCATTATATACGAGGTGGAAACAGAACCGCAACCCTACCGCGTAATAAGGCTTGACAGCGATAATCTGAAACTCAGGATTTCCCAGGTTGATGACTGCACTTGCAGTAGCTCGGGCGACACATTGTCGGATAAGGTAGGCAGCTTTGATATTTTGTACCAGAAGGAGGACGGCAGCCCTTTAACCCCGCCTTTTGATCCGTTGGCTTTGCGTTCAATACATGTGAGCTTTAAGCTGGATCGAAATGACGGCAATAACGCAAACGATTTTGAAATTACAATCAACCCGCGCAATAACGGGAATTTAAATGCACCTGGTTTTTAACTATTTGGCCACAGATTTACACAGATGAACGCAGGTAGGTTTAAATATAAAGAAATTACAGATATTGTTCTTACAAATTTTTTTCTCGTTCCCATGCTCCAGCGTGGGAACCCATATGGTATGCATTCCCACGCTGGAGCATGGGAACCAGGCAAAGGATTTTGATGAGGATTGACAGGATGAGTTTTGATGTTTTAATCATGAATATCATGTTAATCCTGTCAAAAAAGTTTCTTTGAAAGACCTAAATCATTACATTTATTTTAAAAAACCGTGGAAAGGCCAGGCTGGAACCGTACTCATCGGCCTGATTGTCACTATGGTTTTTCTCAGCGCTCTTGCCGCAGCCATGATAGCGCAGACCACTACCGGCTCTTTGGGTTTTGTTAATGAGAACAGCTCCCTCAGGGCATATTACCTCGCTGAATCGGGTTTCAGGTATGCTGCCGCTAAATTAAAGCACAAGGCAAGCATGGATGATCTGCATAGCCAGTCTTTTTCACTCGGAAATAAGGGAAGCTTTAGCCTTGAGTTTACAACTTACATATTTGAAGTAACCGGCGGCATCGGCACCAACGAGCTGGTAACCAAAGTTTCCTTTGGCAAAGCGCCCCTCCTGACAGGTTCTGGTTATGTGAAAGTGGGGAATCTTGACCTGACATTTGATGCGGTCACTATCGATGCTTCTCCCAATGATAATGTAGTCAGGTTCACCAGCGCCCAACCCTGGAATGTGTTTGTCGGTGAAGATGTCAAGCTGGTTGTAAAAAGCAACGGTGCTGCTGTTTCTGAAGGCGGAGATTTGATTTTGGATAGTTCTGCTGATGCATTCCCCCCTTACAACGGACGTTTTAAAGCGGACAGCAACACCTATCAGTACAAAAAACGTGAGACAGGTAAGCTGGTTGGAATAACGTGTGTCGGCAGCTGGGTGGCGCCCTCACCATCAGCTTATATTATATTGCAGGCATTTACGCAGCTTAGTTCAACCGGCACTTATGGCGAGGGTGACATGGCGGTGAGCAGGAAAATAGTTTATAATATTCCCCTTTCCACTTTTGAGAAATCCGAGTTTCATGATACTTTTGAGACTAAGGACAACTGGGAGCAGGTTTCTACACTGGGGTCGCATGGGATTGAAACAATCGGCGGCGACAAGGCTTTAAAGGTAACCGGCACAACTTCTGTTGGCGTTACTGATGTGGGAAGCCTGATAAAGCTTGACTCGTCAAAAGTTGATACAATGCTGGAGCGGTCACATTCTTCAACAGGAAATTTTTTAAGCTATGATACACAGGTAAAGATAGGGTTTGATCCGGGTGTTCCGTCAACATATATGGCCGGGATATCTTTCCGGCAGGATGCTGAAGGCAACAGCTATGGGGTTTCGTTTTTAAAGGCAGAAAGTTCAGACGGGATCCCTGATGATTTATGCCCTGATTTTAATACAAAGATAATTACAAATGTACCTTTGCTTGTTCTCTGGCAACAGACAAATGCAGGCACTGCTAAAAAATGGCTGGCATACAAGGACCTGATCGGGCGTCCGATTTATTTATCCGATGACATGGAAAGCGGCATAAACGGCTGGTCGGCTGATGGACTTTGGAATATAACCGATCACAGGTATAAAAGTTCAAGTCATTCATGGTATTATGGACAGTCAGGCATCTGGCATTATGATACTGGAGCTACAAACAGCGGCAACCTTACCTCTCCGAGCATTGACCTTACCACGGCTTCAAGTCCAAGCCTTACTTTTTGGAGCTGGTATAAAACAGAGAATGTGTCCCCATATGATCCAAACGAATTTGACTGCAAATATGTGGATATATATGATGGGAGTAGCTGGCACGAAAAGGTTTTTCAAATAACATACCCAAAATATCCGATGGAAACCTGGAAACAGGTTATAATGGATCTTTCTCCATATATTGGAAAAACCATAAAAATCAGATTCAGATTTGATACCAAAGATCCGAGTTATAATAGTTATGAAGGCTGGTATATTGATGATGTGATAGTTGCCGAAGATTTTCCAATAAATGAGGCCTCGCTTATGGTTCGTGTCAAAGAGGCCGCCACCCTCTCTTTTACAGGAGGCGGGGCAACTCCGATAGAGGCTGGAGACATTGTTTACCAGGCAACAGGCAGAGGAACCGTGCTTGGAACCCCCATCCTTGAATCAGGCTCATGGACAGTTGGCGGCAATGCTGCCGGAATAATTTTGCTAAACAAAATATCAGGGTCCTTTACTGCTGGACAGCCCCTTTATGTGGATGGGACAGCCCTTGCCACAACAGCATCAGTCGCCGGGTTTTATAGAGCCCGTGATAATTATATCAGGGTCTATTACGGAGATAAGAATGGTTACGGCACTCCGGGCGTTGATCCTTTAGATTATGACAAACACGGAAATCCACGTGGAGAAGTACACTGGCCTCCTGACGAGGTTGAAGACTGGTCTGCTGCTAATGATTACTTTACACTTGTGCAGTGGGATGAGGTAAATAGTACAGTGTCTTCTCTGGATAAGGTATCCTCTATTGACGAACCGGATGCCATTTTGCGCACTAACGAGCTAACGACATCTACGGGAGCGCTTGCTACGGAGATCGGTCTTCATACATTCGGCAACTATTCAACCCGTGTATATTTTGACGATTTCTGGTTGCAGATCGATGTGCCCACCTCAGAGGGATTTTTACCGGCAGTACAGCAATAAGAGCTCAAATCTTTGTGGTAAGAGTTTTTGTAACCCTGAACCCTGAACCTCTGAACCGTGAACGGTTACAAGTTTTTTATATCTTGAAAAGTTCCTTTTCCTTTGGCGCAATGCATATGGTTGAGGAACCTTTTTCTTTTAAGAGGGCATGGGCTGTTTCAAGCTTGGCGTCGATGTCGGCGTCTGTCTGGTTGAGGTCGTGGTGGAACAGATGCAGCACCTTTACACCGGCCCTGTGAGCTAGATCCACCACCTGGCTGATTGAGGAATGTCCCCATCCGATTTTACTTTCATACTCTTTATCGGTGTATGTACAGTCGGTAATAAGTGCGTCGGCATCCATTACAAATTCTGTAAGCTGGTTCAGATAGTGCTCGTTATAAAACGGGCTGGATTCTGGATACAGTTCATTGTCTGTAATATAACAGACAATCCTGTCTTTGTATTCCACACGATATCCCAGGCAGTAGCCCGGATGATTTAGAAGCATTGTTTTTATCTTAATACCGTCAATATCAAACTCTTCTTCCTTTAAATTACGGAAATGGACACTTGCGCCGAATTCCTTTATTTTGATTGGAAAGTACACCCCGTCCATCTGCCCGGAGATCAGCTCATGCATTGTGATATCGCTGTGTGCCGGGCCGCAGATCTCAAAATCATTGCCGGGAATATAAAGTGGAACAAAAAAGGGCAGGGCGTTGATATGATCCCAGTGCGGATGTGAGATAAATATTTTTGCCTCCATGGGCTGCCGCTTTTCCGCCATCAGATGGTCTGAGAGTACCTTTATACCTGTTCCTGAGTCGAATATGAAAAAGCTGCTTCTTGAGAATTCAAGCGAGATGCAGGATGTATTTCCTCCGTATTTTATGGTTGTACTGCCCGGAACAGGCAGTGTGCCGTGCACGCCCCAGAATGTAAGTTCAATCTTGTCCATGATTATCCGCTGTAACTGGGCGGCGATTTTTTGAGAATCGATCGGTTTGGTAATATAGCCGTCGGCTCCGAACTTAAAGGCGCGTTTGCGGTCGAATTCATAGGATTTTCCCGATATAATAACAATTTTTGTCGCATCCAGATCAGGTTCGCTGCGAAGCTTTTTTAAAAGTTCCAGGCCGTCCATATCGGGCATCATCATGTCTAAAAGAACGCAATCCGGTTTCTGCTCGATAATTTCCGGCAGCGCCCCGACGCTGGATGTATTGAATAAAACTGTTTGGCCTTCTGCCCCAAGAAACTTGACCAGCACATTGATAAAAATCCGGTCATCGTCAACGATGAAGAATTTATAGTTTTTATTCATGTCTGCTCAATCAAGTTACACAAACGCGTTTTATTTCATTTATATCGGTTAACCCCTCAAATACTTTAGCAATACCATCCTGTATCAGTGTGGTCATGCCGTCTTTTGCCGCCTGTGCAAACAGTTGTTCAGAGGTTGCTTCTTTTTTGATCATCCTCTTGATTGTCTTTGTGCCTTCCATTAGTTCGTGTATCCCGAGTCTCCCTTTATAGCCTGTTCCGTAACATATATCACAGCCATCGGTACGATAAAGTTTGAGGTCAGGAGAATACTGAATACCGGAAGACTCAAAACATTCTTTGCCGTAGAGCATAATAATATCCTCAAATTCTTCCTCTGAAGGATGATACTTCTTGCGGCATTTTTTACATAGCCTTCTGACCAGCCTTTGTGCCAGTACGCCAAGAAAAGCATCGGAAAAATTGAGGGGATTTAGACCCATATCCAGGAGCCTGGTAACAGTTTCAGGCGCGCTGTTGGTATGAAGGGTTGAAAAGACAAGATGGCCGGTAAGCGATGCCTCAATCCCGATGGAAGCTGTTTCAAGGTCTCGCATTTCACCGATCATGATTATATCCGGATCTGCCCTTAAAAAAGCCCGCATAATCCTGGCAAAATCAAGCCCGATTTTGGACTTGCACTCAACCTGTCTCAAGCCATGCTGGGTAATCTCGACAGGATCTTCCGCAGTCCAGATTTTAACCCCGGGTTTGTTAATATATCCAAGAGCCGAGTGAAGCGTGGTTGTTTTGCCGGAACCGGTTGGCCCTACAACCAGAAACAGACCATAAGGCTGAGCAATAATCTTTTTGATGATATTCAGGTTTTCTTTGTTTATTCCCATATCGTCTAACTTCATGGCTCCTGATTCGGCAAGGATTCTTAATACAGCATCCTCATATCCGCCGGTAGTGGGAAGAGTGGCTATTCGCAGTTCAAAAGGTTTGACGCCCTTTCGCTTGAATTTAATTTTGCCGTCCTGGGGAAGGCGTTTTTCAGCGATATCAAGTCCGCTCATTATTTTGAGTCTTGAAAGTATGCCCCTGGCGTTAGAAATCGGCACCTGTAGAACATCCTGACAGACCCCGTCAATTCTGAAGCGTATAGCAAGTTTTTTGGTAATAATGGATGGCTCAATATGTATATCAGATGCATCTTTTCTGTAAGCTGAAATTAGAACCTGATCAACTGTTCGCACGACCTGGCTTGAACCTTCATCTAAACCATCCGCAACATTCTCCTCGGATTCCTCATCTTCCTCAAAATCTATATCAGGAATAAGATCAAAAGATTCATCAGACACTTCTTCGCCGGTTTCTCCCTTGCAGGCTTTTGCATCAAAGAAATGTTTTATAATAGCCTCAATATCCTCTTTGATTCCAACGGAAAGATTTATTTTTTTTGCTTTGATCAGGGTTGATATACTGTCGCTCTTGATCAGGTTCCTGGGGTCATCAATCAAAATATTGACAATTCCGCCGTTTATCTCCCAGCTCAGGGGAACCCAGCTGTTTTGTATGAGAAAAACCTTTTTCAGCTTTTTTAACAGTTCATATGGGACTGGCATATTAGGCTCAAAGGTCTTAAATGGACATTTATAAAAAAATGATAGAGATTTGCCTATTTCTTCTTTGTCTATCCTGAACTGTTCTATAAGCGCATGTTCTACACTCATTTTTGATTTTTTGGATATTGCGAGAGCGTTTTGCAACTGATTTGTGGTAACGATTTTAGACTCAAGAAGATAGCTGTATCTGGAATCAAAGGAACGCACTGCCTGCAATGAACTGATTTTAGTATCTATGCCGGTATATTCAGGATCAATCTCTTTAACGGAATTATAGAACTCAATGGCCAGATCATTATGCTCTCTCTTTTCCATCTCCATGCCGAATTGGAATTTGATTCCGACCTTTTCGTGATCGCTGAGATCATTGCTCTGAATAATGCTTTCAATCTGATCTATGACTCTTGAGGGGGAATGGATTGCAAAGAGGCATTCAGCAAGATCGGGAATAAGTATATCGTTTGGATAATCCATTTTAAAAAGCTTGTTATATTCGGTAACAGCTTCTTTATACATGCCCAGTTCTTTGAAAGCCGAAGCACTGCTGAGGATTTCATGGACATTTTCTTCAGGAGACCAGGTTCCTTTAATGTGAGCAATATCTTTTTGGGAAAGCTGTTCATCCTCTTTATCCTGCTCCTCAATTGCGTTTTTAATAAGAACGATCTTTCCTTCAATATTTTTCTGAACGTCAGGTTTTACAGAGCCTGCAGAAAGAATATGTTTATATAGCCCGAGGGCCTCTTTGAGCAAGCCGTGGGAGTGGTAGGCATCTGCTTCTCTGATTTTTAAATCAAAATCAATCTTTCCTGCCTGTACGCTGTTCATATGCCCAATCTCTCTACTGCTTCGTAAAAAAGCGCCTTAACCCTTTGGGTTTTTGTTCTATTTGTTCAAAATGAGGAAGAATGTCACAGTTAAGACGGACCATAGCAACAGGCGCGAACATGGACATAACGACAAAGATAAAACCTGTTCCTGCCTTTCGAATATAAAACCGGCTGTTTTCAAAAACCAGCTCTGCCGCACGAATATTGTTTAATGCATGGACAAAGATCGGCCAGTAATTGTCTTCTATCTTTTCAGGAGGTTGAGAAATAAATTTATTAAAGAGGATATCCCCGCCAAAAGAAAGAAACATGACGCCCTGAACACCATCAATATTTAATATGTCTTTAAAAAAGTCTTTCATATTTTTTCCAGCACTACAAGATTGATGAATTCGTAAAAAGTCGAATTCATCAAGTGTTAGGTGTTAAGTGTTAAGATAAAACATTTGATTGTCATATCAAGCTCTTAACACTTAACACATAGATATATTTACTCGCTCAAAGCCTGAAGAATTCTATCACGGGGCGATTCTGGATTGATTGAAATTGTCAAATTCTCTTTGCCTGGCAGAATAATATAATCGGTTGACTTTCCACGGTCAATATATAAGCATTTTAATGCTCCTGCTTCGAAAATCTTCCCAATCCTTGAAGACTGGATAACCAGATCATTCCATGAGCTGTCCTTGTATATATCTTTTAATATATTTCTATCCCCGGTTATTTGTTCCAGCCTGCTCCTGACCATATCTTCTATTGGAACTTCATGCGGCTTAGCTTTAACAGCCGGTTTTTCAACATTATCTATATTTTCTACAGGAGCTTCATGCGGCTCGGATTTTGTAGTTTCTGCTTCATTTTTTTCAAGATCTTGCGTTTCAACATCATCGACCTCATCTTTTAACCGCATTGCATCAAAGAGTATAGCCTGGAGATCTTCGTCAATTCTTTTATCATTCACAGCACAGGCATCCTGAATAGAGAGGGTGACATTATTCCATGCAAATATTTTATAGGCCGCAAGCTTACCATTTATATTGGCAATTCTGGCATCTAGCAACTCGCCGTTTCTGAAAAACAGCACACCATTTTCGCCGGATGATTTGTTGACTACTCTTATGGTGCAGGTTTTTTGTTCCATCTCGATTAGCTGTATAAACATTTCAAGGGGGATAGTTTGGAGAATGCCGCCATCTGATTCCTTTTTAAAAACAGACATGATCTTTTCTGCCAGAGCTTCAACCTCGAACGGCTTTTCGATATAGCCCGCCGCGCCACTTTCCAGGACAGCCATTTTAGACTTTGGAGTGCTATGGGCGGTTACAACGATTACGGATATATCCGGGTAATGTTCTGAAAGGTGAGCTAAAAGAGCAAGACCATCCATCCTTGGCATTTGCATATCTGTTACAACAAGGGAGATAACGTTTTTCTTCAGTTTTTCTACGGCATCCAGACCATCTTCGGCCGTCAGGGTGGAAAATGCCTTTTTATACTCATCCATCTTTTTTTTGATAAAAAGAAGCCATATTTTATCGTCATCAACAACAAGCACTTTTCGTAGCATATATTCTCTCTAACTTATAATTGTTGTCATTAATCACCTGCAACCCGCAACCTGTAACTCGCAACACTTTATATCACAACGCCAAAATCATCAATTTCCTGTGAATACTTTTTTTTCCAGGCAGCAAGATCATTCAGCAACAGGGGCAGTATCCCAAGATCATCGGCCAGTTCCTTTACACTTTCTGCAATTCCATTTGAAAGCTGTTTGTCACTTGCATTACCTGTAAATCGCACTTTGCCTCCGGTATATTGAAATTCTAATGCAAAAGGATCCAGAAAACCATATTCATCTGCTTTTTCTACAAACTTTCTCTTAAGCAGGATATCGAAATCCGTATCAATTTTATTATTTTTCCTTACCGCTTCTTCGAAGATAAACAGCAGTTGCTGAATCATATCAATTGTACGGGAAATGCCTTTTTGTATCCCATTTTCTGAATGACCAAACAATTCTCTCTTTTTTAATGAAATTGTTTTTACATTGAAAATTCCTCCTGATTCTTTTGATTTCAGAGTCAGGAGTTCAAGGTCTGCTTTTGTATTTTTAAGCTTTTCTTTTTCCCAGGAACATGAACACCCAACAATTTGACCATCATGGAAAAAAATCAATCCGCCTTCTTTTCCATTATCTATAGACACCTTAATGTAACCGGTAAGCTTTTCAGAACCCATCTTTTTTGTCAGCCCATTAAGATCTGTAAAGTCTGTGCTGAGATCTTTATAAAGAACTTCTGCATTGTTCAGGCTAGACCAGAAATAAATCCTGTCAGGCTCAATATAATAAACACTTACAGCAAAACCATTGTTTGCAGAGGCTTCTATAATGCGATCAATTATATCAATTCCTTCTATCTCGCCATCTTTATCCTGAAATGCGCCGCTTAAAAGATCGTTTTTATCAAAGAAAATCACGCCTTCAGCAGATGGGGACTTGAAGTATATACACCCTGACTTTCCCTCTCCCTGATAATGCTCAATCAGCTTCCTGATGTCGAGATAATAGCTATTCATGTGTTCAATAACAGGCTTTTCTTTGGGAACAATAATCATTTTATTTACTCCTGCATTCCGTTGCTATTTTATGTTTAACAATTTACGCATGATGTCATACTCGCTGTCGTCTGCGCTGCGAAATCCATTTAATTCAATGGCCTGGAGTACGGGAGACGGTTCCTTTAACTCTGTCAGAGCATCTTTTATAGCCTTCTTTTTATCTTCAGAAAGGCTGCGTTTGACAGACAAAGCCCAGTTAGGAAGCCAGGCGCAAGTTGTCACTATCTTAATGGTTCCAGGCTGGATATACTTGTCCACCATATGAAGCGCTGATTCGCGAACAAATCCTGCGTCAACATCGCCGAAGCTCACAGCCATGATTACATTTTCATGCTTGTTATCTGATGCCATCACCAGTTCACAGTCTTTTTCCACATCTATTCCGTTTTCAGACAGGGTCACTTTCGGAGAGAGATACCCTCCGCCCGAGGTCTTTTCGACGATCATGATCGTTTTGTGGCGCAAATCCGAAATCGATTCAATTCCGCTGTCCGGCCGTGTGATAATAATCCCGCGGTATTTATTTCCGTCCTTGCCTTTGTCGGCCATTACCAGGACCTCATGCGCGTCAGAAGCTCTCACATAGACTATCGGGTTTCCATATCCGATGTCGATCTCCCCGTTCTTTAGCCGGTTTTCGTAGTCAGCATTGTTTTTGGCGGTAACCAGATTTATGTTGAGCCCTGTTTTTTGTGCCAGATATTCTGATAATGGCTGAATCATATTTTTTATTTTTTCTGGAAGGTAACGAGGCATCATTGCCATCTTATACGCCTCTTCAGCTCTAAGAGGCGAAGGTAAAAAACAAATTAATATAACAAGAAATATAATTATCTTTTTCATTTTTTCCGATCCATCTTGTGTATTATGTTTATTATAAAATTTCTGGTAATGTTACTTTATTATTTTCTTTTTGGTATTTCCATTCCCACAGCCTCTCGCACCGGGTCATACTCTTCGTCCGTGGCTATCCTGAAACTATCGATCTTAAGGGCTTTTAAAACAGGGTCGTCCTTTTTCAGGCTTATCACGGCCTCCTGGATGGCTTTTTTATCTTTTGCAGGAAGATCGCGCTTCACCGACAGGCAATAGTTTGGCATCCATGATGAGTAAGCTAATACCCTGATCTTTGAAGGAGGGACATATTTGTCCGCCATATTCAGGGCTGATTCCCGAATAAACCCTGCATCAACTTCACCTGTGAACACAGATAAAATCACATTTTCCTGTTTAGAATCTACTGCTTCAGATAACGTGCATTCCTTTTCCACATCTATCCCTTCTCGCATCAGTGCCAGCTTCGAGGATAGGTATCCTCCTGTGGATGTGTAGCTTACAATGCATATTTTTTTGTTTTTCAGAGCATCCGTAGATACGATGGGGCTATCTTCCCTGACAATAATAACGCCACGAAACTTGTCGCCACCTTTACCCTTGAGAACCATGGCCAGGACTTCGTGGATATCGGAAATCCTGATATAGACAGATGGATTTTGATATCCGATCGTAATATTCTTATTTTTCAAGCGCTTTTCATATTCGGAATAACTTCTTTCAACAACCGGCTCCACGGTAATTCCGATCTTCTCGGATAGAAATTTGGCTAATGGAGCCAGTCTGTTGTATATTTCTTCAGGCGCATATCTGGGAAGCATGGAAAGTGTGTAAACATCTTTAGCCAATACTTTTGCCGAACTCGACACAATCAACACCATGAGTATGGAAATCAGTATCTTCTTCATAGCAGTTCCTCCACTACAATATCTTGTATTGAAATTTATTTTCGTCTTAATCTTTCAATAGCTGTTTTGATAGAAAAACGCATCCGTTCCAGTGAGGCGGCAAGTTCTGCGATTTCGCCGCTTCCTTTGACATTTATTGCAATGTCGATTTCACCCAAGCTGATCCGTTCAGCAGCTTCGGTTAATAATTTGATTGGATTTGAAATGGTGCGGGTTAGAAAGATGATGCCAAGACCTCCCAGGATTGCCATGACAGCAAGAATTACCAAAAGGGGCATTATAGTTCGGTGGGCAGCCTTTTCAACGTCCTCGGTAAAAAGCCCCACATGGGCCTCTCCGCCAGTGTTTCCGACAGAAACTCCAACATCGTATATCTTTTGACCGCCTGCCGTCAGATTTGCTTCACTCTTTTTTGCTCCACTGGGAATACGGTTTTGCAAGGATAAGTTTTTGGGAAACCCTTCCTTCTTAATCATTGCAATAAAATCAGGAGAAAAACGTTGTAAATCACCAAAAAGTCCGGAAACAACAATCCCTTTATTATTCAGAACAGTTGCATAAGCCACACCAGGCAGTTTAGAGATAACCTCGGCATTGTTGTTTATTTCGAGATAGTTTCGTAGAAGAAGGGGCTGCAATACCGCGTTGCTGAAAGCACTTGACACAGAATATGTTCTCAGATTTATCTGCTCCGTCATCAAAGGTGGAACATATTTCAGATATGTAAAAATCAGCGCAGAGCCCAAAACAACAACAAAAGATAGAAACATGATTAAGAGCTTTGCGCCAATGCTCAAACCGCCCTTTTTTGTCAGTAGAGTTTTAGGCTTCCGTTCCGCAGACCGTCTTTCAAGTTCTGCATACTCGGCCTTCTGCCCGGCTTCTTCCAGCTTAGCGTTAATCTTTGTAGTTGATAGTGATGGAGCAAAGTCGTCGATCATAGGCTCCGGTTCTACCTGAGGTTGGGGTTTTGCAATCTTTATAATATTTCCGCATGCCTTGCACTTGAAACGGGCATTTTCCCCTGTTATCTTGTTTTCATCAATCGTGTATCTTTTGCCGCACTCTTCACAATTAACAAACATAGCTTGGACCTCCTTTTAAAAATTTTGTTACTATATTTCTTTAAGCTTTTCCATTGCAGTCCGTATAAAATTTTCTTTTTCCGGAATCTGGCGGGCAAGCAGCTCTATTAGTTCGGCCCCGCGACTCTTTGGTATTTGTGGCGCGCCATGGCCAATTTCGCTGACTGCATCATCTACCATTATTTGAGCTATCGGGCCGATAGTTAGTGATAACCGGTCTGTTAAGAAGTCAAAAAAGTTACTATCTAACATCGGGATGCCAGCCTCAACTGCCTTAACGAGGTTAAGTTCTATCAGCCTGGAGATTACCGCCCTGATAGTTGTCATATTTATTCCAAGTTTTTGGGCAATTAAACCAAGCTGTTGCCTACCGTCCAGCTCTGTCAGAACCCGCAACATATTAATATCGAGGGAAACGTTTGAAGATTCAGATTTGATTTCAGATCTGAAAACCATAGTGGAAATGTCACCATGCAGAATGTCCATCATTATCTCCTTGGAATTAATTTTAAATACTGTTATAAAATCAACTTTATTTTTCCGATTGCCATGATTTTAATTCTTTTCTCAAACCAGCGAATTCAGCCCTTATAGCCTTTCTTATCTCTTCCAGCATCAAACCAAGGGCATCAAGGGATAGCGGAGGTTCCACGGTAATAACCTCCTTCACGCCAGATGCCGGCTTTTCGCCATTGCCCGGCTTTTTATCTGTTTTACCCTGAACATCACTTTTAGCCTGGATGACCCGCTGCTGTAGTCCTTTAAATTTTTTAACCTCGGCTGAAAGTATCATTTTCATTTCTGCTTTGGTTATTTCAGGGGTTGCCTCAACCTTCTCAAGGCCACGGTAAATCGATTGCAATAAATTGATGGAATCCGGGTGAGAATTTACTTTTTTTGAACGGATGTACTTGCCGATCTCACCGCTTAGCTTGAGGAGCGAATATATAATCTTATTGTCTTTATGAATCCTTTTTAATCTGTTAATTTCGGAAATTAAGCTATTCATGGTCTGATCGGTAATTTCCCATTCAATAGACAGGATATTTGCCTTTAGCTCTGTGAATAAAGAGTCTTGCGGATATGTTGATTTGTTTGACAAGTGTTTATCCTTTCAATTCAAGTCGTTCCTTTAAGGACACTATTGTTAATGTTATTGCCTTTTTCATGGTTTCAACAACATTTTTCCCCTCCAATGCGCTTGCCTCAAAGGAAGGCACTTTTAATTTACTGTTTAGGCTTTTTTCCATTTTTTCAATAGACAGCAGGGGGATGCCCTGTTTTGCCATGTCGCGTTTATTATATTGAAAGACAAGGGGAATTTTGAAAATGTTTTTATCAAAAGTTGCCAGGTTCTCCTGGAGATCTTTAAGGGAAGCAAGGTTTGTTTTCTCACGAAGAGCCATGGAATCAGCAACAAAAACAACGCCATCGACACCTCTTAACACTAATCGTCTGGTGGCCTTATATTTGACCTGTCCGGGAACCGTATATAACTGTATTTTAATATTATATCCCTTAATTACACCAATATCCAATGGCAGGAAGTCAAAAAACAGGGTGCGATCTCCGTATGTTTTTACTGTAGTCATCTTGCCGGCAATACTCTTTTGGAATTTTTTGTAGATATATTCCAGATTGGTGGTTTTGCCGCCTCTACCAGGGCCGTAATAGACTAATTTAACCTGAACCTCCTTTTTTCTCGGATTTATTAAAGCCAAAATTATCACCTCGAAACATTTAATATTTAAATCTTTAGCATCTCATCAGCCGGCGGTTTTCATCAAATCTTGAATTTTTTTTATAGCTTGGGCGACCTTTAAGCGCAAAAAACCCAGTGATATATTTTTGCCGAATACAACGACAAGCAACAGATCTTGCGCTACTTTGTTAAAATGCATGCTTGTTTTATCACCTTGATGAAAAAGGAGAGGAAAATCTTTTTCGCCAATGATTTCTGCCATGGCGCTCACCGCTCCGAAGTTGCCTGCCGCAAGAGCTGCAAGGGAATAAGCATCGTGCTGTGTGTTACCGTCATCAAGGTACACAATGATGTTTCCTGCTAAATCGATCAGTAAAACATTTTGGACGCCTAACTCGATTAGCTCTTCATTAAGGATGTTTTCTATCGACTCAAACTGCTTTTCATCAAACTCAACTGTGTAATCCATTAATTTTCACCTAATTAGAATTAAGTATTGCCATATCAATTGAATTTTATCAATATAAAAACAATATAAACAAGTCGTAACGTTTTTGCAAAGGCTTTATTTTTTACTGTACAGTATACCCTATATAAGTAAATTAAGATACCATGATATAAGGCCAGGGCCAAAAAAGATATAGGCAACAGCGCTTATAGATAGAAACGGGCCGAACGGCACGGCGGCCTTCATTCCATTTTTTGTGCGCAGCATGATTGTGATTCCGACAAGAGTTCCGATAAGAGATGAAAAAAAGATTGTAAAGAGTATGCCTTTCCAGCCAATGATTGTTCCAATCATAGCCATGAGCTTTATATCTCCGCCTCCCATGCCTTCGGCCTTTTTAATTAGATAATAGACCCAACCAACCAACAGCAGACTTCCTCCTCCGGCAAGCAGCCCCAGCAGAGATCCCTGGTATGTTATTGACGGGATGGCAAAGGATGCCAGGAAGCCTGCAGGTATGCCTGGAATAGTTATTATATCCGGTATGATTTTATGATCAATGTCGATAAAGGTTATTGTGAGCAGAGCTGTAATAAAAGCAAAGTAAATAAGTGCTTCGAGGGTAGGCCCAAACTTGAGAAATGTGCAGAGCGCAAAAGCGCCGCTCATAATTTCTACAAGCGGATAACGGAAAGATATTGACTTATTACAATGGCGGCATCGTCCTTTAAGCAGGAGATAGCTTAAAACAGGAATATTGTCGTAGAATCGTATTATGCTGCCGCAATTTGGACAGATTGAACGAAGTGGATCAATGAGTGATCTTGAGGCCGGCAGCCTGTATATACATACATTTACAAAGCTTCCTATACACATGCCGAATATAAAAATTATTGTTTGAATCAGGTAAGAGAACATTTTATTCCTTAATCAAAAATTTAAACATTATAAGTATGTTTCATTTAAAAAATCAAGATTGATATTGTCAAAGATGAATTATGTTCTATAATATGTAACTGGTACCTTTCCAAATTATAGATGTTGGGGAGGTGAGCGAGCCATTTAGGGTGAGCTCGCGGAGCCTCCCCAACTCTATAACTTGGGACATCATGAGATATTTTGGTTGTAGCTGCGCATA
>Ga0307379_10001510_pt1 | contig 36757 bp, 48 predicted proteins | sample UN2MG_FD_202237 | JGI IMG/M metagenome (GOLD analysis project Ga0307379, IMG submission 202237) | Soil microbial communities from Risofladan, Vaasa, Finland - UN-2 | ecosystem: Environmental > Terrestrial > Soil > Coastal area > Acid sulfate soil | place: Finland: Risofladan, Vaasa | collected...
TCTCCGGCTGCTGGCCGCGGCCTTCGCAGCGGACCGGAGCCTGGGGGGCGAGTGCCTGATGTGCCTATTCCAGGGGGGAGCCCTGAGCACGATCGAATGGAATGGGACGCCGTACCTGGGCTGGGAGTGCACGCTCAGAGTGGTGGACGTGGGGTAAGGCCAAGCTGGGGTTTGGCGATCCCAGGAGGAGGGGACATATGGCAACGATCAAACTGTATTCGGCCGAGATCGAGGAAGGCCCGGTGTCCATCGGCTACAGGACATATCCGGTGAAGGGACACGTGCTGGAGATCCCGGAGGAGGTCGCGGAGGGCTGGGATCATGGGGCCCAGTGGGAGCCATACCAGCCCAAGAAACACAGCAAGGGGGTGAAGTCAGATGACAGTAAGACCGAGCAGGCTGAGCTACGCACGACTGTGCAAGGAGAGTGACGGCTGGGGCGAACTCCCAGCTTCGCCCGATTGGTTCTGTTGGCCGACCAAGACCAGGGGGTTGAAGTACGACCTGGCCAAGATGTCTCCCGAGGGCAAGGTGGGCGACATGGACCTGGACCAGCAGTCCCTGGTCGGCCGCACACAGGGCGGGGGCCGGCTGGAGGGTGACCTGTACGCAGACTCGTTGGGGCTGCTGCTGCTGGCGGTGATCGGCTCAGAGACCCCGACGCCTGGGGCGCCCGATGCAATCACGTACAAGAAGCACACCTATACCTGGGCCGATGTACCTCCGAGTCTGTCCATCGAGCAGTATAAGGGGCTGTACACCGGCTCAGCGACGAATGTGGAGCAGTTCCTGGGGATGGGCGTGGTCCGGTTGACCCTGGGCTGGGCGCCGGCGGAGGATGACTCGATCCTCAACGTGGCTGCGGAGTTTGTGGGGATGGCGCCGGGCAAGTCAGCGACGGCAGAGTTCACCAAGCCGACCTACCGGCCTCTCCCTGGCTGGAAGGGGACTTGCACTCTGGCAGGCCCGGACTTCGATCGGGTGGTGGACTTCGAGCTGAACATCGAGACCGGGTGCGTCCTGACCAAGGCCGGCGTAGGCACACAGCAGCCGCAGGGGATCGTGTTCGGCGGGCGATCGGTGAGGGGCAGTGCAATCTTCCTCTTCGAGGACGACGACGAATACGACGATTGGATCGCGGACACCACCAGGGAATGGATCATCGATCTCCAGGGCGTGGACGTGGTGGAGACGGTGGCCACCGTGGATTACTACGACCGCCTGGTGATCACCCTGTCGGACCTGAATCTCTTCGAGCACGAGCCGGATGACAGCGGCGACTTCATCACGGCCAAGGTGGACTGGAGATCGCAGGACGATACCACCAACGGGATAGGGAAGTTCGAGCTCTACAACGCAATCGCCAGCTACTAGACCTGGATACGGGAGGAGAAGATGAAGGTCAAGGCGCAGCGGATCGAGCTGCAACAGTTCGGCATCCCCGGGCTGGAGTTCGAGGGGGAATGGATCGAGGTGCTGCCCAGGGCGGCGCTGCTGGCCACGGTGGACGAGGAGTTCACTGAGTTCCAGCGGGAGATGAACCGGCTGCAGAGGCAACTGATCAGGGGTCCCTCGAACGAGGACGAGGCGGAGGGGATCAGGAAGGAGCTGGAGCAGACCTCGGAGCGGTTCGTCGATTTCGTGCTCGAGCAGCAGGTGGTCTCCTGGAACCTGAAGGACGCCCAGGGGCAGATGGTGCCCTTGCCCAAGGAGGGCAGAGAGTGGCGCGAGGTCTTGCCGACGGGGGTGCAGTTGAAGCTCTTCGAGTATCTCAATGGCCTGATGTGGGGGGATGAGCCGATAGTGCCTCACGGAGGGGCCCGGGGAGAGGAGGCGACCCGCCCAAAAAAAGGGAGGAAACAAAAAGGCTGATCAGGGCCATCCAAGGGCGGTCCAAGGACCCGCCGCTGAGAGTGATGGCCTTTCGTCTATCTGATGGGGACCTGGTGCGGTACAGCGAGATCATGGAGCGGGTATCGCTGGGCCGGATGCTGGAGTTTGTGGAGATGATCGGGCTGGAGGCGACGCTGCACCCCAAGAAGAAGAGGCGGAAAGGTGGCAAGTAGAGTAGCGGAACTGGCAATCAAGATGACGGTGGAAGACGACTCCCAGGCGGGGTTCTCCTCGGTGAGCCGGTCCATCTCACGGTTGCGGAGCTCGGCCGGCAGCGAACTGAGCGGGATCGCCCAGGTGGCCAGCAGGGCCGGGGCGGCGCTGAAGGAGGGGATTGGTAACGGGGCCACCTTCGCCTTGGGCGCGATCGGGGCGATGGCCCGCGGGGCGCAGACGTTCATCGGTAACATCATCAGCAAAGTCTTCTCACTGAAGACGGCGCTGCTGGGTATCGCCACGGGCGCCTTGATGAAGGGGGCCTGGGACTGGCTGATCGATCCCAACATCCAGCTCGAAAACATGCGGATGACGATCGAGACGCTGGTGGGGGACGCAGAACAGGCCGGGAAGGCGATCGATTTCCTGATGAAGGAGGCCCTGCGGCCCGGCTTCAATCCACAAGAGGTGTACCAGGCGGGGCAGATGCTGGTGCCCTTCGCCAAAGACGCGGAGGGGCGGTTCAACCAACAGATGCTCGAGCAGATGGTCAAGACGGCGCAGGTCCTCAAAGCCTCGACCCCTGGCAAGACCCTAGAGGACGCCGCCTATGCGCTCAGGGAGGCGATGACCGGGGACTGGATCAGCCTCCAGGATCGCTTCAACATCCCGCGTTCCACCATCAACAGGCTGAAGGAAGCCTATGGCGTGGCCCAGGGCGGAGCCGAGGTGACAGCCGAATCGGTGGAGGACCTGCGGAGGAAGCAACGGGACCTGATCTGGGACATCGAGGAGCTGAACCTGGCCATGCAGGAGGGGGAACGGGTGCAGTTGGGCCGGGTGACCTCGGTGACCAGACAATCTGCGGCGGACCTGAAACAGCAGCATAGGTTGGTGCAACTCAGGGAGCAACTGGAGGACGTGAACGAGGAATTGGCCAAACAAGAGGCAGCCCTGTCCGGTGCCGGCGAGGGCGCATCGGACATGGAGAAGAATCTATCGATCGTCAACGATGCCCTCGATGAGATGGGGTACGGGTTCGACCTGGTCAATAGACAGGCACATACAACCGAAGGGCTGTTGGCCACATTGAAGGGACGTTTTCGTGAACTGCTGAGGATCATGGGTGTTCCGACGACGTTTGAGGAACTGAAACCTCGGCTGGAGGAGATGGTTGCCTGGGTCGATGAGAACTGGCCGGCACTGACGGCGAAGGCATTGGAACTTGGAACGGCCATAAAAGAAGGCCTCGGTACGGTAGCCGATTGGGTGGCCAGCATCAACTGGGAGGAAGTAGGCACATCGCTGAAGAGCTGGGCGGAGGGCTTCCAGGGGGTGGCGACCTTCCTGGGCGAAGTGCTGAAGATCATCAATGCCTGGCCTCCCTGGGCAAAGACCCTACTGGTCGGAGGGATTGCCTTGCAGGCCACGACGGGGATCCCCGGGAACGTGGCGATGGGAATGCTGCCGGCGTTAGCGGTGGCTAAGATGGCACTAGGGGGCGGAGCGGCGGCAGAGGCGGGAACTGCGGCTGCTGGACTTGGGCTTGGTTCCCTGGCAGGACTGGCTATCCAAATCCTACCACCGGTGCTGGCGGCCGCCGCCACTCTGATATTGTTCGGCGGCGCGCTGAACAAGATGACCCACGAGGAGTTCATGAGGGAGAAGGGCGTTACTGCCGGGGCCCATGCCGAGGCCATGGCCATCGTCGAAAGGAGACGCCAAGGCCTGCCGGAAGCCGGCTTCTGGCGGGAGGGATCGCCACAGTGGGAAGCGCTGCAATCGAGCAGAGGGCCGGTGGAGCAGAACATCACCATTGAGGCCAACAACACGTTTCAGTTCGATGGGACTCTGTCGTCCACGGAGGAGGCCCGGCTGATGAGGGAATGGGCTGATGCGATCGACAAGAGCTTCGAGAACGTGGCCAGGAAGGTCGGGGCGGGCTACAAGCGATGAGTAAGTTCGAGTTCAACGGCGGCTTCTCGAATCTCCCGGATCCCCAGGAGTACCGGCCGGAGCCCTTGGAAGACGTGGGGAGGGCGGCGACGGGGAAGCCGATCCAGCAAGGGTACGAGGAGGGGACATGCTACTGGGAGGTGATCTTGCAGGCGGCCTGGGCGGAGCTCTGGAACCGGTACTATGCGGCGAAGAATGCGGCTCAGAGCGCGAAGATCCCTCCGAAGACGACGGGCGCCATGGGGACTTACCGATCCGTCACCTGTTGGGGTCACGAGCCACAGGCGGAGCGGCAGGAGACGATGCTGGTGTACGGGGTGACGTTTCACCTGAGCAAGATTCAGTGAGTCTACCGAGCGCTCGGTAAGGTGCCGAGCTGGGGCTCGGCGCTCCCAGGAGTAGAAGATGCCACTGACGCCGGAACAGGAAGAGAAACTGCGGACCAGCCCTCAGAGAATGGAGGTGCGGTTTGCCTGTTTTCCATTATTCCACTTTGAGGTAACTGAGGATAATGGCGGCCCGCTCACCTTTCCTCCCATGGTGCGAATCTGCCCTCGGTACTCGATGGTGATCGCGGGTGAGTCGATCGATCTGTATGGGGGGGATTCCTACGTGCGCGGTGGCGGCGGGGTGAGCACGTGGGCGTGGACCGTGGAGAGCGGAACGGGGATCACGCTGGACAACGCCAGCACTGCCACGGTAACGGTGAATACCTCCGCAGCAACGACGGCGATGATCAAATTAACCGTAACGGGTGCGGGAGGCAGTAATTTCAGCTACGCACACGTGAAGGTGTACGCGAGCGGTTCCCAGGGTTTCGATGGCGTGGGCGAGGTCAAGAGCTGGCGCGCCTCGGATGAGCAGGGCGGCACGGAGGTGGTGCTGGAATGCACCAAGAGCTTTGAACTGACTCCGGGCGTTCCGGAGATGTCAATCCATAGGGGGATGTTGATCTGGACTGAGGACTATTGGGGTGGGACCAAGGAGACTTTTGGAGGCTACAAATACCCGCAAGGGCTCTTCTATGGCTATGTGAGGGGGCGCGACTTCAAACATGACGGCGATAGAGACACGGTGACCTACACGCTGGAGAGTCCCAGTATGTTTCTGAGGGGGGAGGTACAGAACACGCGCTGGGGCCAGAGTGCGGCGACGGGCGTGCATTCGGTGGCGGACTTTCGGCCCATCGATGCGCTGTGGCATCTATTACAGACACACACGAATTTTTGCCAGTACCACGGCGTGGTATTGTGGTATGACCAGAATTACATCTCGAATCTCCAGATCGACAAGGCGGATCTATGGACCATTATCGAGGACGTGGCAGAGAGGACCTTCGGGATAGCTTTCTGCGATAGGTACGGCGAGCTGAAGGTAGTGCCGCACCAAGTGATCCGGGGGCAGGAATGGTGGGGGACACCGGACCCGATCATGGAGTTCGACGAAGGGATGTTTTTGGACCTGGAATTGCACAAGCCGTCCGAAATCCCATGGATCGATTACGTTGAATTGTGGGCGCTGACATCTGACCTGAGGGAGATCAGCGCCTCCGCTGGCAGCAAGGCCTATGGAGGTCGCCGGTTCACGATCAAAGGGTTGATCTGCGACAGCGAGATCACGCTGGACGGTTGGGCGACTGCCGTGCGAAACTGGAAGACTTATGACGATGAATTGACGCTGAGATGCCCGTTGAATCATGTGCTGGACCTCCACGAGCCAGCGACGGTGAACTATGAAGCACCCGCCAGCTTTGAATTTGATAACGCTATTGACCTTTTCTGCTGGTCGGTGAAGTCGCTGGAGTTCCGGCCCGAGATCGGAACCGGGAAGTGGATGACGATATACCAGCTATACAAGACTTATTTTATAGGTCTACCATGATGCAGAACAAAGGACCATCAAGAGAATCGCAGGAGCGGCTGGCGAGGGCGATCATCGATGCGGCTGCCTACCGTGAGCCGGTGGTGGGCGTGGTGACCAGCGTGGCCAATCTGGCGAACGGCTCGATCCTGTGTGACATAGGGACGATGCTGGGCGTACAGGTGATAGCCAGGCCGATTGAAGGCATCGCCGTAGCTGATTCGATCTTCGTGAAGAAGATCGGCAGTGGGCCGACTTCGCGGTGGATGTTCGATGGTTTCAACGTGGGCGGCGGGGGTGGCGGCTCGGGAACGGGCAAGACACCGGTACAGAGGATTGAGACCCTGGTTCCTCATGCCAGCAGACACGAAGATGGTGGTTCGGATGAGATCAGCGTCACAGGATTGAGTGGAGATCTGGCTGATCCACAGGACCCGAAGAGCCACGCCTCCACACACCAGGATGGCGGTGCGGATGAGATCAGCGTCACAGGATTGAGCGGAGATCTGGCTGATCCACAGGACCCGAAGAGCCACGCCTCCACACACCAGGATGGCGGTGCGGATGAGATCAGCGTCACAGGATTGAGCGGAGATCTGGCGGACCAACAGGACGCCAACAAGATCAAGGGCGTGGACGTCATCGACACCGCGATCGGCGATGGGAAGGTGCTGGTCTACCGGACAGGCTCGGGAGATCTGGGATACGAGACCCAGGCTGGAGGCGGAGGGGCTGACGAGAAAGTCAAGGTCAGCTCCGACGATACCACGGCGGACTATCTGATCAACAAGCTCACCGCCCAGGGCCCCATCACCCTCACGGAGGTGAGTGGGGGCGGGAATGAGGACCTCCAGATCGGTCACGCCAGGGGCAACATCAAGTGGGTGGCCAAGAGCGGAGGGGATTACTCGACGGTGACGGCAGCACTGGCAGCTATCACAGACGCGGATACGAACAACAGATATGCAATACTAATCGCACCAGACCTCGGGTTCGAGGCGGTAACACTTAAAAGTTATGTAGACCTTATCGGCTTTGGAACACACAACCTTGCGGAGGGTTTTGCCGACCATCTTTCACTATGTGTCGCTGGCGCGCCGACTGATGTTTCTATTATGAACCTACACCTATGCAGGCCCTCCGCTCTTGACGCATCGAGCTGGAACACTGTGCGGCTAACTGGAGGCAATGTAGACTTTCACCATTGCAGAATCCGAGTAGACTGGTGGGAGGTGGACGGGTTCTATGGCTCCGACGTTTATATTAGTGACGGTGCACACCGATTCTACGATTGTGAAATAGAAAACGACGCCCTGGGCTTGGGTGACCGTGGTGGAAATGCCGTTACGATGACTGGTGGAACTGCTACTTTTTATGGTGGGCACATCCTAGCAAACGGCTACCAAGTAGGTGGAGGCAATATCAACCACGGCATCTATCTCGCTGGCGGAACGGTCAATTTGCACCAGGGCGTATGCGTAGCGGGGGGAGTCAATAACTACGCTATCAAGAATGTTTCAGGAACGGTCAACGTCTATTCGGCGGAATACGACCCCGATACTACAACCGGCACGATCACGGGGGCGGACAAGGACCTGGTGGTGGGGGATCTGACGGTCATCGATGACCTGATGCTGAATGGGATCAGCCACGGTGAGGCGGAGCCGTTTGATGCTCACCTGAACAATCCGAGTTGCCGGGTCTATCATAATGCCTATCAATCCATTCCGAATGCCACGTGGACATGGTTATCTTTCAACTCTGAAAGGTGGGACACGGACAGCATCCATGACACTGTTACCAATAACTCTCGACTGACTTGTAGAACAGCAGGAAAATACCAGATTTCACTATCGGTGGTTTGGGCCGCTAACGCTACGGGGCAGCGTGGAGTGGGCCTTCGCGTTGATGGGGCCACTTACATAGTGACAGATTTCCGGATGCCTAATTCGGCGGGGATTCTCCCCGGCTTTGCAGTCTCAACCCTATGGAATTTAGCAGTAGACAGTTATGTAGAGCTTGGGGTGTATCAGGAGAGTGGAGGCAACTTGAACATTAACAGCTCGGCCTCAAACAGTCCAGAGTTTATGATGGTAAGGGTTGGCTGATCGGGAAAGGCGCGGGGATGGAGCATAACGATCTGGTGAAAGAGGCGGAGCAGCTGGCTGAGGGAAAGACGAAGGGGGAGCTGGCCAAGCTAGCCTTCGTCTACTCCTACGTGGCTAACCACGAGCTGGCGATGGTCATAGAGAGGCTGTCCTCGCTGTCGAGGCTAGTCTGGGGGATCCTGCTGGCGTTGGTCCTGGGGTTAGGGACTGCGGTGATTGCCATGATCTTCAAGTCACTGGGGGGATAGGAGGAGAAGGTGAGACCGGGGTTGCATCTGTCCAATTGCTCGCCGATCACGCCGGCAGATGAAGACATCGTCAAGCGCTGGGCGCCCCTGAGCGCGCTGCTGGCCATGAACAATATCGTGGAGGACGAAGCCGAGATTGGGAAGCTGGTCCGCCTCTGGGAGATCGGTGGGCGGCCCTTGCTGGTGCTGCGGAAGTATTTCCAGCCGGAGGATGGGACCAAGCCGAACCGCTGGGGCGTCCACGCCATGGAGTCGGTGATCATGGCCCGGCGCTGCATGGTTAGGGGGATCCCGGCGGGGAAGATCGCGCTCAAGCCGTTCAACGAGCCCAACATGCCGACCTGGGCGTGCAATGAGCCCTACGGGGAAGGGTTTGGAGACAAGCTGGAGCACATCGAGCGGTACGGCAAGGCCCTGGCCACCTTCATCGACGTGGCCAAGAACGAGGAGCCGGACGTCCTGATCGGGGGCCCACATCTGACCGTGGGGAACCGCGACGTGAGATTCCCCAATGATCCCGAAGGTCGGTACTACTACGGGCCCAACAGCCTCTGCCAGTACGCACTGGACAGGCTGGATCTCCATTTCGTGCACTGCTATGGATTCAGGCGGGGGCAGTACGCGGACCGGGCCCACGGGCTGAGATTCCTGGAGTACGAGAAGTATTTCTCGGGCAAGCCGATCTACATCGTGGAGGGCTGCTATGGGATCCAGTGGGAAAATGGCAACTCCATCGACCCCGCGCACAACAATGTGCGGGGGGAGGACACGGTAGCGTACCTGCGGCTGCTCGATCAGTACCCGCAGGTGCAGGGGATCACGTTCTGGATCGGAGGGTGGACGGGATGGCAGGAGCACCGCCACAGCGACGATGCAGGTCCGGGAAGCCACAGGCCAGTGGTCTTCTACGTAGAGCAGTACGTGAAAGGGGAACTGCCGGCTCCTCCGCCACCGGAGCCGCCGCCCGATCCTGGGCCAGGACCAACACCGGAGGTGATGATGAGAGCGTACCTGAAGGATGGAAGTGAGACAGATCCCGGCAAGCTGCTGGAGGCCTACAGCGTGGTGATCGCGCCATGCCAGGGGCCCGGTTTCTACGTGGTGGAGGTGCGCGAACGCTGCGAGCCTGCCAACTGCGACATCTGGGTGAAGGGCCAGAGCGGGGAGCTCATGCCTAGCCAGGCCGTGCGCTGGGGTTGGCCAGGGACGGAGGTCTCGCAGAACACGGGGCCGGATGGTCGTGTGGGCTTCGCTATGGCGAACACCGCGAAATATGACCCGGCTCAGGGCGGTGGTCCGCACTGGGCGGCGGTCAGTGGGAACTCGGAGACGGTGCGGGGAATCGGGATGGTGATGGGAACAGTGCACTGCACACTGAACTACGTTTTCCAGTATGCAGATGCTGCACCAGAACCTCCGCCAGGGCCTCCGCCTGGGCCGGAGCCGGGCCCAGGGCCGGGACCTGGGCCGGAAGTCCCGTATGAGCTTCTGGAGGCCGTAGGGCGCGACCCGTACCCTCTGCACGATCTCCGGGAAGAGGTGAAGGCCATCAGCAAGCTGGCTCTGATCCCGAAGAGGACCTTCGGCCAGATCAACGGCATCGTGGTCCATCACACCGGGTCGAATGGGCCCCAGACACCGATGGGGATCGCCAAGATGCACATCGACGAGAGGGGCTGGCCCACCATTGGCTACCACTTCGTCATCGGCTGGGAGGGAGAGCGCTACTTCACGGCGCCCCTCGTCTGGGAGGTCAACGATTGTGGATACCTGAACCCGGAGGTGATCGGGGTCGCCGTCATGGGCGATTTCGTGAGCAAGTTGCCCTCAAATCAGCAACTTGACTCACTTCGGCTGCTGATTTACCGCCTGGAGGAGTTCCTGGGTCAGGGTTGGGGGCAGTATAGAGGCCTCTATAAGCTCCCTCACAGCTACCTGGGGTACGTGAATGAGCAGGGCCAACTCTGGCACACGGCCTGCCCCGGGAAGCTGAAGGAGGCCTTGGTGTGGTCAGGGGCTTGGCCCGGGAGGTCCCTTTGAGGGATCCCGGCTGGTGAGCATCGAGTTTGACTATCCTGGTGAGGCAGAGGCCTGGGAGGAGAAAGTGGAAGCAGAGACCGGAATCGAGCTCGAGGTTGAGATCTTGTGACCCGACTCTGGGGATGGACAACGGACCAGGATCGCCAGCTCATCGCCTTGCGGGCCAAGAAGGCGACGTGGGGCCAAATCACAGAGGTCCTGGGGCGACCGAAATCAACAATCCGCTCTCGATATAAGACCCTCCAGGACGAGGGGATCACCGAAGAAGGCGCAGCTCCGGCATTCGATTTTGGGGTCACAGAGTTCGACCGGCAGGTAATGGCGCGGCTGGAGGAGAAGGAGCCAGCCAAGCCCATCCACTGGCGGAAACTGCTCGAGATCGCCAACGAGACGCAGGGGGCCATGGAGGCCCTGGAGGTCGCCAAGGACATCCAGGAGCGCCGGATCCCGGGGGATCCATACCCGATCGTGGTCTACTCAGGCGACTGGCATCTCGGGCACAAAGCCACGAGCTACACGCGGTGGCTCTACGAGATTGCGATGCTGCTGCGATCGGTCAATACCTATCTGATCGACCTGGGGGACAACCGTCAGAACAGCCGGAGCACCAGGCATCTGGCATGGGTGCTGAGCCAGGTCCTCCCGGTGGAGCTCCAGGCCCAGCTCATCGTCAGCGTCACACAGGAGTTGGTAGGCGAGAAGAAACTGCTCTCGAAGATTGGAGGGACTCACGATTCATGGTTCGACCAGGGAGTGGCGGGGGAGGAACTGCTGCGCTGGCTCTATCGCCAGAACGAGAGCATAGCCTTTTTCGAGAACAAAGGGCTTTTGAAGCTGATTGTGGAGTTCGAGGAAGGCGAAAAGGAGTTCTCGCATCTCCTGTTTCACAAGGCACGGTACAGGTCTTTCCTGAGCACGCTGCACGGCAACCGCAGGGAATACCAGCTCACGTTCCCCGCGAAGGTGGTCGCCGGCGCGCACGATCACGAGCCGGGCGCCGAGATGTACTGGCACTATGGTCTATCAGAGAGGGCAGGCTACGATTTCGGAGGCTGGAGCTGGAACATCAAGGTCGGCGCCTTCACGTCGGCAGAGAATCAATTCCGGGATCTGGGCGCCTTCCACCATCGGACGGAGGTGTTCTGCCCGGCCTGTGTGTACATGCCGGAAGGGATCGTCTTGCTGCCGACGCTGAGGGATGCGCTCGCATTCAGGGCGGGGGTGCCGGCAGCCAGGCACCATGAGGATGAGCTGATCGAGGGGCTGGATCTGCCGGAGGAGCAGAGGCAGAAACTCAAGGATGAGGTGAGACGGAGGTTTGGATTGTGAGGAGGAGAAGGTGACTGAGTACAAAGCGTGTACGATCGTAGACAAGAAGTATACAGGAGGTGAGAGGTGGAAGTCCTAGGAGCAGTGGCATTCGTGGCGTTCGTGGGCGAGAAGCTGGCCGAGCGCACCATCAAGCTGATCATCCTGGCGATCACGCCGTACTTCGGCGAGAAGGTCAGGCAGGAACTCCGAGACCTGGTGGAGGCGGTAGCATGTGCCATACCGGGTTTCGCCCTGAGCCTGTTGGCCGGGTTGGATCTGTTCCCGGCCGTGGGGCTGCCGCTGGCAGGAAACAGCGGACTGATCATCACCGCGGTCGGAGCGGGCTTCGGGAGCAACCTAGTCCACGACATTGTAGGCGCGATCCCAAACGGTGCGACTATCGATTGGGCGGTATACGAGATGGGCAGCGCCCTGAAGCGCGAGAACAAGGAAGCAGGCGATTGACGAAATGGAGAGCCGCAAGGCTCGCGTAGTATCTTTTCCTCCGCCAAGCCGCTCCGGGAGACCGGGGCGGTTTGGTTTCAGTCAATGCGCGGGAATAGTCGCTTCAGGAAGAGGTGGACGCGGCGCATTATGATGCGCGGGCCAGAGCGATGGAGAGGGAGGAGTTTGTGCATTCGACTCTGATGCCCAGTTGACGGAGCAGGGCCTTGAGGGGCCTGGCCACGTCCGGCTGGCGCCAGTCCTGACGCAGACGCCTGATGGCCTCAGGAGGGAATGCGCTGATCGCCTGCTCCAGCCGCTCGACGTCGAAGGCATCATGTCTGCGCTGCAGCTCGAGCAGGCGGGATTCGGCGCCGGCGAGTTCCTCCTCCAGCCGGAGTTTGTTGGTATAGTAATCGGTGCGATCCAGCCAGCCCTCCTCATAGTCCCTCCGGTATCGCTCGAGGGCCGCGCGCTTGCTGCCCACAACCTGTGAGAGGGATCGCAGTTCTCCTTGTGCGTCGTCGAGATTGGCTGATCTGAGATGATCCAGTTCCTCAGCAAGAAGTTCGGGTTTGAGTGCCCTCTCCAGCAGCCAGTCGATGAGTGCCTGGTGCGCTACGTCGTCACGGATAGTGTTGCGATGCACGCCGTCTCGATCGGCGCAATTCTCGCAGGCATAATACATATAGCCATAATCGGGATTGCCGCCACGGATGATCATGCCCTCTCCACACTCGGCGCAGAAGAGGAAGCCGGAGAGGGGTCTGATCACTACGGCGGCCCGGGATCCCTGCCGGCGCCGAGCGTCCATCTCCGCTTGCACGCGCTCCCAGATGTCCTCATCGAGGATGCCTTCGTGCAAGCCAGGGGCGACCAGCCACTGGGAGCGATCGCGCCAGCGATGGGTCTTCCGGTCCTTGCGGTGATAGGCGACGGCACCGCGATAGTAGGGGTTGCGGAGGACCTGCTGGATCATGGTCACACTGGTGGGATGGTGGCCGCTGGCATGAGAAGGCAGCCGCCTGAGCATCTCGCGATAGGGCAGGCCCTCCAGGGTCCACCTGGCCAGGAGTCTGACTACTGAGGCCTCCGCTGGATGAGGGACCCCGTAGCCATCGGGGCCCAGCCGGTAACCATAGGGCACCTTGCTGGCATGGAGGCCGCTCTTGATGCGCTTCCTCATGCCCATGCGGTGCCTGGCCCTGAGCTCCGCCACTTCGTCCTGCGATTTGGCTCTCTCGATGCTCCGCATCCAGATCGCCGGCCGGTTCCCTTTGGCGGCGAACTCACCCGGCTCCTGAATCTTGGTGGGCATGGAGAGGGAGAGCACCTGGACGTTGTAGGAGGCCAGGTACTCTTCGATCTGGGCGATCAGCGCATCGGTCCGGCCCAGACGATCACGTCCACGACAGACGAGGAGATCGATCTCGCCTTGACGAGCCAACTGCATGAGGTCTGTGTACACAGGCATGTCGGCGGCGGCATCGGCGAGGAAGATGTAGCTCCTGGAGTGGCCGGGGATGACGAGCGGCTCCTGGACCTCGTGCCAGCCGTCGCTGCGCTGGATGAGCTCGCGGGCGGCCTCGATCTGAGAGGGGATAGAGTCCTTCTCCTCGGAGGCCTGGCCGGGGGAACTGACGGCGGCCCAGATCACGCAGCGCATTACCCGTCACCGCAACCCTCTCCCGCAGGGGGAGAGGGGGATGATTTTACCGAGCGCTCGGTGAAGTCAAGGCACATTGAACTGCCCTTGGGCGAGAATGGAATCGCCTGACATAAGTCGCAGAGTATAAGTGCCAGCGGTGAAATACAACGCCGGTGAGAGGATGCCATAGATGGTGTCGTATCCAGGATCGGCCAACTGTAGTGGGTTGCTGGCGATGACTGCCTCGCCCCCGGCTGCGGTGCCCATTGAAAGCACGATGTTCAAGTTGGTCGTGCGCGCGGGTGCGTCCAGGGATGCGATCCACGCTACCTGATCGCCGGGTGTCCCATCGGCGAAATGCATACTCTCGCCCCGCAGCGAGACCCCTGCCGTGGACTCATGTATCTCGGAGCCGAAACGCACGTCTCCCGGTCCCGCGACCAGAGTCGTGAATTGGGCGCCCTGTGTTGCATACAGTATCAGATAACCACCGAGCGCAAGATATGCGGCTGCGACTAGACCGGCGAAGATCTTTGTCCCCCTGCCATGGCGACGGTCGGCCAGAGTCAGCAGTGCCCACACCGGAGTGCAAAACAGAAACGTAAGAGCCAGGGTCGTTGTCGAGAAATACCATGGTGTTGGGGCCTCCGGGCTGGGTGCTGCTATGGTCGCCTGTCGCTGACGCAATGCAGCCAAACCCCGGAGGGCGTGTTGATTATCGGGGTTGATGGCGATCACTTTCTCCAGACAGTTCATGCGCTCGGCATCTGTATCCACGACGGCACTGAGCCAGAGCCAAGCTCTCTCATTGCGCTCATCTGTCTGTAGTAAGTGCATGAGAAGCGTTCGGGCCTCGGAGGCTCGACCCTCGTTGACGGCGTTTATTCCCCTGGAGAGAAGATCTGGGCCATTCGCTGACATCTATTCATCACTTTGCTGCTTTGATTGATACTCTTCGTGCTCCTCTGCCGCCAACTTCAAACGCGGCTGCCGGGCCAGGTCCGCATCCCTGGCTACCTCTGCGATCCAGGTGAGTTGCTCGAGCACTCGCTGCCGGACGCTCGGAGACCCAATGCCACGGATGGCTCTGATCAAGTCGCGTTCCGTGGAATCAAGCTCACCCGGGTCATGGTCGGCCGGGAGAACTCCCGCCTCCATGTAGAGATAGTCTATGCTGACATCGAGGGCCATCGCGATCTGAGCCATCAATTCAGAACTCAGATTCGGAACTTCTCCGCGCTCGATCTTTCCGAGGTACGAGGGATCGGGTCGCGAGAGCCTCATCGCCAGTTCGTTGATCTGCAGCTGTCGTTCTTGCCGCAACCTGCGGATGGTCGGTCCAAGTGCCATGGTCAAGCGCCGTCGAAGTCTTATTTTATTATAGGCGATTTACTGCCGCTTGTGGGCATTGAAAAGCCCCAGGAACCTTAAAGTTTGCTGTGGCTACTTGACAACGGTAAAAGTCTGGGGTATAATACTAACGGAAAAAGGGAGTGCGCGAGCGTACAGGTGTTCTACCGATGGACGTAGTGGGATTGCTGAGGGAGAAGCAGAGTGAGCTGGGGATCGAGCTCCAGCAGGACTTCGCGGCCCTGCTGGGGATCAGCCATCCGCACCTCAGCTTGCTGTACTCGGGCAAACGGCAGCCAGGGGCAAAGGTGATCATGGCCATGCTGAGGCTCTGGCCGGACGTGTTCAGCGGGGATGGAGGAAACGGTGAGCGACATTCAGAGGGGGACTAACGTGATGGCCGGGCTGATCATGGCGGTCCTGGTGATCTGGACCGTGCTGGAGCTGCTGGGGATCCATGTCCCGATCGGTAGGTAAGGGCCAAGAATTGACGGGCACTGAGCCTGTATACACTATTGGACGGGGCGCGGTTGGAGTTAGCGGCGGCTCTGACCGCGCCCCCGGCTTGACGATCACGGCGCAGGCGACGGACGAGGAGATCGGACGGGCGGTCCTGCGCTTGCTAGTTTCTATAGGAGGAGATGATGTACCGAACCTATTGCATCAAATGCAGACGGACCACTTGGCACAGGTGGACTCTGTTCAGCAACAAAGTGGGCCGGATTTGGTCACAGTGGTTCTGGCTCTGCCTTGAACACTAGAGAGGGCCAATAGTTTCTCTGGGAGGAGAAGATGCGACCTACACGGCTGAGCATGACCAACTTCATGCCCTACGCCCAACCGACGGAGCTGGACCTCTCGGGCCTGCACCTGGCGTGTCTGGCCGGCGAGAACGGTCACGGCAAGTCGGCGATCATCGACGCGCTCACATGGGCGTTGTGGGGCAAGGCGCGAGCCCGGCGCGATGATGAGCTGATCCACCTGGGCGAGGAGCAGATGGAGGTCCGCCTGGACTTCCAGCTCGGGGACCAGGAGTACCGCGTCATCCGCCAGAGGGACAGCGCCGGCCGGGGGAATTCCACCCTGGAGTTCCAGGTAGAGAGCAACAGCCACTGGAAGCCGATGACAGGTGACTCCATCAAGGAGACCCAGGAGATCATCGACTCCACGATCGGCATGGACTACCACCTCTTCATCAACTCCGCACTCCTTCTCCAGGGTAGGGCCGATGAGTTCACCAATCAGCCGCCGGGCGAGAGAAAGCGGATCCTGGGCGAGATCCTGGACCTGGGACTATGGGACGGACTCGAGGAGCGGGCCAAGGCGAAGGCCAGGGAGGCCGAAGCGGAGGTGATGCGGATCCAGGCCCGGGCAGAGCAGATGACGGAGGAACTCGAGCGCCAGGCGGATCACGAGGCCAACCTGAATGCTGCGGCCTCAGAGGTGGACAGGCTCCAGGGGGAATTGAAAGAGGCTGAACATTCCCTCAGCGCAGTGAAAGAAAAGGCCACCGAGCTTTCCTTGAAACGGGCATCATTGGTCGAGATCGAGGACCAGGGTCGGCAAAAGATAGCGGAGCGAGGGGCTATCCAGAGGAAGATCAGCAATGCGGATGAAACCCTGGGCGAGGAACTTCACTCGGCGGTCGATCAATCCGTGCAGTACCAAAAGGAGCTGGAAGAGGTCGAGGCGCGGATCGCTCGCCTGGATCCGCAGGCAATGGAGAAATCCAAGAAACTCCTGAGGGATGTAAGGTGCCAATTGGATGATCTCTCTGACCTCGAAGACAAGAGGCAGATAGAGGAGGGCGAAAGGGCAACGCTCTCAGAGGAAAGGGCCACCCTGACGGCTACCAATAGTAACCTGCGGGAGGACATGGACGCCCTGAAGGAGGAGATGAAGACCCTCCAGGGGTTGGGGGGCACCTGTCCTCTCTGTCATTCTGAGCTGAGCGAAGAGCACCGTGCGGAGATCCTGGCCGGCAAGCAGGGCGAGGGTGAAGAGAAGGCCGCGCAATATCGCCAGAACAAGGAACGGATCGAGCAGCGCGATAGCCAGATAGCCAGTTGCCAGAGCCGACTACGGGCCATTGAGATGAACTTGGCAAATCAGAAGGAGCTGCGGGCCAAGGAAACAGGGTTGGTGGGCCGCCTGGCCAAACTGGAGGCAGAAGAGAATCAACTCGCAGAATGGCGAGAGCGTGTCCCCAAGCTCCAGCAGGCCATCGACGAAACCAAGGCTCGATACCAGGCAATGAGGCAGGCGCGCATTGCTGAGTGGCAGGCGGAAGCGGACAGGCTGGAAGAAGCAGTAGCTGAACTCTCGGCCAAACGGGATGCGCTGCGGGCAGAAATGGCGGAGATGGATCGGATCATCAGGGAGAAACAGGATTTGCAAGGCACCGTAGACCGCCTGGCTGAGGAGTTCTCGCGGGCCAACCTGCGAGTGGGAGCGGCGCAGCAGCAGATCGAGCACTGCCGGTATCTGGCCGGCGAGAAGGAGAAGCTCGAGCAGCAGTTCGAGGAGGCCTCCCGCAGCAAGGCGATGTACGACCAGCTCCGCACCGCCTTCGGCAAGAAAGGCATCCAGGCGATGATCATCGAGACGGTGCTGCCAGAGATCGAGGAGCAGGCCAATGAGCTGCTGGCCAGGATGACCGATGGGCGGATGAGCGTGGCTTTCGAGAGCCAACGGGAGACGAAGAAGGGTGACATCAGCGAGACACTGGACATCCAGGTGAGCGATGAGCTGGGGGTGAGGAGCTACGACCTGTTCAGTGGAGGCGAGAGGTTCCGGCTGGACTTCGCCATCAGGATCGCCATCTCGAAGCTGCTGGCGCGGAGAGCCGGGGCCCGGCTGCAGACGCTGATCATGGATGAGGGGTTTGGGAGCCAGGATGCCAGCGGCCGAGATCGGCTGGTGGAGGCCATTCAGTCGGTGGCCGGCGACTTCGAGCTGATCCTGGTGGTGACGCACATCGAGGAGCTGAGAGAGGCGTTCCCGAACCGGATCGAGGTGGTCAAAGGTCCGGCGGGGAGCCTGATAAGCGTGAATTGAGGTATTGACGATGGATGAACGGGAATTAAGGAACTACTTCACCTACCGGGCCCCGACTGGTCATATCATCGAATTGCACGCCGAGGAACGTCAATTTACACGCCGGGTCATCACTGCCACACTCCGATCGACAGGCGAGAGCATGGAATTGCCTCGCTTGGGCATCCACGATGGTTCGGAGGACGAGGCGCTGATGGATTGCGCCCTGCAGGTGGCCATCTGCTATCCCGGCCTCACCCCGATCCGGGAACTGAAGCGGAAAAGGAAGGAGCCAACGGCATGAAGATCTTGCACTTCGCTGACGCGCACCTGGGCGCGGATGACAGCGGGCCCATCGTGCCGGACACCGGCCTGAGCACCAGGTTGGAGGACTTTCTCAAGTCGCTCGATGCCATAGTCGAGTACGTGGAGAGCCACGCCGTGGACCTGGTGATCTTCGCGGGCGATGGCTATAAGACCCGGAACCCGACGCCCACATTGGTGAGGGAACTCTCCCAGCGGATCGCCAGTATGGCCGAGAGATGCCCGCTGGTCTGGATCGTGGGGAACCACGACCTGCCCGGCGATCCGGCCAAAGCCAATACGGCGGAGATCCTGGAGACCCTGGCTGTGGAGGGAGTCTCCATCATTGATCGGCCCAAGATCATTCACCTCGGTACGACCTCGGGATCGGTGCAGGTGGTCGGGATCCCTTGGCCCACCCGGCAGAAGCTGATGGCATCGGAAAAGGTGGCTGGCCTGCCGGCGGAGGAGGTCAACAGGCTGATCGCAGAGGCCGTTAGTGAGACCATCGGGCGGCTGGCACTCGGGCTGCAGCCGGGATTGCCCGCCATCCTGGCCGCTCACCTCACAGTGGAGGGAGGGGCCTTTGGCGGGGAGCGGAGCGTGATGCTGGGCAGCGACGTGGTGATCCCCCTGGAGGCGGTGGCCCTTCCACAGTTCGATTACGTGGCCCTCGGGCACCTCCACAAGTTCCAACGGCTCCATGATGACCCCCCGGTCATCTATTCGGGCAGCATCGAGCGGCTGGACTTCGGCGAGGAGATGGAGGAGAAGGGCTTTGTGGTGGTGAACCTCGCCGAGCACCAGGGCGACGAACTGTTCGGGGACGGCGCCTATACCGAGGTGGAGTTCGTGCCGCTGCCAGTGCGGAGGTTCCAGACCATTCAGGTCCATCTGGACGGGACGGATCCCACCAATGCGGTGATCCAGTCGATCATGGAGAACAAGATCGACGGCGCGGTGGTGCGGCTGATCATCGAAGGGACGGCGCAAGCGGCGGCGCTGCTGGACGAGGGCGCGATACACAAGGCCTTGGAAGGCGCCCTGAGGGCCACGGTGGTGAAGCAGATCGACCGGGAGACCAGGACCAGGTTGGATGGCCTGAGTTACCAGGAGATGAACCCCCTGGAGCTCCTGGATGCCTGGTTTGGCAGCAACGGCAAGCCGCCGGAGGAGCGAGAAGCGCTGATGAAGGCGGCGGAGGAATTGATGCAGGAGGCAAGATGACAATCAAACAAGTGGCAGAACAGAGGCTGCGGCCCAAGGTGATCGGGCGAGTGGGCATGGGGATAACCGTGCCGGTGCTGGACAAGAAAGGGGAGCACGTGGTGAGGGATGGCAAGCCGGTGACTACACCGAAGGCCACACCCTACTTTGTGGTGCCCGACGACGTGAAGGTGGCCACCGGGGAAGATCAGCCCAGGCAACTCCGGATCCACTTCGATATGGAGCGCTTTGAGGACGTGATCCCCCATCACGCCATGCTCTTCATGGGCAATGGCGAGGTCGTCTGCATGGGAGATGGGGAGAAGGTGCTGTACAGGTGCCACGTGGCCAAGGACTACGCTATGACCCCAGTGGTGTACGGTGCGGTAGCACGTTGGAGCGTGATAGAGGAGATGGGGCTCGCGCAGCTGTGGCAGGACGGCAACGGTTATGGCACGGCGGAGCGGATCGGCACCAATGGGTTGAGATGTCTCTATATGGAATGCCCCCGCTACGGCCCGGGGCGCTGCCGGCCGACAGGACGGCTACGGTTTGCCATCGAGGGCATCACTCGCCACGGCTGCTATCAGCTAACCTTCCACTGGAACCCGATGCGTGATCTGATTTCGCAGCTCAAAACCGGAGCCGAGTGGATCAGACTACGGCTGGGACGTCCCACCATCGCCTATCCTGCGAGGTGGCTACTCAACCTGATGGGCCCCGAAGAGATGTGGATGAAGGTCAGAGTCAGGGGCAAGGTGGAGAACAGGCTGATCAAGGAGGTCTACACGCCGGAGCTGGAGTTGGACCCGCTGTGGATGGAAGAGGTCGAAGCGGGTAGGGTGGTGCTGCCGGCCATGGAGAGAATCAGTGAGCAGGACATCTGGGGCCCGGAGGAAGAGCAGATGGACAACTCGCTGCTCGAGCGAGAGCCCTACGTGGAGACGAGTAACGGAGAGGATGAGGATCTGCCGTTCTGAGATGGAAAACGCTGCCCCGTTCGTGACGTAAGCCGAGGACGTGGTCTGCCAGTGTGGGCCATGTCAAGGCGCTGGCTAGACGGCGGGGCGGCGCTGAGAGAGATGAGGGGGCGGGAACCTGTAGATCCGCCCATCCGGGGAGGCCCGCTACAGAGCCGCCCCCTCTTGGAAGCGAGAAGTGCCTTGGTGTCCCCCACTGAGGAGCGGTGATGAGTGCATGGAGCGCCAGTACAAGGGCAGCGATCGACTTCCTGGAACTAGTGATGATGACCTGCCGCTATGCAGAAGCCTTCATCGATGCGAAGGGCGACCCAGCGGATAAGGTCACTATCAAGGCCGGCAAGTACATCGATGACCTCTTCAGCGAGACGAAGAGGATACGCAGCCTGTACTACGAGCAGGGAGACTTCTTCGAGCTGATAAGGACCGAGAGGAAGAAGGCGAAGAGGAAGCCCAAGCCCAAGGAGCGTGATGAGCGGAAAGATTGAGCTCCGCCTGCCGTACAGCGAGGAGATGCCGCTGGCCTTCCTCAAGGCTCTGGAGGAGATGGGCATCCCTTGCCGGTTCATGGCGGAGAACGGGAGCGGGGCCCTGCTGATCACCATGGGCGATGAGGAGGATGAGGCGGTCCTCTCACTGTGGGACTGGCTGAGCGATCTGCGGGTGAGATACATCGAGGCGAAGCAGGAAGTGATCGCCGAGCAACTGAGGCTGGAGGGCCTATGATCCCGACCAGGTACACCCTCTATCCCACGGCGGCATTGAGACGGTCGGACGTGCCGATTCACCTGAGGTGGACTTACCTGGTACTCTACGCGCTAGCGTGGACGCACCAATATGAGTGGCTGAACGAGACCTACGAGCAGCTATCACAGACACTCAGCGACCTGGAAGGACAGGTCATCAGCCCGAGGGGGATCAGACAGAGGCTCAGCGACCTGGCGCAGTACGGCCTGGTAGAGAGGCGACGGGTCGAGGGGCGATACAGAACATATCTGCTCGTACGCCACGATTCAGGTGACGCCCCCAGCGTCACCTCTTTGCACTCAGGTGACGCTCTACAACGTCACCCTATTAAGAATAAGTATGTTGTTGCTGTTGATGAAACAGAAGAGTCACAACAACAACAGTATTGTAATCAGGGTGACGTTGACAGAATCCAGCGGAACGAGGAACTGCTGCGGGGCATGGGGCTCGTCGGTGACGTGGTGAAGAGGCTGGCCAGAGAGGAGCACATCACACCGGAATATCTGGAGACCGTAATGGAGTACCGAGCCCGAGAGGCAGCGCAGGGCAGGATCCTGGGGACGGGTTGGGTGGTGAAATGCGTCGGAGGAGGATGGGAGATCCCCGACGTCCAGCCGGACCCGGACGATCGGTATCGGTACATCCAGGGACGGTACAAGGAGTTCGTGAGGCACTGAGATGGAAACCAAGGGTGACCTGAGCTGGCTGGGGTGTCTCATCGTGCTGGGGCTGCTGGTGTGTGAGATCGCGGGGGCGGCATGGGTGCTGATCAGATTGCTGGCATGATTCCTCGCTCGAGGCCGGTAGAGTGCCTGCTGATCACGCACGAGCCGGGGCTGCAGAGGCAGATCACCCTGGGCAAGTTCATCTGGGTCCACGTGCGGGACGGCGCCGGCTACTATGCCTACGTCAACGACGTAACGGTCCACTGGGACCTGATGAGAGATCTGGACGCCTGGGGGATCGCGCCGTGCGTGCTCGAGAAGATGTCTCGGATGGGCATCGATGAGATCCACTTCTGCTGCCGGGATGAGAACCAAACTTACATCGCCAACGTGGGAGATGTGCGGCGCTTCGGCGAGCTGAAGCAGTTCGGAACCCGGGGGGCGCACTGGCACCTGGCGCGCAGGTACTGGAGGAAGCTGGCGGGGATCCAGAAATACCGCCGGACGAATCGGAGCCTGGAGTTGCAGTGGCTGGAGCCGGAGGTGGCGTGATGGCAGAGCTAGTGGGCATTCAACGTTGCGAGGATGAAAAGACCTGGATCGCTTTTCCGCCGCAGGTTATTCGTCAGGCCTGCATCGGCCATTGTGGCGAGGAGGCGATGCAGGATTGCTGGGGTGAGGATGGGCCGAAGGCGGGTGAATTCAACGAATGCACATCATGCTACTGTGAGATCGTCTGGACGATGCCAAAACAAGAGATCGAGTACATCGAGCCGGAGGTGGTCAGATGAATCCAGAAGACACGCGGAAATGTGTCATTTGCGAGAGGCTTTTGAGCGACGCCATCGCCGCAGGTGAGATGACTAGCACAATGTCATCGCCGCAGTCGGGAAAGGGCTGGAGTGTCTGTTCGTCTAAGTGCTGGAAACTCGCCATGGATAGGATTGAGAGGATGACGAGACCGAGGAGGAAGAGATGAGTGAGACTGTGGAAGTTCACGTGGCGGAGATCGTAGACAGCCGCTGGCAGACACGCCAGGACGGCTATAGCGGGCCCGAGTTCGACGAGCTCGTGGCCTCGGTGAAGGAGCACGGCGTGATCAACCCGCCGGGCGTATTTCTCAATGAGAATGGAGAGTGGGAACTGGTCTATGGGCATCGGCGAGTCGCTGCTGCCAGGGAGGCCGGGATCGAACTGGTTCAGATAACACAGCTCAATGGGGCGCAATGGGCTGAGGATAATGATCCCGCTTGGATGTACCGGCTCCAGCAAATGGTGGTAGCCGACAACCTCTACCACCAGAACCTGAACCCACTCGAGCTGGCGGAGGCGCTGCACGCCCTGATCGAGCAGCAAGGCCTGACGCAGAAGAAACTGGCCGAGATCTATGGGAAGAGCCAGCAATGGGTCAGTGACAAGATCAGGCTGCTGGACCTGGCGCCCGAGGTGCAGGAGCAGGTCACCGCGCGTGCGGTAGAGGAAAGCGTGGCCAGGAAGCTGGCGCAACTGCCGGCCTCCTATCAGGCGGCCGTGGCCAAGCACATCGAGGGCAGGCCGACCAGGGAGGCCACCAGCATCATTCAAGAGATCGCGGCGGCCGCGGACCCAGCATACTGGGACCTGCCGGATGACCAACCGTGGTCTCCGGAGCGGATCAACGTCAAGGCCATGATGGATGGCTGTCTGGAAGCCGTCCCGCAGGAGAAGAGAGGGCACGTCCTGGTGGCGCTGAGCAAAGCCTACATGTTGCAGCGGCCGGCGTTGGCAGGGTACTGGGGCATGGATCGCTTCGCCAAGGCGTGTGGGCAGAAAGCGCAGCAGTTGGAGGACTGGCAACTGGAGAACGGCAGGGAGTGCGAGAAGTGCCTGTTCGCCGGAGAGGGTCTTTGGCGAGATTGCGGCGAACCGGAGACGAAGACCTGCACGCACTGCCTGATCGCCATCGATGCGGTGCGGCTGCCGTACCCTGATGCCCAAGAGACATGCCGGGGTTGCGTGGACCACGGCCGGTGGTGTACCGACGTTTCTTGCTACATCCTCGCGCTGAAGGATGTGAGACAGCGGAGTCTCAAGGAGGATGAGGAGGAGGATCTCGAGGAGACAGTGGCCATGCTGGAGGGGTTGCGGGCCTTCTACGATCGGCAGTTGTCGGAGGGCGTGGATTGTGGGCATTGGCTCGCCCAGGCCTGTGAGCATTGTCTCCAGTTCCGGGGCCCCGATCAGAAGCAACAGTGCGGGCTCGAGGAGGCGAAGTACGTGGCCACGGCGTTTTGGCAGAGCGGGGAGATCGTTGTTCCGCGTTGCTCGGCCTTCGGGCTGAAGGACGCGAGCCGGATCCCGGAAATCGATCAGGCCTGCTTTGAGGAGATCCTGCTCGGTTGGCTGGGTAAGGTCGCGGGCGATGGAGCAATGGGTCATTGGCTACCGTGCAAGAGCGGAAAGGCCAGCATGGAATATCTGCGCTCGGGGGCGCTGAATCGGAAGCAGCTCGCGGCGCTCCTGACCTGTGTGAGGAACCCGGTTCTGACAGACTGGAACCGGTCGGACGAGCTGATGAATCCCATCACAGGGGAGAAGAGCACGTGGGAGTTCGTCAAAGAGACGGAAGAAGAGGCCGAGCTGGAGGCTCAGCTGGTGGATGAGATCGCCGAAGACGCTGTGCTCGAGGAAGAGGACGGATGAGCCAGGAGGCCGCCTGGGATCCCGCGGGATGGATGACCACCACTGAGGCCGTCGCCCTACTTGACCTCTCGCACTGCGGCGTCATGGCGGCCCTACGGAAGGCCGGCGTGGAGGAGAGAAGCGTGAGGTCGTCGCGCAACGGGCAACCGCCAAGGCAGCGGCTTCTGTGGAAGCGACAGGCTGCGGAGAGGGTGGCGCAGGAGCGCCGGTTCGTCGCAGAGCAGAAAGCGCTGGGCAGGAGGTACTGCGGCGGGTGCAAGGACTGGAAGGCACGCTCCGAGTTCGCTCGCTCTCAGCACCGCTGCAGGCAGTGCACGACGAAGCGGAACAAAGCCGCGTGGGTGCGGACCAAGAGGGAGAAGGCCGAGCTGCTGGACAGGGTGAGGGCGATCGTGGAGGAGGCGGAGGGGGAGAGACCACGGACGCAGCGAAGCGATGGCAGCGAGTACGCCTGCATGGATGTGGGCTTCTCTCACCGGCCGATACCGAGGGGGCAGAGCAAGCGAGAAGTCTACTGCCAACAGTGCACGGCGAAGCGATGTATGCACCATCGCGAGCTGACGCCGAAGCAAATCGTGGAGCGGTGGAAGAAATGGGGAAGGTAATCGCCGCTGGAATGTCCTAGGCGTCCGGCGGTGGGGCCGGAGGAGGCTGTGGGGCACCTGCTCCGGCCCGAGGAATCATAGATCATGAATGCTGATGAGGTCTACGAGGCGATCAAGCGCAGACATCAACTACCGGAGTGGATCCTGGTGAGGGAACTGCGTATCGGCACGGGATACGATTACCGAACACGGGTGGATCGCCATAAGTGGATTCGGGCCAAGGCCCTTCAACAAATCGATGCCTACGCGCTGAACTGCTACCCATCTGAGAACTTCCGCAAGATAGCCTACGAGATCAAGGTCTCTCGATCGGACTTCATGGCGGAGAAGATGGATCCAGACAAGAGAATACCTGCCATGGAGGTGAGCGACTATTTCTACTTCGCCGCACCTCGTGGGCTGATCGCGCCAATGGAAATCCCCAAAGATTGTGGCCTCCTGGTGGTATACGAAACTGGTCAGAGTGAGATCCTGAAGGAGGCGCCGCGTCTGGAGGCAACCCGCCTAGACTGGCGGTTCGTGGCCTCGCTAGTGAGAAATGTTACGCGGATGCAGAAAAAGGATCTGCCGAGGGATGTGTTCACTGATCCCCGGCCGGGCCAGGAATAGTCATGCCTTATCCAACGATGATGGCGAAGATGGTGCTGTTGATGGTCGGGCTCCAGGTGACCGGGTTCCAGGAAGGGGTCGGCGCCTTCTATCACCAGGTGGACCTGCGCTCCGTCTGCGAGAGGCGCGTGGCCGAGGGCTGGAACCCCGGCCTGGATTGTTCGTGGCCGTGTCTGGCGGCGGCTATCACGTCGGATCCCATGCAGCTCGGGGATTACTGGCTGGTGGACCTCCCCGGAGGTTCGCTGCACATTTGACACATCGTGGACGTGGCCCAGGTGGGTCACCTGGACGCGTTGCTGGATCGGGGAGAGGTGATCGAGATCGACGGCGAGACGGCGGCACAGTGTGGTTGGCAAGGTTATGTGCATGGTGTGAGGGTGTGGAGGCTGCGTGAACTGGCTGAATGAGCGATGGCGCCGTTGGCTTCGATTAACCGACTCGATTTCGCTAGAGGAAATGGCGAGGGATCTGGAGGCTGAAAAGATCGAGGAGGAGGACCTGGCAGCGTTCCTGGTAAGGTGCGCCAGGCAACCCGGGCATGGCGCCATCAGCATGGTTCTCGTGGGAGAGCGGAGAGAGGGAACAGAGAAGCCCACGCTGGGGACGTGGGCAGTGATCTGGTGGAACTGAGATGAAGATCGTGGTCGAGATGCCGTGGGGAAAGAACCTCAGCAAAAACCACAACCGGCTGGGCCCCGAGGCAAAGCGGAACTACAAACCGGAGGTGCTGGCCTGGATGGACCGCCTGGGTTGGGAGGTCAAGGCGACGATGATGGCCATGGGATGGAGGAGCCTGGAGCCGCGCGTGGAGGTGGTGGTGCACTTCCAGTATCCGGACGGCCGGAAACGCGATGATCATAACTACTACGAGACGATCTGCGATGCGCTGAAAGGCGTCGTGGGCGTGGATGACGACCAGATCGGCATAAAGACGGGCAGTATTGTGATCGATCCGTGTTATCCTGGGTTCAGGATCGAGATAGAAGAGAGGGAGGATGGAGGTGGAAAGGGTGAACGCGGCTGAGGTGGCATTGATGGTTGACCTGCTCGGCCTGTGGGCCATCACGCTGATGATCACGGCCGGGGTGATCATCAGCAACATGGTCAGGGTCTGGAGAGGCACGGACGCGCAGGAGGAGTTGACTGCGGACGTGGACCCGGCAAGGTGGGACCTGGTGATGGGTGGTGAGTAGAGCCACCGATCTCCTGACGGAGGACGGCCAGCGGCTGTCCCTGGGGAAACGCACCGGGGCGGTGATGATGGAGATCTACGCGCTGCGGGAGCGTATAGACGCGACGAAGCAGGGGCAGATAGAGATCACCATCAACTTCAGCAATAGTTCTCTCTCTGTCTCTGTCAAAGAGAAAAGGGACTTGAGGAAGATCGAATGATTGGGTCTTGACAAACCGCTAGAACTTGTGGTATACTACCGAATGACAACTACATAGGGCTGCATCGGCAGCCGGAGTCGTTACCGTAGGAAGGGCGACCAGAATCCCGAAAGGGGCTGGCCGCCTTTTTGTTTACCGCGCGCTCGGTGAGGGAGAAGATGGCTCAGGGAAGCAAGTACACGGATGAGGACATCGAGAGAGGGCTCCAGGCCCTGGCAGAATCTGGCGGGAACGCTACGGCCGCTAGCAAGGCATGCGGCATCCCTGAGAGGACGCTGCGAGACTGGAAACGAACGAAGTTCGCCGACGAGTTCGCCGAGGTCCGCCGAGAAAAGCGCACGGATTTCATCTCGGCTGTCTGGGAGACGGCGAAGGATGCACTGCAGCAGGTGAAGGACAAGCTGAAGGACACCACGGCGAAGGAGGCCGCGGTGATCACGGGGATCATGATCGACAAGGCCTTGCTGCTGGGTGGGGAGCCGACCGAGATCACTGAACAACGTGCCAAACCGATGATCTACCTTCCGGAGATAGATGAGCTGGACATGGAAGCCGAGCCGGGGGCCTCAGGAGAGGTTTCACCGGAACCCGGCGTTTGAGGTTCTGTATGGTGGACAGGCTGGCGGGGGCAAGACCGAATCGCTGCTGGTGGAGGCCCTGCGATACGTCCACGTGCCAGGGTACAACGCCATCCTGTTCAGGCGCACCTTTCCAGAGCTACAGCAACCCGAGGGCCTGATCGAACGCAGCCGCAGGCTGTGTCCAATCCTGGGGGGCCGGTATAACGAGACGCACCTGATGTGGCGCTTCCCAGCGGGAGCGATGCTCGTCTTCCGCCACATGGAGGGGGAGCCGGACCGGTTGAAGCACCAATCAGCGGAGTATGCCTACATCGGTTTCGATGAGCTGACCACCTTCACCGAGGCGCAGTACCGGTATCTGTTCAGCAGGGCCAGGTCCACTTCTGGTGTAGCACCCAGGATCAGGGCCGGGACGAACCCGGGCGGTGTCGGCCACAACTGGGTGAAGAGGCGGTGGGGAGCCTGGCTGGATAAGAAGCATCCGCACCCGGCCGCCGACGGCGAAGTTCGCTGGTTCAAGCCGGAAGGTGCGGGAGAGGTAGAGTGCGGAGCCAACGATCCGGACGGGATGGCGAGGACCTTCATCAAATCGACGGTGTGGGACAACCCGCACCTGATGGAGAAGGACCCAGCCTACATAGCCCGGCTGAAGGCGCTGCCCCTGGTGGAGCGTATGCAGCTCCTCGAGGGCGACTGGGACATCATGGCCGGGGCCGGCAACGTGATCCGGCGGGAGTGGTTCGAGATCGTGGAGGCGGCGCCGGCGGAGGCCAAAAGGGTCCGGTTCTGGGACCTGGCGGCGACGGAGAAGGAGCTGTCGAAGGATGATCCGGACTTCACGGCAGGGGCCCGGGTCTCGTTTGCAGACAAGGTCTACTACATCGAGCAGGTGCTGAAGGCTCAGCGGAGCTGGGCCAACGTGAAGAGATTGATGGGACAGACGGCGGCCCTCGATGGGCGAGAGACGGCGATCGGAGTGGAGCAGGAACCGGGGGCCTCGGGCAAGGCCCTGATCAGGGAGATCATGCGAGATCCGTTGCTGCAAGGCAAGTATACGGTCAGGGGCTACAGGCCCATGAAGGACAAAGTGGCGCGGGCAAATGTGTGGGCCTCGCAGGCACAGGTGGGCAACGTGAAGATCGTCAACGACGGATCGTGGGACATCGAGAGCTTCCTCAATGAGTGCCAGATGTTCCCCGAGGGGGTCCACGATGATCAGGTAGACGCCGTCAGTGGGGCGGTGGAGATGTTGACGGGCCGGGGCGGACCCCTGGTAGCTTTCGCGTGAGGTGAGATGGGATTCATCGGCAACGTGGTAGATGCGTACCTGCGGAGCCGGGGCTACCGCAAATCGGGAGAGCGGCCGACCTTCTTCGAGGCAGAGGCGCAGACGGGGCTATGGAGTCTCGGAGACTGGAACAGGCGCAAGGACGAAGACCTGGCGATGAAGATCTCCTGGGTCTACTCGGACATCAACATGATCGCCAGGGAGTTCAGCCAGGCAGGGCTGGACGTAGTCAGGGAAAAAGGCGAAGAGACGGAGGCGATCTCCAATCACCCCTTTGAGGTCCTGATGCGGCGCCCCAACCCCTTCATGGCCCGGAGCTTCCTCATGCAGTACACGGTGGGCTGGCTGAAGTTAGACGGGAATGCCTATTGGCTGCTCATTCCCGGAGGTGACGGCCTGGCGGAGATCTGGCCGCTCCCGGCGAGCAAGATGGAGCCCATACCCAGCAAGGACCGGGACAAGTTCCTGGATGGCTTCGCCTATGAGGTGCAGGGGAGAAAGCACGTCATCCCCATAGAGTTCGTGGCTCACTTCCGGCAGTGGAACCACCAGAGCATCTACAAGGGGATGTCGGACATCCAGGCCGTCCGGCTGGCAATCAAGACCGATCAGGCGATGCAGATCTGGAACTGGAACTTCTTCGGAGAGAAGAACGCCATCCCCACCACGCTGATCAGCCTACCACAGGATACCGCCCCGGGCGAGTTCGAGCTGATCAAGGACGAGATCGTAAGTGAGCTCCGCGCCTCTGCGAGGCGAACAGCCGTCGCCAGGGCAGGCGACCTGAGCGTGCAGGCCATCGGTCTGGCGCAGAGGGACATCGACTACCTGGCCGGCAGGGAGTTCACCAGGGAGGAGATAGACCGCATCTATGGGATCCCGGCAGCGGTGTGGGCCAAGGATGCCACCAGGGCCAATGCGAATGCAGCCGATCAGACGTTCAAGGAGAAAACGATCTGGCCTCTGCTGGTGTACGTGGGCGAGGAGATCACCGCGCAGGTCCTGTGGAGATGGTATGGCGAGGACCTGGTAGCGAACTTCGAGGACATCCGCCCGCAGGATAGGATCCTCACGGTGCAGGAAGCCAAGACGTATGGACCGGCTCAGACAGTGAACGAGTTCCGGCAGCGGTATCTGAGCGTGGGCCCGCTGGAGGATGAGCGGGGCGAGATGCTGATGGCCGAACTGGTGAAGGGGCCAGTAGCGGAGACGCCCATGGTGCCGGCGAAGTCGGCGGACTTGAAGGCGGAGCTCAAGCGGTGGCGGTCGGTGGCCCTGAGGCTGGTGAAAGGCGCTGAGGATCCGGGGGGCTACGAGTTCAACAGCGAGGCGATCCCCCAAGGGCTGAAGAGCCAGATCGTGAGGTCGCTGAAGGGCGCCAAGAGCGAGGAGGAGGTGAAGGCCGCGTTTGCGGCCTCCTTTCGACTTGTCGAGCCAGGCAGCCTGAAAGGCTGGAAGGGAGAGACCTCCCCCTACGAGAAGCTGAGGAAGAAGTGGGAGCCCAAGGCAGCGGAGGCGCTGCTGGCGGTGTGGAAGAAAGAAAGCAAGCGGTTCATCGAACGTTTCCAATCGCAAGCGCAGATGGCGGCCCGGCCGGTGAAGGCGCTGATCGAGGACATCCTGGGGGATGAGCCATTCTGGGAGGAGCACGTTCGGGTCCAGATAAGCGTGATTCTGCCCCTCCTCGAGGAAGCGATCGAGGAAGCGGGCCGGCTAGGGATCGGTCTCCTGGACACGGAGCTGGGTCTGGGTTTCGACTGGTCGCTGGTGAACGAGGAGGCGCTGCGCTGGGCCCGAGAATATGCGGGGAAGCTGATCAAGGAGATCACGCCGATCACTCAGGCGGCGGTCCGGGAGACACTGGCCAACTGGATCGAGACCGGGGAGCCGCTGAAGGAGCTGACGAAGCGCATCGAGGTCATCTTCGAGGACAAGAGCAGGGCGGAGGCTATCGCCACCACAGAGGCGACGACAGCCTACACGCAGGGCAACCGGCTGATCTGGAACAAGACCGGAGTGGTTGATGGGTACGAGTGGCGGACGGCGAACGATGAGTTGGTATGCCAACTTATCTGCAAGCCGCTGCATAAGCAGAGAAGGACGCTGGAGGAGCCGTACGTGATACCCTCCGGGAAGCTGAAGGGCGAGACGCGGGATGGACCTCCAGGGCACGTGAGGTGTCGATGTGGGGAGGCCCCAGTGGTGATGGAGGCGTGATGGCTACAGCGCGTGTGCTGGTGAGTGACGAATTGTGGGAACAGCTCGGGGGTGAGGCTGGTTTTTGCGGACTTCCCTGGCCAGACGGCACGGTCGTCGAAGGGCCGGCGCGAGACGCGGGGCAACGCAGGAAGGAACTCCGCATCTCACACCAGGATATTGAAACTGAGCAGGTTGTGCCGGCCTTCGTGAGGGCGGATGACGGGAAGGTCAGCTTCCTGGCATGGAATCCCGATAGGCGGGCCTGATGTTCAGGGTCAAGGTGGAGATCGAGGGCGACGAGGAGCTGCTGAGCAGGCTGGCAGATGCGCCCAGGATAGTCAGGGAGGAGCTGAAGAACGTAACCAGCAAGAGCCTGCTGGACATGCAATCGGTGATCACGGACTACCCGCCGAAGCCAGAGGGAGTTCTCTATGAACGGACAATGCAGTATGCGACCAAGTGGTTGGTGAAAACAACCAGCATCGGGGGCCGCGTGGAGGGCGTTCTGGGGACGAATCTGAAGTACGCACCGTACGTGCGGGGTCCCAGGCAGCCCAAGTGGATGAGACACTGGAAGCACTTATTGGAGATCGTGGAGGAGGCCCTGCCTAACGTGGAGAAGAGACTGGAGGAGGCAGGGCGGAGGATCGCCGAAAGGCTGAGGAGGTAACATGAAACCGCGAGTGATGGACCTGCGGAGCGCGACGAAGGTTGAGGAGATGAGCCTGGATGAGATCGATCAGCAGATCTGGAGGCTGCTGAATCCGGACCCTGACATGCCGGCTGGCAAGGAGTACGCCAGCAACATCAAGGTCTATGACGACCACATCAGGTACGAGAGGGGCGGTTCAGTCTGGATGTGCGACTACACCCTCGAGGACGGGAAGATCGTGCTGGGGGAGCCCGTCGAGGGGCAGCTCGTCTTCCAGCCGCTGGCGCAGAAGGCGAGTACGGCCATCAAGTCGCTGGGCAACGGGAAGGTGGGCGGATACCTGATGGTGTGGGGCAATCCCACGCTGAAGGACCTGGAGAATACCTACTTCGCCGCTGACACAGAGCTCTGCCTGGATTGGTTCCCACAGCGACCGATCCTCTATGAGCACGGTCAGGATGGCGCGCTGAAGCTGACGGCGATGGGGCAGTTCACCACGGTGGACATGAAGGCCGACGAGGTCGGCATGTGGATCGAGGGACAACTGGACGCCAGGAAGAAGTATCTGGCGGCAGTGGAGAAGCTGATCGGGATGGGGGTGCTGAACTGGAGCAGCCGCTCCCTGCCCGACCTGATGGAGATCGCGCCCGACGGGAAGATCACCAAGTGGCCACTCATCGAGGCCACGATGACCACACACCCGGCGGAGTTGCGGTTCACGGACGTGCAGTCAATGAAGGCCTTCTTCCAGGAGGCGGGCTTGGAGCTACCGGAGCAACTCATCGCGGGAGCGCAGGGCATAGCGGACGCGGGGGCGTCCGGCCAGGCGGGCGGTGTGGAGCTGCGGAGGCGACGGCTGCGGCTGCTGGAGGCAGGGCTGAAACAAAGATCGAAAGGAGACTAGACAGATGACAGCGAAAGAGCTGTACGAGAAAGCGAAGAAAGCGTACGAGGACGCGAAGGCGATCCTGGACGGCGAGAACCCGACGAAGGAGGACTTCGACCGGGCCGACAAGCTGATGGACGAGATGGAGGAGGCCCAGAAGAAGGCACGCACGCTGGAGAGGAGCGCGGACGCAGCCAAGGCGTTCGGCCGGCCGCCCTTCGACTTTGGGGAGGGAGAGGCCGTTGTTCCGGATGGGGCCACCAAGAGTGTGGACGTGGATGCAGCCTTGAAGAGCATCTACGCGGGGCAGGTGCCGCAGCTCACGCCGGACGGGGCCAAGGCGGTCCACGTGGCGGCCTTCAAGAACTGGCTCCACAGCGGGCGTAGGGTGCCCGGGGCAGCCATCCCGACGGCCTACAAGGCGGCGATGCAGGAGGATACCGCCACCGAGGGCCTGGAGCTGGTGCCCGAGGAATGGGTCACAGAGCTGGTCAAGGCGATCAGCCAGGCAGGCGTGATGATGCCTATTTCCAGGGTGGTGCGCATCACCAGAGAGAAGGCACATGTCCCGACCCTGACGGCCAGCTCGGCGGCGGTGCTTACGACCGAAGAGACAGCGTATGACGAGGTCGAGCCGACCACAGCGGACATCGACGTGGTGGCGTACAAGTACACTCGCCTGTCCAAGGCCAGCGACGAGCTGGTGGCGGACAGCATGTTCGACCTGTGGGGGCAGATCCTGGCCCCGGACTTCTCGAATGCCTTCGCTCTGGCGATGGACGCTGGCGGGACGACGGGGACGGGGTCCAGCCAGCCGCAGGGTGTGGTGACGGGCAGCACCAAGGGGGTGGACTTCGCCTCGGCCTCGGCGATCACGGCCGACGAGGTGATCGACCTGTATCACGCGTTGGGTTTCCAGTACCGGGGCAGGCCACAGACCCGCTGGATGGCCAGGGACGCGACGATCAAAGCCATCCGCAAGCTGAAGGATTCGGACAACCAGTACCTGTGGCAACCGGGGCTCCAGGCAGGGCAGCCTGACCAGTTGCTGGGGGTGCCTGTGGTCACCAACCCGAACGTGGCCGCGATCGCGGCCAGCGCCAAGACCCTCTTGATCGGCGATTTCTCCTACTTCTGGATCTTCCTGAGGGAGGGGATGACCGTCAAGCGGCTCGAGGAACTGTACGCGGCGTCCGGCCAGATCGGGTTCCGCGCCTACGAGCGGTGGGACAGCCACGTGATGCTGGCCACGGCCTTCTATCACGGGCTGCACCCGACAGCCTAACAACTGAATAGCAGGGGAGGGGCGATTTGCCCCTCCCCACAAGGAGCCGATGAACGTCCTGGTAGCGACGCCGGCGCGGGTCAGCACGCCCAAAGAGCTGCTGGAGATCTCGAAGGGGATCTACGGGGCGCTGACCTGGCCGCAGCGGGAGAGGGCGCTGTACCTGAACGACTATCCTCCCGCTGAGGGGAAGTACGCCGACAACGCCCGGGCCAGGAACGAGCTGGTGGAGCGGCATCTGCGGCCAGAGCACACGCACATCTTATGGCTGGACGTGGACCTGGTGGAGGTGCCGGCGAGGATCGTGGAGCTGCTGGCGGAGGTAAGCGAGGGGGACATCGTGGCGCCCTTCGTGCTCCTCGAGAGGAACCTGCGGTTCCCGCCAGATCGGTTCTACGACATCGGGGGCTTCATCCAGGACGGGAGGCGGTTCGAGCTGTACCCGCTATATTGCGAGGGCGGGGACCTGGTGGAGGTGGACAGCGTGGGGAGCTGCTACCTGATCCCGGCGGAGGTTTACCGAGCGCGCGGTAGATACGCTCCGATCGGAGATGAAGTGGAGCACGTGAGCCTGATGGCCCAGGCCAGGGAGATGGGGTTCAGGGTCTACGCACGGAGAGACGTGGTGGTGCGTCATGCTTACCTGCCGAGGTTCGGACTCCCGTGGAACGGCTAGATACGGTGATGGTCTTCTGTCCGACCTGGAGGCTGGAGCCGGAGACGCTGTGGGCGATCTTCGCCCTGGAGTTCGACTGTCCCAGAGATTACGTGTTCACGCACGATAACCTCTCGGTGAGGGACGTGGACAACGTCAACTGGAACTACCGGAGGGGCAGGCAAATGTTCCTGGCGGGGGACTACACGCACCTGATGACCGTGGAGTCCGACATCATTCCGCCGCCAGATGCCTGGAAGGAGCTGCGGGCGCTGGGCGTGGACGTGGCGCTGGGCTCCTATAGGTTCAGGGAGAAACACAGCGGTTTCAGCGCATGCAATCTGATGGGGCACAGTGGGGATGGGCCCGGACCGGTGACGGGAGTGGGCCTGGGCTGTATGGTAGCCAGGAGGGCGGTGCTGGAGCAGATCAGTTTCCAGGCCCACGAGAAGCTGCCCTGTGACACGCCCTTTGCGGAGGACGTGCTCGAGGCAGGGTTCACGATGTGGGGGCATCCCGGCGTAGCCTGCGGGCACAAGGACGAGGACGGGGCGATTGTCTGGCCCCATGTGGAGCCGGCCTGGTTCGGGGAGATGAGGGGTTTTGTGCCTCCTGAGTACGACCAGCAGATCAGGTACTTCTTCAGGAGGGGACAGACGATGAGGATCAAGGCGGTGACGGGGTTCTCCGGGCCGGGGGGATCCTTCGCGCCGCAGGGGGAGTACGACGTGCCCAAGGAGTCGGGCAGAGAGTGGGTGAGTTCAGGATTGGCCGTGGAGATACGGCCAGAGAAGGAGGCAGGTGATGGCGAGGAAGGGTAAGAAGGCGCCGGTCGTGATGATGAAGATCAAGGCGCTGACCAGCTTTTCGGGGCCGCACGGCTCGTTCGCTCGTGACAATGAGTACGATGTCCCCCAGGAGCTGGGGCAGTCCTGGATCGCGTGCGGCTTCGCAGAGGAAGCGCAGGCTGACGATCTGTTTGGGGCGGCCGTGGAGGAGTGATGGGCGACTACTGCGTCCTGGCGGACATAGAGGCGCGGCTCAGCATCGGCGCTGAGTACGACGACTGGCTGGCGGGGATCATCACCGGGGCCAGCAGGTTCATCGATCGCTGGTGCCTGAGGTGCTTCGACGCCGCTGCCAGCTCGACGAAGCACTTCGATGGCAACGGGAAGGAATACCTGATCATCCCCGACATGGTGGAGGTGGGCGACGAGGGAACGGTGATCGTGGAGGACGACACGTGGGCAGCCACGGACTACATCCTCTACCCGCTGAACGAGACGCCCAAGATGAAGATCTTCGTGGATCCCGACGGCGACTATAGTGCCTTCACCAAGGGCAGGAACAACGTGCAGATCACGGCCAGCTGGGGATACGCCGCGGAGGCGCCAGCGGAGGACAACGATCTGGCCGACCTGTGGGACGTGTGCGTGCAGCTGGCCACCAGGAGCTTCAAGGCCGCGGAGCAGGCGTACCAGGACGCGGGGGCCATCCCGGAGCTGGGGCAGTTGTTCTACAAGAAGGCGCTGACACCGTACATGGTGGAAGTGCTGAATCGATACAAGCGGCGCTTCCACGCCCTGAACTGAGGCGAGATGGACCTGGACGACGTCATAGCGGCCGTGGTGACGGTGGAGGAGACCATCAGCGGGGTGACGGTCTTCTCGAACCCGCCGGAGAGCGCGAATACATTCCCGTCGATCATCAACCTGGAGAAGACGATGGGGAACGACCTCCAGGCGGCGCCGGACGTCTTCCAGCAGGAGTACGTCATCGCCATCCTGGTACTGCAGAAGAGGGCAAATCTGCCGACGGCGGTGGGAGCCTTGAGGGATTATCCCCGGCTGCTGGCCGCGGCCTTCGCAGCGGACCGGAGCCTGGGGGGCGAGTGCCTGATGTGCCTATTCCAGGGGGGAGCCCTGAGCACGATCGAATGGAATGGGACGCCGTACCTGGGCTGGGAGTG
>Ga0307379_10001511_pt1 | contig 36720 bp, 38 predicted proteins | sample UN2MG_FD_202237 | JGI IMG/M metagenome (GOLD analysis project Ga0307379, IMG submission 202237) | Soil microbial communities from Risofladan, Vaasa, Finland - UN-2 | ecosystem: Environmental > Terrestrial > Soil > Coastal area > Acid sulfate soil | place: Finland: Risofladan, Vaasa | collected...
CCATGGCGATTCTTAATGATAAAAAAGAGGTTGATGATTTCTTAATGATTATGAAGAAGTAGTTGATGAAGCAAGATTAAGGGGAGGCAATACCTCCCCCTTCTTTAAATTAATTGAGATGGAGGGGGACTTAAAAATAATCGAAGAATATTTAAAAGAGCAAGGCGGAACCTAAATTTTACTGCCCAATTTGCAGTGCAGAGTTAATAGAAAAACATACAGTTGGTAAATGCATACAGAGCATGTTCAAGCGTTGGAGCAACCCTCTCAACGGCTTCTTAAGGCAACCTATATGAGTGATAAGGAAAGAAACATTGTCTTAGATGTAACATCTGATTGTCTTAAAAGACTTGCGAAGGTAGGTGGTCCAATATCATATTTTGAGGTTTTAAATAAAAATAATTAAAAATAGGAGGTAAATAAATAATTATGGTAGACATTGAAAAAGCAAATGAAAAAGCTTTAAAAAGAGTTCTTAATGCAAGGCCAGTATGGATCGATGTTGAAAAAGCAATTGATGTAATCCCGGGAATGAAGAAAAACCTTATTCTTCATGCGGGACCAGCTGTAACCTGGGATAGAATGAGTGGCTCTCAAAGGGGTGCAGTTATGGGTGCTTTAATGTATGAGGGGCTTGCAAAGAGTCCAGAAGAAGCTGAAAAACTTGCAGCATCAGGAGAAATCGAGTTTGATCCATGTCACCATCACCATACTGTAGGACCAATGGCAGGAATTGTATCTGCATCAATGCCTGTTGTTGTTGTTGAAAATGAAACATTTGGTAACCGGGCTTTTAACACTCTCAATGAGGGAATTGGAAAAGTTCTGAGAATGGGCGCATATTCACCGGATGTAATTGAAAGGTTGAAATGGATGGAAAATGTTATGCTCCCGGTTCTAAGCAAGGCTATAAAAAAGGCTGGGAAAATGGAGCTTAAACCTATAATAGCAGAAGCGCTTACAATGGGAGATGAACTTCACAATAGAAGTAGAGCTGCATCATATCTTTTATTCGCAAAAATTACACCCTATCTTTTACAAACCATAGAAGATGTAAAAAACACTAATGATGTAATTAACTTTATGCAAGCAAACATTCATACTTTCCTTCCATTTGTCATGGCAAGCTGCAAGGCTTCGCTTGACCCTGCAAGAAATATTGAAGGCAGCACATTAGTAACCGTAATGTCAAGAAATGGAACAGACTGGGGCATTCAAGTTTCAGGTCTTGGCGATGAATGGTTCATTGCAGAATCTCCTATTCCAGATGTTCTCCTGTTCCCCGGCTTTAAAAAAGAAGATGTTGGTAGAGACATAGGAGACAGTTCAATTATGGAAACCGCAGGTCTTGGCGGTTTGGCAATTGCTGCGGCACCTGCAATAATTAAATTTGTAGGAGGAAACGTCAAACTTGCAGTTTCAAAGAACCTTGCAATGTATGAAATCACAATTGGTGAAAACAATGTTTATCAGATTCCATATTTTGATTTCAGGGGAACTCCAACAGGGATAGATATTAGAAAGGTTGTTGAAAAAAATTTAGCACCGTTTATTGATACCGGTGTTGCGCATAAGGACCCGGGAGTGGGGCAAGTCGGTGCTGGTCTTCTTGATGCGCCAATGGAAGTATTTAAGAAGGCAGTTGTTGCTTTTGCAAAAAAATATAAATAGAAGTACTGGAAATGATTTACTTTCATAAGGTGCTATGAAATATTTGCTCCGAAAGCAAATTTAAATTTATCAGGATTATTTTTTAAAATTGAATATTTTTTTTACCGAGGTGGAAAAAATGAAAAGTTTTATAGTAGCAGGAGCTCAGATATCGGTTAAGCCCAATGATGTGGAATATAACGTTAAAAAATCGATTAAATGGATGGAAAAAGCAGTAAAAGATTGCAAACCTGATTTATTAGTTTTTCCTGAAACAATTACTACAGGTTTTTCAACGAATCTTTCTCCTGAAGAACTTTATGATATTGTTGATACTATTCCAGGTAAAATAACAGACAGAATTGCCGAAGTTGCAAAAAGGCTTAAAATATATGTTGTTTTTCCTACTTATGAAAGAGGGGAAAAAGGGGGAGAAATCTATAACTCTGCTTCATTAATTGATAGTAATGGGAAAATAGTTGGTGTTTATCGAAAAACCCACCCGTTTTCTTTAGAAAATGTTCATAGAGGTGGTTGGGTAATACCTGGAACAAAAGCACCAGTTTTTGAAACTGAACTGGGGAAGATTGGTATAATTATTTGTTATGATGGGGATTTTCCGGAACTTTCTAGAGCGCTTGCCGTACAAGGAGCAGAAGTTATTATTAGACCTGCAGCTTTACTGAGAAGCTTTGATATCTGGTCTTTAACCAACAGAGCCAGAGCCTATGATAATCACGTATATGTAGTAGGAATTAATGCAGTAGGTTCTGATGCAGCAGGAAATTACTATATGGGTAACAGCATGATAGTAACTCCAATTGCAAATAAAATTGCCCAAGGCACAGGAGCGGAAGAAATTATATATGCTGAACTGGATCCTGTCAGTCCTTTAAAATATATAACTTTTGGCTCAAATTCTCCTCAAATTTTTGACCATTTAGAAGATAGAAATTTAGAAGCATATAAAGAAGCTATGAAACCTGCTAAAAGTGCTTTTGAACCGTTTAAGCGAATTCCTTTTATCGAAAACGATAATACTTAACCTTAAAGAGAGGAGGAGGGTAAATAAATGTAATATAGTATTGCATATATTAAAAGAAAATGATAAAAGTATAATAAAAATAACAAAAATAATTAAGGAGGTAATTTAAATGAAATTATTTGATCTTTCTCAAAAATTAGGTGTAAACAATTTTTTCTGGCCTTATTATCCACCTTTTGAAGCAAAATATTTTAAAAGAAAACCAGAACATGGAGTTAATGCTCAATATATTTCAACCTCAAACCATATTGGCACTCATCTTGATGCACCGCGTCATTTTTTGACAAATGGTATGACAATAGACCAGATTCCATTGGAGTGGTTATATGGTGACGGAGTAATTGTAGATCTTACTGATGAAATGGATGAATTGGCAGTTTATACACCAGAGATGATTGAAAAAAGAGTAGAGGTAAAAGAGGGAGATATTCTTGTATTACATACTGGCTGGTATCAATATGGTTATGGTGGTACAAAAGCAGATGAAGAAAAATATATCCTTCTACATCCAGGAGCTCATCCAGATATGGTAGATTGGTTACTGGGGAAGAAAATAAAAATTTGGGGAGTAGACGCTGTTTCTACCGATCACCCAATGGACTTACCAATAGGCAGATTTCTTGGTAAAGGGACTTTTGGTCAATGCGATAGAGTGCGTGCTAAAGCTGAGAAGAAATTTGGCAAAGAAAAAGTTAAGGAATTATTTCCGGAGGAAGATTATCAACTTACCCACAACAAGTTATTCCCAAGTAACTGTATGCACATGGAAAATTTAGGAGGGAATATCAACGCACCCGAGATTCAGAATAAAAGACTTAAGATTGGTTGCTTCCCCTGGAAATTTGAAGGCGGAGAAGCTGCATTTTGCAGAGTTGTTGCTTTTCTTGAAGAATAAATTATAGATTTATTTTTATAAATGTAAAATGTAGTCTATCTTATTCTATGAATAAACAGGTGGCGGTATACTTCTCAATAATAGAAAAATATCGTTTAGCCTGAATTATTTGAATATCGCTGCCTTATTCTATTGAATAGAAAGAAATATTTTAAACTATAAATCTTTTGTACTTTATATTTATACAAGGAGAAATAATATGAAAAGAAAAAAACCACTAGAAGATATAGTAGTTTTAGATCTAACTCGTGTTCTCGCTGGACCATATTGTTCTATGATTCTTGCTAATCTGGGAGCAAAAATAATCAAGGTTGAAAGACCTGAAACAGGAGATGACACTCGAAGTTTTGGTCCTTACAAAAATGGGCAAAGTGCTTATTTTGTAAGTTTGAACCGGGGGAAGAAAAGCATAGCCATTGATTTAAAAAAGCCCGAAGGGAAACAGATTATAAAAGAATTAACCAAAGTATCAGATGTAGTCCTTGAAAACTTTAGACCCGGAACCATGAGAAAATTAGGTCTATCTTATGATGTTTTAAATAAGATAAATTCTCGGATTGTCTATGCAGCTGTTTCAGGTTTTGGACATACTGGTCCTTACTCCGAAAAACCTGCTTATGATATGATTGCTCAAGCTTTGGGGGGTATTATGAGTATAACCGGGCAGCCTGGAGGAGAACCTACTCGGGTGGGGTCGTCAATTGGAGATATCATTGCAGGTATGTTTGGGGCAATAGGAATTATTGCTGCACTTTATGAAAGAGTATTCACCTGTAAGGGTCAGATGGTAGATGTCGCCATGCTTGATGGGCAGGTTGCGGTTCTTGAGAACGCCATAGCCAGATATGCAATAAGCGGAGAAGTACCCGGGCCTATTGGTTCCAGACATCCATCTATTACTCCTTTTGGCGGATTTAAGACAAAAAACTCATGGGTTATCATTGCCTGTGGTAATCAGGCGATTTGGGAAAAGTTTTGTAAGGCAGTTGACCGTGAAGACCTACTGGAGGTGGAAGAATTTAAGACAAACGAGAAAAGAACAAAAAATTATGAGAAGATAAAGCCCATTCTTGATGAAATTACTATTCAGAAAACTACAGAAGAGTGGTTAAAAATTTTTGAATCCAACGGTGTACCATCAAGTGCTATCAATACGGTTGACAAGCTCTTTAATGATCCACAAGTAAAGGCGAGAAAAATGATTATAGAAACCGAACAGCCTGATATGGGTAAAATACATGTGGCAGGAAATCCGATAAAATTATCGACATTAACCGAGGAAGTGGTTACAGACCCTGCTCCAAAGATTGGAGAACATACCGTTGAAATACTTAAAACTTATTTAAATTATACAGATGTTAAAATTAATGAATTAAGAAAAAAACAGATAATTTTTTAAAAAAATAATAAATGCAGAGGAAATAATTTTACAAATAAAATATAGATTGTTTTTATAAGAAATTATTTTATTTCTATCTAAGAAATTATTTAACTATTTAACAGCTTCTTTAAAGCGTCAAGGACTTCTTCATCTCCTCCAGCAGGGGGTTCCCAGTTAACCTGGAAAACCTTAAAGTTTGCTTCTTCCAAGCTTTCTTTAAAAGAAAAAAGTCCAATATTTATTATTTTAAGCTCTTTTTCGAAGAGATCTTTAATAGCCATTATTCTTCTCCTATAATTTTTATAATGTTACTAGAAAGTTTACTTGCTGCAGCATTTGATTTCATAATTATAACGCCTACTTTTTTTAATATTTTTTCAATTTTTTTCTTGTTTTGTGGATCTTTGTCTGTCCCTGTTACCGAACAGATAATCGGTAAATATCTTTCTTCTTTTTCTAAAATCTTATGTGCTCTTTTAATTATTGGTAAAAGTTCCTTGTCAGGATTCTTGTTTGAACCATAGCCAAGTACCAAATCTAAAAGAATAACTGCCACCTCGGGATCCTTAACTTCCTCTAAAATTCTCTTATTTCTCAAGGAAAAATCAATCATAGGGTGGGGTCTTCCAACCGTAAATTCATCTTCTCCAAGATCAATAATAGTATGTTTATAACTCTTCCAAACATCCTTAAGTTTGAAATCAGGATTTATAGGAGTGTTACTATATACATCACTAATTGCTTCTTTAAATAGAAGTTGTGATTCATCACAAAGAGTCCCTCCACTAAAGAGGCCTCTTATATATTTCTGTCCCTTCTTTATTTTTTTTACTTCTTCTTTAGCAAGGTTTTCGATTTCTTTTTCATTTTCTTTTAGAATTTTCTTGAAATCATCTATATTTTTACCTTTTGAGATAGAAACTGCAATTAGAGCTGCTTCTTCAAGGGTCTTTGCAGGAATTCCTCCAGCATTTTTTATAGCTTCAGAATCCCCTCCTAACAATATTGTAACAATAGGCTTATTAATTTTTTCTATAATGACTGCAATTTTCTTTAAAACCTCTTTATGTGGTGGTTTTGAAACAAGAACAATGACCTTTGTTTCTTTGTCTTCTGCAAGTGCTTTTATTCCCTCTATAAACATAATTCCTCCAACATTCTTTTTTACATCCCTACCACCTGTTCCGATAGCTTGTGAAATTCCTCCACCTTCCTTTGATATTATGCAACTTACTTCTTGAAGTCCTGTTCCTGAAGCAGCAACAATACCTATATCTCCTTTATTGACAACATTTGCAAAGCAAAGTGGAGCCCCATTTATTATTGCTGTTCCACAGTCCGGTCCCATCATGAGGAGTTCTTTTTCTCTAGCGTATTTCTTTAATTCAATCTCTTTTTTAATTGGCACATTATCTGAAAATAACATTACGTGCAGGCCATTTTTTAAAGCTTTCATAGCCTCATCACCAGCATATTTGCCTGCAACTGAAATTATCGCCAGATTTACTCCTGGAATTTGTTTTACTGCGCCTTCAATACTTTTCGGGCAGTATTCGTCGATATTTTCTTCCTTTTTATGTTTACTTTCTTCAAGAAGCTTTTCAGCCTTTTTTAAAATTTTGTTAATATTTTTCTCATTATCCGTTTTTACAACAATTAGAAGATCAGTGTCTTTTGCACTTTCTAATTCTGGCAACAACATTTTAGAAGCTTTGAGAATTTCCTTATTTTCTTTTGTTCCCATAATAACTGCAGCTTCCAGGACTCCTTTTATTTCAGTAAGACTTTTAGTAGCAAGCATTAAAGTTATTGAATCAAAATACTCTCCACTTTTTATTATGCCTTTTAAAAACACAAGATTCCTCCTTTTTTAATAGTTAATAAAAAACCTACTCCCAAATCGCTTCCAGAAGTATCTCCAATTGAGAGTAAATTTTTTGTTCGATTGAATATTTTTTGTTCACTTTCATTTAGAATGGAAATTATAAGTTTTTTAATTCTATCAAATAGGAAGCCATCTTTTGATAGAGATAAAAATGAATTAGAAAGTAAATTTTCACTTTTTGATATTCTATAAATTGTTTCTCTCAATTCTTTAAATTTTACATCATAATTGTAAATATTATCAATTACATAGAGAGCAATAAGAAAACCGGCAATAAAATCATCTCCGCTGGGAGTAAGACCAAAACCAATTCCTTTCACCTTTTTTATTCCAGATATTAATTTATTGTTGAAAATATTATAAACACCCTCTTTTGTTCTTTTTAAGAGATTCTTTTCGAAAGAGGTTTTAAAGTTTTTCTCTCTCCCACGGTCAATTAAGAAAGTCAGGCTTTTTGGTGGTGATAAATCTAAAAGAGATTTTTCAAAATATTTTAGGTTTTTTTCTAATTTATTTGAATTAATTTTTCTAAATTTGATCTGGGAATTAAATAATTTTCGTTTATCAAGGGGATATTTTTTATAATTAATAGAAATAAAATTTTTACCTATATAAAGATCGTTTATATTTGCAACATCCATTCCCTCAACAACTATAGTTACCGGTCCTCTGCCTATTTCTTCAGTCACAATAGAAATAATAGATTCGCCGTTTGTAAAATTTGTAACTCTTTTAAATTTTGAATGGAGAAAGAATTTTCCCGAAAATATTCTATCTCCAATACTCACTATTTCAGTTTTATTATAATTTTTAACATCTACCATCATATTTCTTAATTATAGTTTTTATTTGATACCATGCTTATATCAGAAACTAAATATATATAATATCTTATATTTTTAAATACCATTATCATATTTTTTTATCTATGTCAAATTTTGTCTGTGCATTGTATTAAATAAAAGTTAAAAGTGGACTATCAAAAAACAGTAAAAAGATGTAATTTAGAACTAAATCACCATACAAATACACTATATCACTCAAGAAATTCTCTATTTTAGATTTTAAAAGAAGCGAAAAGTCCTTTTGAGCCGGCAAAGCGAATTTCATATAACCATTGATAACAATAAAGTTAAAAAACCTTTTTGCCCTTGTAATTTAATACATATTTATCTATAAAAATATTTTTAATTTTATGAAAATAAAGCAGGACTTTTAAAACTTTTGTCGAATAGATATATAGATTTGCAAAATAAAATTAGATTCTTGAAAGAAGCTCTATTTTTTTACTCTGTTTATCGGAAATAAAAAATTGAAGGGGAAGGAGGTGAAAAAAAGAATGAGAAATAAAAAATTAGTAATGATGGTTATTTTTTCTCTATTGATTGTACTTTGCACAGGTAGCATTAGTTTATTGGCTGCAGAGAAAAAGGTGTACATTAATGGTATTGATGCCGATTATCCTCCCTTTGCTTATATAGATGAAAAAGGTAATCCTGCTGGTTTTGATGTGGAGTGCTTGAATTGGATTGCTCAGGAGATGGGTTTTGAAGTCAAACATCAACCTACGGCCTGGGATGGTATAGTTTCCAGTTTATTAGCCAAAAAGATTGATATGGTTTATTCGGGGATGTCCATTACTCCCGAGAGGCAGGAAAAGGTAGATTTTAGTATACCTTACTGGGAAATAAACCAGGCACTTTGTGTGCGTGAAGATTCAGATCTTAATATCATTGCTGCCTTGAGTGGTAGTAAATATACAGTAGGAAGCCAGAGAGGTTGCACGGCTGCAGAGTGGATTGAGGAACATCTAGTAAAAACCGGTATACTTCCAAAAGATAATCTAAAATTGTATGAAGGTTTTTCTTTGGCGGTCAAAGACTTGGTAAACGGAAGAATAGATTCAGCTATGATGGATGATGTAATGGTAGAAGATGCCATCAGAAAGGGGCAACCTGTAAAGATTGTTGGTGTTATTAAAACCGGGGAAGTATATGGAGTAGCAGTTAGAAAAGAAGACACAGAATTGAAAGCGTTGCTTGATGAAGGAATTGCTAAATTGAAAAAATCAGCTAAATGGGATGAATTGATTATTAAACATTTTAGTGAATAAAAGATATAATAAAGGTGGAGAAAATATATTCTTATCTTTAGGTTATTTCTCCACCTTTATTTGGTTATAAAGTGAGAATAATAACTATGAATGAAAATCTTGCATTAATTTACCAATCTCTTCCTTATTTACTTAAAGGCTGTGCGATAACTATTGGATTGGTAGGGGGGGCTTTAGGCCTGGGTTTTGTAATAGGGATTCCCATGGCGGTAGGTCAAGTTTATGGAAATAAATATTTATCTGGTTTAATTTCTCTTTATGTCTGGTTTTTCCGGGGGCTTCCGGTTTTAGTCCTTCTTTTTCTTTTTTATTTTGGATTATTTTCCCTCTTGGGACTAAATTTACCTGCTTTTACAGCTGCTATCCTGGTTTTAGGATTACGAAGTGCTGCTTATCAATCACAGATTTTTCGAGGAAGCATACAATCACTCGGTGAGGGGCAGATGTTAGCTGCCCGTTCTTTAGGAATGAAGAAATCTGAGGCAATTTTATATATAATTTTGCCCCAAGCTTTGCGGATTTCTATTCCCGGCTGGTCTAATGAATATGCTATTCTTTTAAAAGATTCAGCAATTACTTATGCTATAGGGGTAATGGAAATATTAACCAGGGCGAATTTTATTGCTACCCGGACTTATAAACCTATGCCCATTTTTCTCACCTGTGCAGTAATTTTCATAATTTTAACTTATGGCGGAGTGAAAATTCTTGATCTTTTAGAAAATAAAGTGAGAATTCCTGGTTATGGAGAGAGGAGAAGTGAAATTTAAATAAGATGCAGAAGGATAAAAATCTTGTATTACGTGTAGAAGATATACATAAAAGATATGGAAAAGAAGAGATATTAAAAGGGATTTCCTTTGAAATTAAAAAAGGAGAGACTAAAGTTATTATCGGTCCTTCGGGAAGCGGGAAAAGCACCCTGCTTCGCTGTATTAATCAATTGACTATTCCGGATAAGGGCAAAATCTGGTTAGAAAACGAAGAAGTAACTCATTCCAGGAAAGATATTAACCGATTTCGCCAGAAAATGGGTATGGTTTTTCAGGATTTTAACTTGTTTGACCATTTAACTGCTTTAAAAAATGTGGAGATAGGTTTGCTTAAAGTAAAAAAAATGAACAAGAAAGAAGCTAAAGAAGAAGCAATGGAAGAATTAAAACGAGTTGGTTTGGAAAGGCAAGCCAATTTATATCCCGCACAACTTTCGGGAGGACAAAAACAAAGAGTATCTATAGCCCGAGCTTTAGCTATGGATCCCAAGGTGATGCTTTTTGATGAACCTACTTCTGCTCTTGATCCGGAACTAATTGGAGAAGTATTAGAAGTAATAAAAAAATTAGCTCTTATCGGGATGACCATGGTGGTGGTTACTCATGAAATGGGTTTTGCTCGTTCGGTAGCAAATGAGATTATATTTATGGAGGGCGGAAAGATCATAGATCAAGGTACACCTTATAAAATTTTTACTAATCCGGACCATGAGCGAACCAGACAATTTCTTTGTAAAATAACTGAACTTTACGGAAAGTCGGAAGAATAAAGATGGAAAACCTTACTTTTATTCGAGAGATACTTTTACCCCCCCTATTAGAAGGAACAGTAGTTACTCTTAAATTGATAGTCGCATCAATTCCTTTAGGACTAATTTTGGGGATTCTAATAGCTGTAGGGCGGGTATACGGGAATAGACTTATTTCCTCTTTTTGCACTGTCTACACATTATTTTTTCGTGGCACGCCCTTATTAGTACAACTTTTTATTCTCTATTTTGGGTTCCCCTCTATAGGTATTTTCTTTTCTCCTTTCGCTGCAGCAGTAATAGGTTTTATTCTTTGTAGTGGAGCATACCATTCAGAATATATAAGAGGTGCTATCCAATCGATAAAAACTGGTCAGATGATGGCTGCTGAAGCTCTGGGAATGACCAGGGCTAAAGCTATTTTATATATTATTCTTCCCCAGGCTTTAAGAAGAGCAATTCCCGGCTGTTCTAATGAAATAATTTATTTGGTAAAATATTCATCATTAGCTTTTATGGTTACCTGTGTAGAGCTCACCGGGGCAGGAAAAATTATCGCTTCTCGTTACTTTGCCTACACAGAAGTTTTTTTAGTAATAGGAATAATATATCTATTAATGGTTTCTGTAGTCACTAAAGTGCTTAATATGTTAGAAAAAAAATTAGAAATTCCTGGATTGGGATAAAAAGAAAAGAAAGTTGAAATTTAATTTCATTCAAATTATTTATATTTTTAAAAGAGCGATAAGCTCTCAAATATATAGGAGGAATAAGTTTGAAAAAATTATTAACCGGAAATGAGGCGATTGCCGAAGGGGTAATTGAATCAGGGGTAGAAGTAGTCACCGGATATCCGGGAACTCCCTCAACGGAGGTAGTTCTGACTCTGTTGTCTCAGGCAAAAGATCTGGGAATTCATATAGAGTGGAGCGTAAATGAAAAAGTTGCTTTTGAAATTGCTGCCGGCGCTGCCTGGGCTGGGAAAAGGGCCTTGGTTACCATGAAGATGTCGGGGGTTAATGTAGCTGCTGATTCATTGGCTTCTATCGCTTATAGTGGATGCACCGGGGGGTTAGTTATATTTGTGGCTGATGATCCGGGAGTGAGTGCCGGCATGCCCGAAGAGGATTCCAGATATTATGCTAAATCGATGGTAGTTCCCATGCTCGATCTTGCTTCTCAACAGGAGTGTTTAGATTATGTAAAAGCAGCTTTCGATATTTCTGAGAAGATTGGGGGACCGGTTTTTTTAAGATCGACTACCGATATCTCCCATGTCGCTTCTGATGTTGAAATAGGTAAAAAATTAAAATTAGAAAAAAGAGAAGCACATTTCGAACGTGATATTGCAAAATATACCAAGGCAGGTGCAGCCTGGTGTATGGCTCAACATCGGGATGCCCTTAGCAGATTGGCCAAAGCTTCTAAAATTAGCGATTCTTATATTACTGAATTCGGGATAAAAGTGAATGAAACACATTTTGAGGATGGCAGTAAACAGGGAGTAATTTATGCCGGTGCGGTAGAGGGAAATTTCCGGGAAGCTTTAAAGAGATATAGCTTAAAACTCTCCTGGTTAAAGATAGGAATGGTTCACCCTTTGCCCGAAGAAAGGATAAAAAAGTTTTTAGAAAAAGTGGATAGGGTACTTGTCTTAGAAGAATTAGATCCTCTTGTAGAAGCAGAAGTGATGAGGATTGCCTATCTTTTAAATAAGAAAGTTGAAATTTTAGGAAAATATGATAAAACCTTTTCTCTAATCGGAAATTATTCCTTTAAAAGGATAAAAAATGCCCTGGAGATTCTCTTAAAAACAAAACTTGAGTCCGGGCAGAATCCTAAAATTTTAGAGAGAGCTAAAGAATTAGAAGTCAAACGTCCCACTTCTTTTTGTATAGGTTGCCCTCACCGGGGGACTTATTTTGCTCTGAATAAGGCGATCAAGAATTTAAAGTACAAAAAAGAGGAAATTATTATTACCGGGGATATAGGATGTACCATTTTAGGCATGAGTAAACCTTTTGAGAGTTGTTGGACTGAAGTAGCTATGGGAGCGAGCATAGGATTAGCCCAGGGATTTAAATGGGCAGGAATTAAAAAACCGGTGATAGCTACTATAGGAGATTCAACTTTCTTTCATGCCGGCATTCCTCCTCTTATTAATGCAGTCTATCATAAAGTCCCCTTAACGGTAATTATTTTAGATAATGGATGGACTGCCATGACCGGTTTTGAAGAAAACCCCGGGACTATTAACTTAGACGAGAGCAGTACTAAAAGAGTAGATATTGCCGAGATTTGTCAAGGTTGCGGCGTAGAGGACATTCAGATAATTGACCCCTATCAGGGCGAAAAAGCAACAGACGCAATAACGAAGGCAATAGAATATCCGGGAGTTTCGGTAGTAGTTTCCCGTCGGGAGTGTGCTCTTCAAACTAAAAGAAGAAAGATTAAATTCCCCCAGCGCAAAATAAATATAGATAAATGTACTGTCTGCAGGATATGCTTAAGTTCTTTAGCCTGTCCGGCGATGGTATTTCATCCTAAAGATGCTAACAGTAAAGCCTATATGGAAATCACTTCAGCCTGTTTCGGCTGCGGGTTATGTGAATTTACTTGTCCAGCAGGGGCGATAGAGGTGATAAAAGATGGAAAATAATTTTTATTTAATCGGAGTAGGTGGACAGGGAGTAATAAGATTAGGGCAAATTATTGCCGATTATGGATTAAAAAAAGGCGAGAAAGTTAAATTTTTTAAAGAAGTGGGTCTGGCTCAAAGAGGCGGTCCGGTTCATTGTGAAGTTAGGATAGGCAATGTGTTTGGGTCGAGGATTCCTCCTCTCTCTTCTGATATAATAGTAGTAATGGAATTATCCGAAGGATTGAAAAGTTTAGAATTTATTAAACCGGGAGGAACAGTTATTTTAAATAGAAAAAGGATATATCCTATTGATATGATGGCCCATCCCGAAAAGTACCCTCAGGAGGAGGAGATAACTAAACTATTTAAAGAGGCAAATGCAAGAATAATCTGGATAGATGCCGGTAAAATAGCTTCAGAAACAAGACTTCCCATTGCAGAAAATATTGTCTTGTTGGGTGCTCTCTCTTTTATCTCTTCATTTGATAAAAAATTTGTTATTAATATTTTAAAAAAACATATCCCTCGCGAATTAGATAAAAATATTGCTGCTTTTTACGCAGGTTACGAAACAGTAGAAGGAATGGATAAATGAAAAGTATGGAAAATTTTTTTAACCCTCATTCAGTAGCTATCTTTGCTTCAATGAAAGAAGGAAAGACCGGGTATGAAATAGTAAAAAATATGGTGGAGGGAGGATTTAAGGGGAAAATATATCCGGTGAGCCAGAGTGGCGGCCAAATATTCGGAGTAAGTATCAATAAAGATTTTAAAAATTTAGAAATTGATTTAGCAATTATTGCTATACCTGGTCAGTTCATCCCTTCACTTTTAGAAGATTTGGGAAGTAGGGGGGTTAAGTCCGCAGTTATAATCTCTGCTGGTTTTTCCGAAGTAGGGAATTTTGAGGAAGAAAAAAACATAAAGAAGATAGCTGAAAAACATCGGATGAGGATTATTGGTCCTAACTGTGCGGGAATTATGAATACCGGTTGTAATCTCTTTGCCAGCATTGAAGTCAGGGCACTATCGGGTGAAACTGCTTTTGTCACCCAAAGTGGTGCTCTGGGCGGGGCAGTCTTAATGATGGCAGAAGAATTAGGTTTTGGTTTTTCCAAATTTGTAAGTTATGGGAATAGATGTGATGTAGACGAAGTAGATTTAATTAAATATCTTGAAGATGACTCTCAGACTAAAGTGATTGCTCTCTACATTGAAGGATTAGGAGAAGGAAGAAGATTTTTAGCTCAAGCTAAAAAAACCGTTCTTAATAAACCGATTGTTGCTATTAAGACGGGGAAGAGTAAAGCCGGGATGAGGGCAACTTCCTCTCATACCGGTTCTTTGGCAGGGGAAGATAAAATTTATGATGCTGCTTTTAGGCAAGCCGGTATTTTACGAGTAGAAGGAGTAGAGGAGATGTTCGATTTATGCCGGGGCTTGATTTATTACCCGAAAATCAAGGGAAATAAGATCGGAGTGGTTACTAATTCAGGGGGGCCTGCAGTATTGGCTACAGATAAATTAGAAGAATTAGGATTAATGGTATCTGAACCTTCCGAAAGTTTAAAAAATAAGCTAAAAAAAATTCTTCCACCTCATGTCTCCTTAGGAAATCCTTTCGACCTTCTGGCTTACGGCGGAGCTGAAAATTTTGCCCAGGTCAGTAAAATTATTTCCTCTGAATATGATGCCATCATTGCTATCTTTGTTCCGACTGCTTCCATGGATTCCACAGAGATTGCCACCGCTTTAGGAAAAATAAAAGAAGAAATAAAAATACCTATATTTGCTAATTTTATGGCTGGCAGATTAGTAAAAGAGGCAATTGGAGAATTAAAAAAATACGGAATTCCCAATTATGAAACCGGAGAAAGATGTGCGAGAGTTATTCAGAAGATATATAAAAATAGTCGCTACAGCTAAATAACTAAACAAACAAGGAGCAAGAGGTGCATCAGATTATCGAAAAAGCTAAAAAAGAAAAAAGGCCTTTATTGGAGACAGAGGCAAAAGAATTGTTAAAGGAATATGAAATTCCTGTTCCTGATTTCAGATTAATAAAGAGTGAAGATGAAATTACCGGATTGGCCAAAGAAATAAATTTTCCTATGGTGATGAAAATTGTCTCTCCTGACATCATCCATAAAACAGATGCAGGAGGAGTAAAAGTAGGCATTAAGACTGAAAAGGAAGCCAGAATAGCTTATCAAGAAATTATCTTTGAGGCAAAAAAATATAATAAAAAGGCGAAAATTTCTGGAGTAATAGTCTATCCAATGGTTCCTCAAGGGACAGAGATCATAATCGGAATAATGAAAGACCCTCATTTTGGTCCGGTAATTATGTTTGGATTAGGAGGAATTTTTGTAGAGATATTGAAAGATATTTCCTTCCGCATCCTTCCCATAGAAGAAAGGGATGCCGAGGAGATGATTAATGAGATTAAGGGATCTAAAATATTAAAAGGGGTAAGAGGAGAAGGTCCCAAAGATATTAAGGCGATAAAAAATCTATTACTTAAAATTTCACAACTTGCCCTGGAAAATCCTGAAATCAGTGAAATAGACTTAAATCCTGTGTTGGTATTTGAAAAAGGATTACAGGTTATAGATGCCCGAATGATTTTGTAACATGTGAAATAAAATTGGTAAACAAAATATTGTCTATTATTAAAAAGAGGGTGGTTTTGTGGAAAAGCAGCAGTTTGAATTTATTGGTAAAAGGTTTGATATAAAAAATATAGGTAAGGTGACCGGAAGAGAAATTTATTCTTGTGATGTAAATATTCCCGGCCAATTATATGCGGTAGTCCTGCGTAGCCCTTACCCCCATGCTGAGATTAAAAAGATTGATTATACGGAAGCAGAGAGGATGGGAGCTATTTGTATCGGCCCTGGTGATGTGCCGGATACTCTATATAATGAACGAATAGTTAGCATCCCCGATAAGACCTATCGCGATAGAACGGTTTTACCTAAAGACAAGGTTCGTCACGTAGGGGAAGCAGTGGCTGCCTGTGCTGCAGAAACTGAAGAAAAAGCCTTCGCTGCTTTAAAAAAGATAAAAGTAAAGTGGGGTAAGAAATGGGAACCACTCATAAATCTTGAAGAGGCCATGGAGGCAAATGCACCTCAGATATATGATCATGTTTACCTGGGAGAAGAAAGAGTAGACACAAAGAAAAATATAGCCTGCGAGCGGGATGTTGAGGTTGGTGATATTGAGGAAGGCTTTAAAGAAGCAGACGAAATTGTGGAGAGAACATTTAATACTCAAAGGGTTTATCATATGCAGATGGAAACAAAATCTGCGGTGTGTGTTCCGGAAGCTGACGGAGGGATTACAGTTTGGACAACATCTCAAGGAATTCATAATGTACGTATCCTCTTAGGAAATATCTTTAACATCCCTCTTAATAAAGTAAATGTTAAAAGAATTACTCTGGGAGGTTCTTTCGGTTCAAGTATTCAGATGAATTCAATTACTCCCATTTGTGTTGCCTTGGCCTTAAAGGCAAAAAGACCGGTGAAATTGGTGACCACTAGAGAAGAAGACATTTATGACCATTCAAAATATCCCCTGAAGACTATCTTGAAAATTGGTGTCAAAAAAGATGGAAAATTAACAGCTGCCCATTGCCGGGTTCAGGTGGAGATCGGCGGTCACAACATTCAGGCTTATCCTTATTTAGGTTGTGTAGCCGGATGGTTTGCTTCACTTTATAAATATAAAAATTTAAAGTACGAAGGAACTGCAATATATACCAATAAGGTGCCTTCCTGTGCAATGCAAGGATATGGCAATCCGCAAATAAATTTTGCAGTAGAGAGTTTAATGGATATTTTAGCTGAAAAATTGGATATGGACCCGGTTGAACTTCGTCTGAAAAATTTTGTGGGAAAAGGCGATGAATTCTGGGGTCAGGGTCCGACGGTAAGGTCTATTATCAGAAGCTGCGGAGTAGAAGAGATGTTAATTGAAGGGGCTAAGCTTGCCGGATGGAATAAGAGGACCCCCCCTTCTAAAAAAACAGGAGATATTAAAAGAGGCATAGGAGTTGCCAGAGGATTTCATACTTCTGGTACTGGCGGCCCTAACCCTGGTGAAGTTATAGATTATTCGGGTGCGACAATTAAAATTAATGAAGATGGTTCAGTGGATGTAGTAACTGCTTTAATGGATCACGGAGGAGGCACCTGGGATGCGGGAGCAAAAGTAGTAGCTGAAGTTTTAAAAGTGCCTTTTGAGAAAGTAGGTATTTATAATGGGGTAGATACCCGCACTACAGTCTTTGATGTTAACACCCATGCCACCAGAGGAGTTTATTGTGGGTGTGGGGCGATAAAATATGTAGCTGAAAAAGTCAAAGAAATACTTCTAAATTATGCCGCAACTCTCTTCAAAGATTTGCCGGAAAATCTGGAGTTAACTTGTAATAAAAAACTTGGCCAGGCAGTGATTTATCCTCGGGAAATACCTCAAAATTATATGACCGTTGGGGAAATAGCGGAACATGCCCATATTAACAGTTGGGGCACCATTTCTTATACCGCTACCCTTAGACAGAAAAATTGTCCTCCCTGTTTTATTACCCACTTTGTGGAAGTTGAGGTAAATACAAGGACGGGGGAAATTAGTGTGCCAAGAGCAGTTATCCTGGGGGACTCAGGAACCATAATTAATCCTGGTTTATGGGAAGGACAAATAATTGGGGCCTTCAGTAGAGGTCTTGGGTTTAGTCTTTTAGAAGAGACTAAATATAATTTAAATAATGGTAAGTTAGAATGTAACGGGATGATAACTGATTATAAGATACCCACTGCTCTCGATATGCCAAAAATAGATAATATTACCGTGAAATCTGCCCACACTTATGAACCAACCGGTCCCTTCGGAGCAAAAGGGATTGGAGAAGCAGCCTTGAGTTCAGTGGGTTCCGCGGTTGCAAATGCAATCTACAATGCTATAGGAATTAGGTTTTACGAACTTCCCATTACACCGGAAAAAGTTCTTAAAGCCTTAAAAGGAAGAGAAGCAAAAAAAATTGAAGAAAGGAGGGGATAGAATTGCAAACCAATACCAAAATTTTAGCCCAGGAATTTGAATATTTAGCCCCCAAAACTTTAGATGAGGCTTTAAGTTTATTGGATAATTATAAAGATAAAAGTGCTAGAATATTAGCCGGAGGAACAGACCTGTTGGTTAAAATGAAGACCATCGATTTAAAAACTGATTATCTGATAAACATAAAAAATATCCCCGAACTTAATTTTATTGATATATCTGACGGATTAAAGATAGGGGCAGCTGTTTCTTTATCCCATATTGAGAAAATAGGAAAAGTTAAAGAAAAGTACCCTGCTTTATATGAAGGAATCAAATCTATGGCGGCAATTGCCGTAAGAAATATGGGGACTGTGCCCGGGAATATTTGTAATGCTTCGCCAGCTGCTGATACCGTTCCTCCTTTAATTGCCTATGGGGCAGAAGTAAAATTAGTTAGCAAAAGAGGAGAGCGTACAGTTTTGGTAGAGGATTTTGTAACCGGAGTGGGCAAAACAGTTATAGAAACTGATGAACTGATCACCCAGGTAAATATACCGGAAATGAGTAAAAATTCAGGAAGTGCCTTCTCTAAGAAGGGTAGAGTTAAGGCTGATATTGCCAAGATTAATCTGGCTGTTTACCTTGAAAGAGAAGGAAGTATCTGCAAAGATTGTAAGATAGTACTTGGTTCGGTTGCGGTAAAAGCAATTCGGGCAAAGGAGGCTGAAGGCCTTTTAAAAGGACAAACAATAAGCACTTTCTTAATAGATAAAATAACTAAGAAGGCATCGGAAGAGATTAAGCCAATTGATGATATTCGTTCATCTCTTGAATATAGAACTGAAATATCTCGGGTAATGGTGGAGGATACGGTTAAGATTGCCTGGGAAAGAGCCGGAGGTGAATTGTAGAATGAAAAAAGTTGAGATAGAATTTACCATTAATGGCAAGAAAAGAAGTTTGTCTGTAAAACCAAACGACCTTTTAATTAATATTATAAGAAACGATTTGTTTCTAACCGGAAGTAAATACGGCTGTGGTATCGGTGAATGCGGTACTTGCACCGTTTTAATAGACAATGAACCGGTTTTATCTTGCCTTACTTTAGCTGCAACTGTCGATGGTAAAGAAATTACCACCATCGAAGGGCTGGCAAAGGGAAATGAACTGCACCCCATGCAAATAGCATTTTTAAAAAATGCGGCAGTACAGTGCGGATTTTGCACTCCGGGTATGATACTGACTGCCACGGCATTATTAAAAGAAAATCCTAATCCCTCAGAAGATGAGATTAGAGATTATATGAGAGGCAATATCTGTCGTTGTACTGGATATATTCAAATAGTAAAAGCGATTAAATCTTGTGCAACTGAAGCAAAATAGCTAAATTTTATTTAATTTTAAATGATAATGTATACGATAAATTGTGCTGCAGCATCACGGTGTTACCGTGATGGAGTTTTTAGTTTACGGATTAATAGTAATCTATTTTGATATTAGACTATAAATTAAATAATTAACCACCCGAAATCTGCGTCTGAAATATTTACTATTATAAAAAAGATAAAAAATAAGGAGATATTAATGGAGATATTACAGGTGGGATTAATCTTAGTAACTGGTGTTGCAGCAGGATTTATGAATACTTTAGGAGGAGGAGGTTCCTTGCTTACTTTGCCGATGCTTATCTTTTTAGGATCGCCAGCAGCGGTAGCAAATGGAACTAACCGTATTGCCTTGATGGTTCAGAATGTTGTAGCGGTGAGTAATTTTCGTAGAAAAGGATTTTTCTACCCAAAGTTAGGCATCACTTTAGCTATCCCTGCAGTTTTGGGTTCTTTTTTAGGAGCAAGGTTTGCCATATCTATTCCTGAAGAATTATTCCAAAAGATTTTAGCAGTAATTATGATTGTGGTCCTGGTTTTAATTCTTACTCGCCCGGAGAAAAAATTTTTAAAAGAAATTGAAGGGGAAAATCTAAGCACTACACGCCTTATTGTATCCATGTTTGTTTTTTTTGGTATCGGTGTCTATGGTGGATTTATTCAAGCCGGAGCAGGATTTATTATTATCTCAGCCCTGGCTTTAATTACGGGAATGTCTTTAGTAAAAATTAATAGTTTGAAAGTATTTATCGTTCTTATTTATGTTTCTTCTTCTTTTGTAGTTTTTATAATTCATGGCAAAGTAGATTGGATTTTAGGATTAACCTTGGCTATCGGGAATGCCCTGGGTGCATATCTAGGGAGTAATTTTGCGGTGAGTAAGGGAGATAAATGGATTAGAGTATTTATTGTTATAGCCATTTTATCTATGTCTGCTAAATTACTTGGACTTTTTAATTTTTTGGGGTTATAAAAGTAATTTTTAAAAAATAAGCATATAAAAGTTTTTTCTAAATATATAGCTGAAATATTAACTTGAAAAGGACATATTATAAGCAAAGATTCCAATTTCGGAGGATTTGAGAGTTAACCAAGTAACTAACTTACTAGATAATCAAAACAATGAGGAGGAGAGGAATAATGAACCAGTTTAAATATGTTTCTCCTGAAAACAAAGAAGAAGCACTAAAAATTTTAAAAGAAGAGGGAGTGAATGCTTGTATAGTGGCTGGCAGCACAAATGTACTGCCTGATATTAAAATTAAAAAGCTAAGTCCAAAAATTTTGGTAGACATTACTGCCATTGAGGAATTAAGAGGTATAGATAAGAAAAAAGACAAAATCTGTATAAGGCCTTTGACCACTATTGCTGAATTAGCTAATTCAGAACTCATACTAAAAGAAAGTAAGGTATTAATTCAAGCTGCCGAACAATTTGCTGACCCTCTGGTAAGAAATAATGCCACTATCGGGGGAAATTTAGTTACTGCTTCACCGGCAGCAGATATAGCAGTGCCCCTGCTTACCCTCGGTGCGATTATTAAAATAGAAAGTGTTAGGCAGAAGAGAGAAGTTAAACTAAAAGAGTTTTTTCTTGGGCCGGGCAAGACAGTTTTACAGGATGATGAGATGATTGTAGGGATTGAATTTGAGCAAAGCGATATAAATAAAAATGGGTATTTTGTTAAACTGGGGCAAAGAAAGGCTATGGCAATTGCCATAGCCAGTTTAGCATTAAACTTAAAAGTTAAACAAAACAAGATTATTCAGATTCGCATTGCTATGGGCTCTGTAGCTCCTATGCCAATTAGATTAACCGAGGTAGAGGAATTTTTGAAAAATAAAGAAATAAAAAATGGATTAATTGAGGAAGTTATAAATAAAATAAGCGAAGAAGTTAATCCTATTAGTGATATACGAGCATCCGAAGAATATCGTCGGTATATTTCCGGAATCCTGTTCAAACGTGCTTTTGAGAAACTAATACCCTATTAGTATCTCGTATCTCGTGAATCGTATCTCGCAAATAAGACGGAAGATATGAAATTAAATAATAGTAGGAAATAGAGACGTATTACATGCTCCTCTACTACTAATTACTCATTACTTATTACTCATTACTTATCAAAAAGGAGGCTTTAAATGGATGAATATAGAGTAGAATTAACTGTAAATGATGAAAAGATAAGTGCTGTCGCGAAGGCTGAAGAATCTCTGTTAAAATTTTTACGCCGAAATGGTTTTACTGAGGTAAAATGCGGTTGTGAAAAAGGGGAATGTGGTACTTGCACAGTTATTTTAAATGAAAAGGCCGTTAAGTCATGTATTGTCTTAGCCTTACAGACTGACCATAAAGAAGTATGGACTGTGAAAGGTATGGAAAAACTGGAATTAGGGAGAAAATTACAGGAAAGTTTTGTTAATCACGGGGCAATACAATGTGGTTTCTGTACTCCTGGCATGATTTTAACCGCCAAAGATTATATGGATAAAAACCCCATTCCTGATAGAAAGGAAATTAAAAAAGCTATATCTGGAAATCTATGCAGATGTACCGGATATAAGAAGATTGTTGACGCTATCTATGCTGTGGCAGTAGAGAATTATAAATTGGAGGGTGGAATTTATGTCTGAATTTAAAGTAGTGGGAAAACCGATGTCAGGGGATGATGCTTGGGCAAAAGTACGTGGTGACCTTAAATATGCCGATGATTTTTCCCTGTCCGGAATGTTATTTGCCAAAGTTCTTCGCAGTAAATATCCGGCAGCTAAAATTATTTCTATAAATACCGGTAAAGCAGAGCAATTAGATGGTGTACGAGCTGTTTTAACCGCTAAAGATGTTCCTCACAACGAAACGGTAACCAAGTTTGGTCAGAGCACAGAGGTGGGCAAAGGATTTGAAGGTTTATACCGGGTTTTGGCCGATAAAAAAGTTAGATTTATGGGAGAAGCAGTTGCTCTGGCTGCTGCCGAGACAGAGGAAATTGCCGAGAAAGCCTTAGATTTAATTGAAGTAAAATATGAACCTCTCCCCGGGGTTTTTGATCCCCTAGAGGCCATAAAGCCAGGTGCTTATCTGGTGGGAGAAAACAATACTAACATAATAGGCGAGTTTGGCTGCCATCAAGGTGATATTGAAAAAGGTTTTGCTCAGGCCGATATAATAATTGAAGACACCTATAAGGTGCCTTTTGTTGACCATGTTTATTTAGAACCTGAAGCGGGCATTTCCTGGATAGATGATTATGGAATACTCAATATCCGGGTAAGCACTCAAGTAATAGAGCACTTTAGAGATGTTGCTGATGTATTGGGCTTACCCCATAATAAAGTCCGGTATATAGGCACTATGATGGGTGGAGGATTTGGCGGAAAAGAAGATATTACTGTTGAAACCTTTTTGGCTTTACTTACCTGGAAAACTAAAAAGCCGGTAAGGTTAGTCTATACTCGCGAAGAATCTATTTTATGCCATAGCAAAAGACATCCTTTTGTTATGAAATATAAAGTTGGCGCGAAAAAAGATGGTAAGCTTATCGCTTTAGATGCGGAATTAATATCTGATGCCGGAGCTTACCCTTACTTAAGTCCTTGGGTTACTCTATACGCAACAGTTAACGCAGCCGGTCCTTATTGTATCCCCAATGTTAAAGTTAGAGCTCATTGTGTGTTAACTAACAATACTTTTACCAGCGCTAACAGAGGATTTGGAGCTCCACAGCCTAATTTTGCCTATGAAAGCATCATGGATGAATTATCTCATAAACTTGATATAGACCCTCTGGAAATCAGGCGCAGAAATTGCCTTACTACCGGAAAAGCTTTGGCGACAACCGGTCAAGTCTTAAAGACCTATGTTGCCCTTCCTGAAGTTGCCGAGAAAGCCTGGAAAGCATTGGGAGAGTCTACTGAATGTAAAGATGAAAATCGAAAAATAGGACGAGGATTAGCTATAGGGCTGATGAGTTATGGCAGGATGACCTTTCTCCATGATTCTTCCCGCTGCTACGTAAGGTTAGAGTCAGACGGGAGTGTATTAATCAGATCCGGAATACCTGATTTAGGTGGAGGGCAGATTTCTTTGCTCTGTCAGATTGTGGCTGAAGAACTGGGAGTACCTATGTCCCAGGTGAAGATTTACCATAGCGATACAGCATTGACTCCTCTTGCCGGAACCACTACTGCTACCCGGCAGACTTATATGTCCGGGAATGCTACCCTCAAGGCTGCCCGTGAGGTAAGAAACAGAATTTTAAATAAAGCTGCGGAAATATTAAATGTTAATCAAGATAAATTAGATATTGTCAATGAAAAAGTTGTAGTTAGCTATGATCCCTCGCAATATCTGCCTATAGTTGAAGTGATAAAGGCTTGCAACGCGGATGGAATAGAATTATTTTGCGAAGCCCAATTTAATGCCCCCTCTACAATCGTGCCTAACTTATCTAATATAAGAGGGATGACCTTCCCTGATTTTACTTTCGGAGCCCAGGCAGTAGAAGTAGCGGTGGATACGGAAACCGGACAGGTAGAAATCTTAAAACTGACTACCTGTTATGATGTGGGGAAAGCCATTAATCCTTTGAGTGTAGAAGGTCAGATGGAGGGTGGTTCAATATATGGAATGGGCTATGCCCTTACCGAAGAGGTTATTATGGAGAAAGGAATTACCATGACCCCCTCTTTTGCTGAGTATATTATTCCCACAGCGGCTGATGTGCCTGATGTAAAGGCGATTTTAGTAGAGTCAGGCGGAGGATTAGGACCTTATGGGGCCAAAGGAATAGGTGAGCCCTCTTGTAGTATAATTGCCCCGGCTATTTTGAATGCCATTTATGATGCTATCGGCGTAAGAATTAAAAGTTTACCTGCAACCCCGGAAAAAATAATAAGAGCCATAAAAAAAGATTACTTTAAAAAATAAAATATATATCCGTTAAAAACCGTTGTTTAAAAAGCTAAATTATTATCATAATTAAATAAGGATTGAATAAAATGTTAATCAGTGAAGTTTTGGGTTTAAAAGAGAAAGCTTTCATTTCTCTGGTGGGTGCAGGAGGGAAGAGTACTCTTTTTAATCGATTAGCTGAAGAACTGCTTCTTAAAAATAAACGAATAATTCTAACTTCCACTACCAAGATGTTTGCCTGGCAGTTAGCTCCTTTTATAAGAAAGGGCAAATTAGTTGAAGACCACGACGAAGAGAGTATTCTGAAATTTATTAAAAAATACTTTTCTATGAAAAGTAAAACCGGAAGATTAGCAGTTATAGGAGAGAAGATAGGGGATAACGGAGAAAAAAAAGTATCCGGCCCATCCCCTGATTGGCTGGATAAATGGTGGGAGGATAGAATAGCAGATTATTTTTTAGTAGAAGCTGATGGCGCAGCGGGGAGGCCGGTAAAGGCACCTGCTTCTCATGAGCCGGTCATTCCTTTATCGACTACAGATTTAATCGGAGTAATTGGCATAGATGCCCTGGGTCTTTCTTTGCAGGAAGAAAATGTTTTTCGTTCTGAAATTTTCTCCCAATTGACCGGATTAAAATTGGGAGAAAAGGTTGGGATAGAAGCCTTATCTCTTTTAATTTGCCATCCCGAAGGTTTATTTAAAGGAGCCCCTCAAAATTGCCTCCGCCATCTTTTTATTAATAAAGTAGAAGACTCAAAAGACCTAAAAAAGGCAGAAGAATTGGCTTTCCAGGTTTTAAAAATCTGTCATCGGAGAATTAGTGATATAATTATTGGAGCTGCAGGTCAAAGCGAAGTGGTAGCAGAGGTAATCAGGAAGGTAAAAACGCCATGATTTACGGAATAATTTTAGCGGCAGGGGAAGGTAAAAGGATGGGGAAAGTAAAATTAACTCTTCCTCTGGGTGATAAACAGTTGATAGAATGGGTGTTGCAGGCAGTAAAGTTAGCTCCTTTAGATAAATATTTTTTAGTGGTTCGCCCTGAAGATAAAGAAATGATTAAAACCGGCGAGAAGTGGGGAGCTGAAATTGTGCTTAATTCTGAATACAGGTCTGGGATGAGCAGTTCTATAAAAAAAGCACTGCATCAAATTTCTTCTAAGGATTTAGAAGGATTTTTTGTGATTTTGGGTGATCAGCCCTTTATTAGCTCCTCTTTATTATATAAGATGTTTAAAGCTTTTACTCTGGATAAAAAAGAGATGATAGTTCCTTTTTATAAAGATAGACAAGGGAATCCGGTGTTTTTTGATGGTTATTGGAAAGATGAGTTGATGAAACTTTCCGGTGACGTGGGGGGTAGAGTTTTAATTAAGGCTCATCCTGAGAGAATAAAAAGGTTTAAAATATCAGACGAATCCATATTATTAGATATTGATCGGGAAGAAGATTACGAGAAGATAAAAGGTATCTTTAACTCTCTTCATAAAAGAGGAAAGATTTAAATAAGATGAACAATATATTAGTAATTATCCGAGGAGGAGGAGACCTGGCTACCGGTGTGGCCGTAAGGCTTTTTCGAGCTGGTTTTCCTGTAATGATTTTAGAAATAGAACGTCCTACCGTTATCCGTCTTCCTGTTTCTTTTGCCCGAGCTATTTATGAGGGCAAGGTTATGGTAGAAGAGGTAGAAGCTGTTTTGATTCCTTCCTGGGAAAAAGCGGAAGACATTATCGAAAAAGGGAAAATTCCGGTTTTAATAGATCCGGAAGGAAGTTGTATTGAAAAAATTTCTCCTACCGTTATAGTAGATGCTATTTTAACTAAACGTAATTTAGGAACCAGGAAAGATCAAGCTCCTTTGGTCATCGGATTAGGTCCGGGATTTACAGCAGGAGAGGATGTCGATGTAGTAATAGAAACCAAGAGAGGACATAACCTGGGGAGAGTTTACTATCATGGTCAGGCAGCACCGGATACCGGTGTACCTGGAGAAGTGGGAGGAGAATCTAAGAGAAGATTATTGCGAGCTCCGACTGAAGGTAAAATTGTGCCTTTGCATCAAATAGGAGATTTGGTTAAAGCAGGAGAGATCATTGCAGAAGTAGAACGAATTCCTTTAAAAGCAGAAATATCTGGCGTTCTGCGAGGATTAATTTATCCGCAAAGTTGGGTTACCAGGGGGATGAAGGCTGGGGATATCGACCCGCGAGGGATCAGAGAATTTTGTTTTACTATCTCAGATAAAGCCCGCTCGTTGGGGGGAGCAGTTTTAGAGGCAATATGCGCTTATTTGAATAAAAAATAAGTAAGGAAAATTTTTTTTACATTTCGTTATATTTATATTAGAATAACGATTAGATTATAAATGGAATTTTATAAAAGGAGGGGGGAGGAGATGTCAGAGATCTTAAAAGAAGCTTTTGGGAGAATTGATAAAGGTGAAACAATTGCTTTAGTTACTGTTATTGAAACGAAAGGTTCAACTCCAAGAGAGCTGGGAGCGAAGATGGTAGTGGGCAAGGATGGCTTGATAGCCGGCACTATCGGAGGAGGGATAACCGAAGCCAAAGTCATCGAAGAGGTAAAACAGGCACTAAAGGAAGGCAAGGGAAAGCTTTTAACTTATCATTTAACCAAAGAACAGGCTGCTTTGGATGAAGGGGCTATCTGTGGTGGTGAGATGAAAGTTTTTATAGATATCCTGCAACCTAAAGAAGAAGTATTGATTTTTGGGGCAGGCCATATTGCTGTTTGTGTCTCTAAATTAGCCAAAATGTTGGGGTTTAAAGTAACTATTGTCGATGACCGAAAAGAATTTGCCAATCAAAATAGATTTCCAGAGGCAGATGAAATAATAGCCGAAGAAATAGAAGAAGCCCTGACCCATCTTAATATTACTCCTTCTACCTACATAATTATATTAACCAGAGGACATTTGAAAGATGAAGAAGTCTTGACTTCAGTTATCAGGTCAGGTGCCGCTTATGTGGGGATGATAGGAAGTCGGAAAAAGAACGCCACTGTCTTTCAACATTTAGAAGAACAGGGAATATCAGCTCAAGAACTTAAAAAAGTTCATGCTCCTATCGGGATCGATATTGGAGCTCAAACTCCAGAAGAGATTGCGGTGAGCATTATGGCCGAGATTATCCAGGTTAGAAGAGAAAAGAAAGGAATTATTTAATCATATGTTGAAAGAATTTTTCAGTTTCCGAAAGAATATTATTTTTACCGGAATATTTATTGGTGTTTCCGCAGCGTTTTTACAAAAATTAGGGAATCCAGCCAATATGGGGGTTTGTGTTGCCTGTATGTTGCGGGACATTGCCGGTGCTTTAGGTTTACATAGAGCAGAAGCAGTGCAATATATTCGTCCCGAAATCATCGGTTTTGTTTTAGGTTCTCTAATAGCAGCCTTAATGTTTAAGGAGTTTAAACCACGGGCTGGTTCGGCCCCTCTTATCCGTTTTGTCTTGGGTTTTTTAGCTATGGTCGGGGCGTTAGTCTTTTTAGGTTGTCCCTGGCGGACTTTACTTCGGTTGGCAGGTGGGGATGGCAATGCCCTTTTCGGTTTAGCCGGATTAGTGGTAGGTATTTGGATAGGAATATTTTTTATTAAGGCAGGTTATAATTTAGGTCGAAATCAGAAAACTTATCCCATAGTCGGTTGGATTATGCCGGTTATAATGGCAGGGCTTTTTCTACTTCTTATTTTTCGGCCTCAATTACCTTCAGGGGCAATTTTTTTTAGTAGCGAGGGACCTGGATCTCAGCATGCCCCTATATTTATTGCTCTAATAATTGCTTTGGCGATTGGATTTTTCGCCCAGAGAACCAGATTTTGTACCGTGGCAGCCGTTCGGGATGTAATTCTTATTAAAGATACTTATCTTTTTACAGGAGTTGTTAGTCTATTATTGGCTGCTTTGATAAGTAATCTAATATTAGAACAATTCCATCCCGGTTTCCAGGGTCAGCCCATTGCCCATACTAAACAGTTGTGGAATTTTGGGGGGATGGTATTGGCAGGGCTTGCTTTTACCTTAGCCGGGGGTTGTCCCGGCCGCCAACTCTTCCTTTCCGGGGAAGGTGATGCTGATGCCGCTGTATTCGTTTTAGGGATGATTGCGGGGGCAGGCTTTGCCCATAATTTTGATACTGCCAGTTCCCCTCAAGGCCCAGGACTTTGGGGGCCGGCTTCAGTTATTATCGGATTAATTATCTGTTTTATTATTGCTTTTAGTATGAGTGATTTAGGAAAAAAGATGGTGGAGGCAAAAAGATGAATCAGAGGGTTGATGTCCGGGGACTTTCCTGTCCGCTTCCGGTAGTGGCTGTTAGAAACAAACTGCTGGAGATAAAAAAAGGAATTTTGGAAGTTTTAATAGATACCGGAACTTCTAAAGATAATATTACTCGGATGGCTACAAATGCAGACTGGAAAGTAGTAGTAAGAGAAGAAGATGGAGAATACTTACTTACCATTTCCAAGTAGAAAGAAAAAAGTGTGAGAGGAAAAATTATGATTTATTTCGATAATGCATCTACCTCTTATCCCAAGCCCAAAGAGGTAAGTAGGGCGATGCTTCATTTTTTGGAAAAAGTCGGAGCCAGTCCTGGTCGTTCCGGCCATCGGCTTTCCATTGAAGCTGGACGTATCATTTATCAGGCCAGAGAGAATTTAGCGGTATTGTTTAATGTTGATGATCCCTTGCGAATTATATTTACTTTAAATGTAACAGAGGCATTAAATCTTACCTTAAAGGGGCTGTTACGACCTGGAGACCAGGTAATTACCAGCAGCATGGAACATAATTCAGTTATGCGGCCTCTCCGAGAGTTAGAGAAAAAAGGGGTAGAGGTTAAAGTAGTTTCTTGTTCTCCTAAAGGCTTCCTTGAACCCCAAGACATAGAAAAATCGATTAAAAAAAATACCAAATTAATCGTGCTAAATCATGGTTCAAATGTTATAGGCACTTTGTTGCCTATTATTGAGGTGGGGAAAATTACCAGAAAGCATAATATTCTTTTCTTGGTAGATGCTGCCCAGACTGCTGGCTGTTATCCCTTAGATATTAAAAGGGATAATATTGACCTTTTAGCTTTTACCGGACACAAAGCTCTTTTTGGACCGCCAGGCACAGGAGGGTTGGTAGTTGGAGAAAGGGTGGATATTAAAAAGTTAAATCCTTTAAAAAATGGGGGGACAGGCAGCCGTTCAGAGTCAGAAGAACAGCCAGATTTTCTGCCTGATATCTACGAAAGCGGAACTCCCAATACGGTAGGTCTAAGCGGATTAAATGAGGGCGTGCGTTTTATCCTTAAAGAAGGGGTTGATAAAATTCGTCAACATGAACTTAGCCTATCTCGGAGATTAATAACGGGCTTAAAAGAAATACCAGGAGTAATATTTTACGGGGAAGAACAGGTTGAAGATCGAGTGGCGGTAATTTCTTTTAATATTAAGGACCAATTGCCTTCAGAAGTAGGATTAAGACTTGATGAAGAATATGATATTATGTGCCGGGTTGGCCTGCATTGTTCCCCAGCTGCCCATAAAACTATTGGTACTTTTCCCACCGGTACGATTCGTTTTAGCACGAGTTGGTTTAATACTTTTGAAGAAGTAGGTCAGACAATTATAGCCGTAAAAAACATTGCTAAGGGGAAATAGTTCAGAAAGGATTGCTATTAATGAAAGAAAATTATAGCGTAGTGATATTTTATTCTACCAGTGCTGCGATAAGAGCGGAAAGTTTAACTCAAAAAGCAAATTTAAAAATAAAACTCATTCCTATTCCCCGGCACTTAAGTTCTGATTGTGGTATCTGTTTACGTTTTAATAATGAAGATAAACCGAAAATAGAAAAAGTTCTACGAAATGGAAAAGTAGAATATGAAAATATTTATAAAATATAATTTGCTCCATTAGGAAGTGATGATCTTGAAATTGAAATATAAAATTTGGATAGAAAAGGATGGAGAAAAAGTTTTTGGTGATGGACCCTTGGATATCCTTTATCGGGTAGAAAGAACCGGTTCATTAAGACAGGCCGCAGAGGAAATAAATATGTCTTATTCCCTGGCCTGGAATTTAATAAAGGATTTAGAAAAAAGATTAGGATTTAATCTTTTAAAAAGAAAAGTCGGAGGAGAAAGAGGAGGAGGGTCAGAGATTACCCAGGAAGCAAGGGAATTAATGATAAAGTTTAAACTATTTCGGGGGGAAACTGACCAGAGTTTGAATTCACTTTATAAGAAAATATTTAAAGAAAAAGATTAATCTTTTTCTTTATTTTACGTTATACAAATAAAAGTATAATAGTAAGGTGGGGGTGTTATTTCAAATATTATGAAAAAGGTACCAGTTGAAAAAGCAGTGGGGATGATATTGTGTCACGATATTACCCGGATTATTCCCGGAAAATTTAAAGGTCCGGCTTTTCGGAAAGGTCATATTATCCAGAAAGAAGATGTAGAAAAATTATTGGAGTTAGGGAAAGAACAGATATATGTATGGGAGCCGAAAGCAGGAGAAATTCACGAAGACGAAGCAGCCCTCCGTATAGCCCGAGCAGTAGCAGGAGAAAATGTAGATTATGATGAACCAAAAGAAGGAAAGTCTACTTTAAAATCGAAAGAGAGAGGGTTATTAAAGATTGATTCTAACCTTTTATACCGGATAAACTCTATTAAAGATATTTCCATAGCTTCTCTTCCCCAAAATTTTGTAGTGGAAAGAGGTCAAAAATTAGCCGGTGTTCGAATTATCCCTCTGACTACCAGTGAGGAGAATTTAATTCAGATCGAAGATTTATGCCGAGGGGAAGGTAAAGTCTTTGAAATTAAAAAATATAAAAAATTAAAAGCCGCTCTTATAACTACGGGTAATGAAATATATAGAAAAAGAATTCAGGATAAATTTGGACCGGTAATAAGAAAAAAATTAGAATCTTTTAATGCCCAGTATCTTGGACAAACTTTTTGTCCGGATAATATAGAGGAGATCAAAAAGGAAATTTTACATTATAAACAGCAAGAAGCTGATTTAATAATACTAACCGGAGGGATGTCCGTAGACCCTGATGACCTTACTCCCGGGGCGATAAGAGAGAGTGGAGCTAAGGTAGTAACTTATGGCGCGCCAGTTCAACCGGGAAATATGTTTATGATGGCTTACCTGGGGGAGACTGTCTTATTAGGAGTCCCTGGTTGTGCTATGTATTATAGGACTACCATTTTAGATGTAGTATTACCCCGAATTTTTACAGGAGAAATTTTAACTAAAAAAGATTTTGTAAAGATGGGAGAAGGAGGATTTTGTTTAAACTGCGAAGTTTGTCGTTATCCCCAATGTTTTTTCTGTCGGTGAAATAAAAAGGAGAGAGAAGAAGATGGATTTTTATAAGGATATAAAAGAGAGATTTTTTAATCTAATTAAAGAGAAGGAGCTAATGTCTTCAAAAGTAGAAGTGGTAAGTGCCCGGACATTAACCCCCCAAGAAGTGATCGGAAAACCAGAGCGAAATGATTTTCCTCTATTAAAAGGGAAGGAAGTAATGCTTCAAGCAGATTTTAAAGGGAGTTTAGGGCAGGCCTTTACTGATATGCCAGGAAATTATAGTGGCATATTAAATGAGATTTTCGATATCTCCTTAGATGATAATTTTGAGAGAGCCATTTTTATTTCTACCTTAAATGCTGTGTTGCGATACCTAAATTATATTTCTAAGACAGTTCACTGCAAAGATAAAGAACCGGGAGAGTGTGCTGCTCACCTGGTAGATTATGTCAAAGAGCGATTTGGTAATCCTCGTGTCGCTTTTATCGGGATGCAGCCAGCAATGGTGGAGGCTTTGGCCGCCAATTTTAAAATTAGGGTAACCGATTTAAACCCTAATAATGTAGGGCAGCAAAAGTGGGGGGTATTAATAGAGGATGCTGCCCATACCAAAGAAATATTATCCTGGGCAGATGTGATTCTAGCTACCGGGACTACTGTGGTTAATGATACTCTAACTCCGCTTTTAATAGAAAAGCCAATTATATTTTACGGAGTTACTATTGCTGGGGTTGCCTATCTTAAAGGGTATGAACAATACTGTTTCTGCGGACATTAAAAATAAATAACGAAAGAGGAAAATTAATGAAAAAAGTTTTTATATTGTCATTAATATTAGGGTTATCAATTTTTGCCTCCTTTGGTGAATGCGCTCCGCCAAAAACGGTCCCCATCGGCATGGCGGTGGAGTTTATGGACCATGCTGCCTGTGCGTATATAAGTCAGGACAAAGACTGGTTTGAGGAAGAAGGTCTAAATCTGACTTCCTATGAGAGTTATATAACCGGTATGGCTTTGGCATCCGCCCTGGCTCGGGGTGATATTCAGGTAGCCTATATGTGTTTAATACCAGCTATAAATGTCTATGCTAATGCTAAAGTTCCCATAAAAATAGTAGCCGGGACTCATAAGTACGGTTATGGTTTAGTAGTTAATCCTGAGAAGATAAAAAGTGTTAAGGATTTAGAAGAACCAGGAATTCGTATCGGATGTGTTAGTGAAGGCGGGGCAGTAGATGTGCTTCTCCACAGAACGATAGATAAATATAATTTAGATGAAAAAAAAACATTAAATAATATCCAGCGTATGAATCCTCCAAAACTGGTTTTGACTATTAAAACAGGGCAATTAGATGCTGCCTTTCTCCCTGAGCAATGGGCTACTATGGCCGAAGACCTTGGTTTTAAAATGCTGCTGATGAGCCAGGATGTCTGGCCCGAAATGCAGGGGAGTGTTCTGGTGATAAAAGAAGAATTGATAAGAAACTATCCAGAGGAAGTAAGAAGATTAGTAAAAGTATTACAAAAAGCGACCGATTGGATTAATCAGCATCCTCAGGAAGCAGCAGAAATTGTGGCTCGGCAATTACAGGAAGCCGGGGGAAGCCTTTTCCCAGTGGAAATAGCCGATATAACTGCCAAGACGGAGATTACTCCCGAAGTTTTATTAAGGTCTATGAATAGGTTGGAATACACTACCGATATTGACCCCGTGGTAGTTCAGGAAGCAATAGATTATGTCGCTCAATTAGGTTACATTAAGAGCAGCTTTAAGGCGGGAGATATTTTAGATTTGAGTTTTATAAAACCATGAAAATATATAAAATATTTAAATTAAAATGGGAGATAATCCCCATTATTATATTTCTGGGAATATGGGAGATAATTGCTCGATTGAATTTAATCCCCGGTCACTTCTTTTTTCCTCCTTTTTCTGCTGTAATAACGGAATTTTGGTATCTAACAGTCAGTGGAGTACTGGGGCGTAATTTTTTGAGCAGTCTAATTAGAGTCCTTATAGGTTTTTCAGCTGGTTCTATTGCCGGATTATTTATCGGAATTATAATGGGATGGAACAATGTAGCTAATAAGGCATTAAATCCTATAATCAGCTTAATTTATCCTATTCCCGCCCTGGGCTGGCTTCCTTTATTGATGTTGTGGTTCGGTATCGGTGAGATCTTACCGATTGCCATAATATTTATCTGCTCCTTTTTTCCCATCCTTTATAATACTGTTACCGGAATTAAAAACGTGAATAAAAATTATATTTACGCGGCAAGAACTTTAGGTGCCCCAGATATAGAAATTATCACCACAGTAGTAATGCCCTTGGCTCTCCCAAATATATTTACTGGCCTAAGGTTAGAAGCTGGAATGGCCTGGCGGGTAATAATAGCTGCGGAGATGGTAGCTATTCCCACCGGGATTGGTGCCTTGATGATGAAGGCCGAAAGCCTTATCCGTATAGACATTATTATAGTCTGTCTAATAGTTTTGGGAATAATGTGTCTTTCTTTTGAGAAATTTTTTGCTTTCTTAGAAAAGAAGCTGACTAATCGATGGAGGTAATATGTCATCTATTAAGCTTAAAAACATTTCTAAATATATTTGTAAAAATATTAACTTGGAAATATTTGATAAAGAATTGTTGGTGTTATTAGGACCGAATGGGGCTGGAAAAAGCACCTTATTGAATGTTATTGCTGGATTAATCGACTATGAAGGGTCTGTGTTTTTTAGTAACATGCCAGTGGATAAAGTGCCTGCCAATAAGAGGAGAATAGGTTACTTATTTCAAGAATTGAATCTATTTCCTCATCTCGATGTATCTGCCAATATTGCTTATGGTTTGAGAGTTCAAAAACAACCCCAAGACGAAATAAAGGATAGAGTTGAGGAACTCCTTCAAATAATGAAGATAAAACACTTGTCCTCTCGTTATCCCAAAGAATTGAGCGGGGGTGAGAAACAGAGAGTGGCTTTAGCCCGGGCATTAGCCAATTCTCCTCGTATTTTACTTCTTGATGAACCGATGAACAGTTTGGATTATCGTACTTCTAAATATCTCAGGACTGAATTTAAAATACTACAGAAGAAATTGGGCATTACCACCATTTATGTTACTCATAATTTTTATGAGGCGGAAGAGATGGCAGAAAGGATTGCTGTACTTGATAGAGGCAGAGTAGAGCAAATTGGCTCTCCCAAGGAAATATTTTTTCATCCTACAGAGGCGGTTAATGATTTTATCGGGGGACCAAATATTTTAACTTGTGATTATTATAATAGATTAAGTTTTGGGTTGGTAGAGATAAAATGTGGTGATATCTCTCTGGTAGTTTCCAGTGAAAGAGAGAAAATAAAGAAGGTGGCGATTTTACCGGAAGATATCTATCTTTCTGATACCAGACCTCCCGGGCCTGATGTAAACAGGGTCAAAGGAAAATTAACTGAAATTGAGGAATCATCTTCTACGGTCTGTTGCAGTGTTATAACCGGAAAAAATTCTTTGAAGGTAAAGCTGCCTCAGGAGATATTTGCCAGCATGAATTTAAATATCGGTGATGAAGTGTGGTTGATTTTAGCTCCAAGGAAATTAAAAACCATTACCGATGGTGAATAATTTTTCCCATCTTAAAAATACTTTGATTTTTATCCCATAAAAAGTTTGATATTAGATAGTATCTTTATATATAATTAGTCATATCGTATAATTGTATTTTAAAAAATTCATACAAACTTGTTTGCTTTAGTGATGTAAAAATATAAAAGGATTGAGAGAATAAAAATTTAAAAAAGATTTAAACAATTTATAAAAAAGTCGGGGGGTTAACTTAATGTTAAAAGGAAAAGATGTAATAAATACTGCCCAGTTTTCGCCTCAAGAATTAAATTTGATTATGAATACCGCTGCAAGTTTTGAAAAGCAAGTCAAAGATGGAAATATTATCAGAAATATGGAAGGTAAAATAGTAGCAACTTTATTTTTTGAACCAAGTACCAGAACCCGTCTTTCTTTTGAAACTGCTGCTAATAGATTAGGAGCTCGAGTAATTTCTGTAGCCAGTGCAGCCAGTTCTTCTGCAGCTAAGGGAGAATCTTTGGCTGATACTATTAGGACAGTGGATGGTTATGCAGATGTTATTGTTATGCGTCATCCCATGAATGGCTCTGCGCAGATTGCAGCTGATAATGCGAAACATCCTTTTATTAATGCCGGTGACGGAAGCGGACAACATCCCACACAAGCTCTTTTAGATATATATACCATTCGTAAGGAAAAAAGGGCTTTGGGAGGACAGACAGTTACTTTTGTGGGAGATTTAAAATATGGACGAACCGTACATTCATTAAGTTATTTTATGACTCTCTATGGCAATAAAATGTTTTTTGTCTCCCCCAAATCTCTACGAATGCCATCAGAAATAACTGCTGATCTAAGAAGTCGGGGAGCAGAAATTGAAGAGACCGATGATCTAAAAAAAGCCTTATCGGTTAGCGATATAGTTTATGTTACCAGAATACAGAAAGAACGTTTCGAAGACCTGGCAGAATACGAAAAAGTTAAAGGTTCATATATCATAAATAATTCTATTATTAATCAAGCTAAAAAAGGTATTACCATTCTTCATCCCCTTCCCAGAGTAGATGAAATCTCTACTGATGTTGATGATTATGAAGGAGCAGCTTACTTTAGACAAGCTCATAATGGAGTTTATATTAGAATGGCCATCTTAGCTTTGGTTACCGGTAAAGTATAATCCAATAATAATTTTTCCACGAAGCAGTATTAAACTGCAATATGATTGCAACCCAAAAAATAAACAAAATGGTAATGTAGGGGCACGATGCATCGTGCCCACAAGAGATATTAGGCAATAATATAAATTAACA
>Ga0307379_10001512_pt1 | contig 36717 bp, 35 predicted proteins | sample UN2MG_FD_202237 | JGI IMG/M metagenome (GOLD analysis project Ga0307379, IMG submission 202237) | Soil microbial communities from Risofladan, Vaasa, Finland - UN-2 | ecosystem: Environmental > Terrestrial > Soil > Coastal area > Acid sulfate soil | place: Finland: Risofladan, Vaasa | collected...
GGCCCTCGAACTCTTCCACACAGACTCATTCTACACTCCCAGCCGAGGTACCTTCCTATTCGCGGTTGTCAATCAAAGATTTTTTTCGCCGCCTTGGCGAAATGATCCAGAGGAGTGAACTGTTACGTCAATAGTCCGGCGGAAAACGAGGAAGAAAACAGGTAATTGTACCAGGGGAAGATGGGGAATGGTTGATGGTTAATGGTTCATGGGAGAACTGGTCCTCTGCTCATCAACCATCAACCATCTAACCATTAACCATGTCTGTCATGCTGCTTTTCCGAGGGTTTCCTCGCCGGGCACCCATTCGACGGGGCAGAGCTCGCCGGTCTGGAGGGCTTTCAGGACGCGAATCACCGTGCATAGTGCTTGGTGCTTAGTCCATAGTGCATAGTGCTTAGCGCACTGCTCACTGTTTACCGTTCACTGTTCACTCTTCGCTCGTTCACTGGTATTTCTGACAGTAATACCCCGCCTCCTGGCAGCCGACAATTTGAGCTAGGAGGCTTTCATGCCCAGGGACCTGGTGGTCGGGAACGGCACAATTCTTGTGAATATTGACCGGAACCTGAACATCCGGGATTTGTACTACCCGCACGTTGGATTGCATAACCATGTGAATGGCCATGTCAATCGAGTAGGCGTGTGGGTTGACGGCCTTTTCGCATGGATTGACGAAACCTGGCAGGTGGAGTTGGGATATCGCCCGAGAAGCCTGACAACCGACGTCCGTGCGACCAACGGCCGGCTAGGCATCAGTTTGAGGTTCAGCGACACGGTTCATCCGGAGTTGAACCTCTTTCTCCGTCGGGTATCGGTTGAAAACCTCCATACCACGGAGAGGGAAATCAGGCTGTTCCTGCACCACGACTTTCGCATCTATGAGACCGAAATAGGAGACACCGCTTTCTTCCACCCCGAGTCTGGCGCGATGATACATTTCAAGCGCGACTGTCACATCCTGATGAGCGGGCGCACTACGGGCGAAGGAATCTTCGAGTATGCGGCCGGCGTCAAGGAGTTCGGGGGCGCTGAGGGAACATGGCGGGATGCTGAAGACGGGTCCCTAAGCAGGCATCCGATCGAGCAGGGTTCTGTGGACAGCACGATCAGCTTCAGGCTGCGGGTCCATGGCTCTTCCGCCTCGGGCAATGGGCGACATAGCTTCGGCGAAGTCGGCTCGTCCCAGGCGGAGGAGGGCTCGGATTCAGTGAGCTGTTGGATCGCACTTGGCCGTTCGCTCGACGAAGTAACGAGCTTGAACGCGCTGGCCTCCAGCTCATTTGAGGGCCTTATGGCCGAATCCGAGAAGTACTGGACTTCATGGGTAGAGAAGGCGGCGGTTCTTGATGGCGATCTTAGGAAGGAGCACGCTTTAGCCGATCTCTACGAACGCAGCCTGCTGACACTGGAGACACAGATTGACCGGTGTGGCGGGATACTTGCGGCAAACGACACGGATATCATGCAGACCGCTCGGGCTCATTACAGCTACGTCTGGCCGCGGGATGGCGCCTTCGTGGGCCATGCCCTGGATATGGCCGGATACGCCAGGCCTATGAAGCGGTTCTTGTCGTTCTGCGCGAGTATCCTGCCCCTCGATCGGAGTTTTTTTCTGCAGAAGTATTGCCCCGACGGCAGTCTGGGGGCGTGTTGGCATCCATGGATAGTGGACGGTCAGCCGGAAGTGCCTCATCAGGAGGACAGCACGGCGCTGGTGATCTGGGCGGCGGGGAAGCATTTCGATCTATGGAAGGACAAGGATTACCTTTATTCGATCTATGAGGACCTGATCACGCCGACGGTGGATTATATGATCGAGCATTTGGACAAGGAGACCAAGCTTCCGCCGCCGAGTTATGACCTCTGGGAGCAGCGACGGGGACTGCACCTGTTTACATGCTCGGCGGTGTATGGGGCGCTTCATATGGCCTCCAAGCTGGCGAAGACCTTCGATCCCGAGAAGCTCGATCGCTATCATGACGCTCGGGATACCGTGAAGCGAGCCGTGATCGAGCATTTCTACGATCTCCGGCTGCAGCGGTTCGTCCGAAGCCTAATTCCCGAGGAGTCAGACTCCGGCAATCCCCAATCCGAAATCCGCAATCCGCAATCCGCAATCCTGTTTAGGCCTGATCCTCGGATTGACGCCAGCATGGCGGGGGTCTTCCTATTCGGCCTCCTGCCGCCCGAGGATGAGAGGGTCGTTGCGACCATGCAGAGGATCTATGATCGGCTTTGGGTGAGGACGCCGGTTGGCGGGATTGCGAGGTATGAGGACGACTACTATTTCCAGGCAAGCTCGGACGTGAAGCATGTCCCAGGAAATCCTTGGTTCGTGACGACGCTCTGGATGGCGGACTGGTATATCGCGGTGGCGAAGAGGATTCGCGACCTCGAGCCGGCGCTCGATCTATTGAGCTGGGCGGCCCGGAATGCGTCCGAGGCGGGGCTTCTTCCCGAGCAGGTCCACCCGTTCACCGGCAAACCCCTCAGCGTCATGCCCCTCACATGGAGTCACGCGGCCTACGTGACGACGATCCTCAGCTACCAGGCGAAAGTCGCGAAGCTGATGGCACGCCCGACGAAAAAGAGTGAGCAGTAAACACGCCCCACGATAGCCGCAACCGATACGAGCCGCGCAACCGCAACCGATCAACGTTCCCAAGAACACAGATTCCACAGATGAGGACAACCTGGTAATAATACCAGGTTTCGTGGATACGCTTGACTAGGAGCCGAGAGTGTGTTAGCATTCTCTTAAGCTGTACAAAGAATCACCGCTGAATCCGCACATCTGGGAGGCCGGGAAATGAAGACTCTGAAGTTCCTTGCGGTAGTTGCAGTACTCGCTTTCTTATCCTCAACCTGTTTCGCTGCCATCAAGTATGTCAAGTGGGATTCGCCCAATGACGGTCCGGGGAATGACTGGGACCATGCCTATCACTCGGTGCAGGCAGCCATCAATGCCGCCGTTTCAGGTGATGAAGTCTGGGTGGCAGGGGCGACGGCAGATCAGCGGGAAGCCAATCCCTCTGCCGGTAAGTATGGCAGAATTAACCTCAAGAACGGGGTGCCAGTCTACGGCGGCTTCAATGGCACTGAGACAGCCAAAGAAGCGCGAGATTGGGTGGTAAACCAAACCATTCTTGACGCTAACCAGACGAATTCCGTAGTCAGGGCTTACTACTGCACACTTGCCTCCATAGACGGTTTCACGATACGCAACGGGAAATACTATACCGGCAATGTGGGTGGGGGCGTTTACTGCTCTTACTCGACGCTGACTATCTCGAATTGCGTTATCACCGGCAACACGCTGGCCAGCCTTGGCGGCGGGATCTACTCCTATCACTCCAACCTGACTGTCGCAGACAGCAAGATCGAGAATAATCAGCTCCCAAATGGTGGCATGGGGGCCGGCATCTACTGTTCAGTGAGCTCATCGCTTACATTGGTGGACAGCTTAATTCAGGGCAATTCTTGTAGGCTCGTCAGTGGTTCGGTTTCAGGAGCGGGGGTCTACTGCACGAATTCATCGGTCTCGATCTTGGGGACCAAAATCTCGCGGAATACAGGTGGAGTTAACAACTACTTTGCAGATTGCACGTCCGTGCAAATCAGCAACAGCATCTTCTGTCAGAACGAAACGACAACCTATTGGGGGGGGATTGCGGGTGGCATCTACTGCTCAAACTCGCCTCTCAAGATTACAGATAGCCGGTTCCTGGCCAATGTGGCAGGCTTCGGAGGCGGTGTATATTGCACGGGCGGCTCGGCAACTATCCTAAATAACCAGTTCAGGGGCAATGTCGGTACTATAATGGGTGGTGCGATTTACCTCGAAGCCCCTGGGACTATAAAGAACAATGTATTCGCCGGAAACTCAGGAGGTATTGGAGGAGCGATCTACACTAGTTCGACGGCCTCTGTGATAATTGCCAATAACACCATTGTTGGAAACCACGGCGACACCTCTGGAGGGTCCGGCTGTGGAGTCATTTACTGTAAGTCCGGTTCTCCGACTATCGCCAACAACATAATCGCCTACAACCTGTCAGGCATTAGCAAGTACTCATCAGCCACCCCCGTGCTGAAGAACAACTGCATGTGGAACGACGCCTGGGACTACTCCGGAGTTTCTGCAGGGACCGGAGACTTCCACCAAAATCCTTTACTCCAGAACGAAACATGCGGCCGTGTTCACCTTAAGTCGGGCTCCCCTTGCATTGATGTGGGTGACGACAGCCTGGTAGACGTCGGCGACAAGGACATGGACAGCCTGGACAGGCAGGTAGGCCAGGTAGACATAGGAGCGGATGAATATGATGGGACTCTATGGCCGGGAGATCCGACGATCATCAGAGTATCTACAGAGGGCGATGATGACAATGACGGTTCCTCTTGGACTGAGACTAAGAAAACCATCCAGGCGGCGATCGATGCGGTCTGGTTGGCCGGCGGCGAGGTATGGGTGAAAGAAGGGACATACGAAGAGTCGATACGACTCCATGCTTATTCGTACCTCTATGGCGGCTTCGATGGAACGGAGACCGAGCGATCACAGAGAGATTGGAAGAAGAACGAGACCATCACAGTCCAGAATCTCAGTGATTACTCGATACAGGCTTTGGGAGGATACTCCTGCTCGGCGGTGGATGGTTTCACCATTAGGAAAGGCACGGGGTTTATCTGCTTTTGCGCTAGTCCGGAGATAAGGAATAACAATGTCACTGAAAGCACGTCCTTTGGCATTAACTGTTCGCGTCGGGTATACTCGAAGATCATGGGCAACGTTATCACTGGGAATAGAGGCGGCATCGCAGTGAGTATGTTCTCCTACCCGACAATCGTGAACAACGTAATCGCGGACAATACCGACTCAGGCATTGTGTCGGGGGCGTACGGTGGGGGTAGCGGTCCCACCGATGCACTTGTCGTCGGGAATATCATCGCAGGCAATGTGACTACACGTTCCGGCGGAGGTATAGCTTGCACGAGCACTGCTAACAAGGCCACTGTGATTGGCAACACAATAGTCGGGAATAGTAGCACAGTTAACGGCGGAGGCATTTCCGGCGGAACCGTGCTCACCAATAACATAATCGCTTTTAATTCCTCAGGGGTGTACAAGGAAAGCAGCGGCAACCAGCCCTGGGGACAGTACAACGATGTCTTTGGGAACACAGCTTATAACTACAGGCTCTGCAGGGCGGGTACGGGAAGCATCTCGGTTGATCCACTGTTTGCTGATCCTGCTAACGGCAACTATCGTCTATCGCCTTATTCTCTCTGCATCGATGCCGGGACGAATGAGGGGGCGCCCGCGATTGACTTCGATGGTGTGCCAAGGCCGGTGGATGGGGACTGCGATGGTGTACCCACCACCGACATGGGGGCGTTCGAGTATGTGCCGATCCATATTACGATTGATGTCCTCCCTGGGCAGAGTCCGAATCACATCGTCCAGCAGCCAAACAAGCTAATAACTGTCGCAATCCTGGGGAGTGCGAGCTTTGATGCGAGCCAGGTTGATGCTTTGAGCGTCGTGTTTGGGCCGGGTCGAGCGACTGAGGTTCATGGTAAGGGTCACATGGAGGATGTGAACTTTGACGGGTCCACTGACATGGTGCTCCATTTCCGATGCGGCGAGACCGGCATCACCCCGGGAACCTCGACTGTTCACCTGTATGGAAGATTAACCAACGGTGAGAGGATCGAAGGATCGGACATCGTGACGGCATACGCCAAGTAGGATTCCTCAGAGCTCCTTCTGCATTGCCATGCCTGCGGCCATGACGGAGGCGGCTGTGATACAGGCGACGAACAGGAAGGCCCACTCTACGTCTTTGCTCGATGCGAAGCTGCTGGGGGTGAGACTGGTTAGGGCCATCCAATAGCCGATGAACATGAGGATAAACAGGCCCATCGCATTCCGGCTCACACTTCGGGTGGTAGCGACAAGCTGTGACAGCATCCCCAGCACAAGAAGATACGGGATCGAGCTGTAGGCCCCGAAAGTGCCCCACACGAAGACACCGCTGCGCACTGCATCAAGCACTGCCCAGACAGTCACTACGATTAGTACCACTGGTTGCACGTATCTCAGCATGGCAAACCTCCACTTAAGGTTCGAAGTTGAGCGCTGGACGTTCGGCGTTCGATGTCGGCTTGAGCCCCAGGTGCTCGGAGGCGAGGCGGGTGGCTTTGCGGCCGCTGGGGGTTCGATTCAGGAACCCGATCTTCAGCAGGTAGGGCTCGACCATGTCCACCAGGGTGTCGGTCTCCTCGTTGAGCGTGGCGGAGAGCGCCTCGATGCCGACCGGCCCGCCGTTGTAGAACTCGATGATCGTGCGGAGGAAGGCTCGGTCGAGCTTGTCCAGCCCCATCTGATCAACCATCTCGCGCTTCAGGGCAATGTCGGCGATCTCGCGAGTAATGACCCCATCGGCCTCGACTTCGGCATAATCCCTCACCCGCCGAAGCAGGCGGTTCGCCACTCGCGGCGTGCCTCGGGAGCGGCAGGCGATCTCCCCTGCCCCATCGGCATCGGTCTTGACCTTCAGCAGGCCGGCCGACCGCCGAACGATCCTTTGGAGTTCATCCGTCGAGTAGTAGTCCATGTGGACGAAGATGCCGAAGCGGTCCCTAAGCGGCGCGGACAGCATCCCAGCGCGAGTGGTCGCACCGACGAGGGTGAAGCGCTTGAGCGGGACTTTGATAGTCTTGGCGTATGCCCCCTTGTCCAGCACAAAGTCCACCTGGAAGTCCTCCATCGCCGAGTAGAGGAATTCCTCGATGACCCGCGAAAGGCGGTGGATTTCGTCTATGAAAAGGACATCGCCGACCTCCAGGCTGCTGAGGATGCCCATGACATCCTTCGGCTTTTCGAGGGCCGGGCCGCTGGTGGCGATGATGCTTGCGCCCATCTCGGAGGCGATGATATGTGCGAGGGTCGTCTTGCCGAGGCCGGGTGCGCCGTGGAGGAGTACGTGCTCCAGGGGCTCCTGGCGGTTCTTGGCGGCAGTGATGGCGATGTGAAGGTTCTCGACGACGTTCGCCTGGCCGATGTATTCGTCGAGCGTGCGAGGGCGGAGATTCCAGATATGGCGATTTTCGTCATCAGACTCGATGGGAGTCTGGACGGGCTCTTCGACGATTTCTTCACCGGAAATGATCTTTTCTCTTGCCATAATCGTTCGCCGGAATGGGACATATAGGACCGATAGGACCTATGGGACAAAATCACTTTAACAGCTTTTGCTCATATATCGCTTGGATCAGCTCCTCGGAGGTCTTGGCTGAGCAGGATTCCATAGCTCGCTTGACCATGTCCTGCGCCTCGGAACGCCGATAGCCCAACTGAAGTAACACTTCGATGGCGTCGGTCTGGATGTCCTCCTTGGCTAGCGGCTGGGAGGCGATTTCCTCGTCCTGGAGGAGGGCGAACTTGCCAGCCTTGCCCTGGAGGGTGGCGATGATCTGCTTGGCCTTCTTCTCGCCGATGCCGGGAAGAGTCACAAGCTGCTTGAAGTTGCCGGACTCGATGGCCCCGGCGATCGAATGGAATGAGGCCGAAAGAGCGCGGACCGCCGACTTCGGGCCCATGTCCGCCACGGTGATGAACAGCTCGAAGAACTCCCGCTCGACCTCGTTGGTGAAGCCGATGAGGCGCGGGACCATTCGAGACTGGTTGTTTTCGATGTAGTGGAATATGACCAGAGTCACGTCCCCGCGCTCGTCGTCGGTCTTCTTGAGGAGGGCCTTCATGACGGTCGCAGGCACCATGACCTCATACCCGATGCCGTTCGACCAGAGGGTGACCAGGGATTCGGAATTGATGGTCAGGCTTCCACGGATGTAGGAAATCACAGACTTCTTCCTCCTCGAACGAGATGGCACAAGGCGACGGCAAGGGCATCGGTCACGTCGAGCGGCTTGGGCTCGGATGCGAGCTTCAGGCGCATCTGAACCATTCGGCTGATCTGCTCCTTGCTCGCGCGGCCATGGCCCGTGAGCGCGCTCTTGATATGAGTGGAAGCATAACTGTACACCGGGATGTGGTTCACCGAGCCCACTAGGCAAATCACTCCACGCGCGTGGCCCATCAGCACTGCGACCCTTGGGCGCTCGTAATGAGTGTACACTTCCTCCAGCGCCAGCGCTCCCGGCTCGAACTCTTTGACAAGTTCCTGGAGGCCGCTGAAGATGGTATTCAGGCGATCCTCCAGCGGGAGCTTGGTTGGGATTCGGATGACGCCGGCCTCGACCAGCGACGGCTCGCCGTTGCGGCAGTCAATCAGCCCGTACCCGGTGATGATCAGCCCCGGATCAACCCCAAGAATCCTGACGCTCGTGCTCATGGCGAGTAACCGTACATTCGTTCTGTGGTATTGTAGCACGTTGGTGAAGAGAGGGCAAGAGAGAGTATGGGAGTGCGGGGGTGTGGCGAAGTGCTGGAGTATTGGAGGGGCAAAGGTACTGGTAATAATACCGGGTTTTTGAGACAAAGCTTGACCCAGAGTGGCAACCTGATATAATTAACCTGGCGGTAAACATTGGAGGAGGAAAGGATGAAGAAATACGTTCTCATGCTTTGCGTCTGCTGCTTGATGTTGGCAGCAGCATCATCAGTGGTATTTGCGGCGAGGGGTGATTTGCTGGCAACGTATCCGTATGCCGTGCAGAGCGTGGTTCTGGACTCCACTCGCAACGTGGTCTACGCATCGCTCCCGGACCTGAATAACGTGGTAGCGATAAACGGAACGACTCTCAATTTGATAGCGACCATCCCGGTCGGGGAGAAGCCCAAGGGTCTGGCGCTGTCGCCTGACGGAAGCTGCCTTTACGTGGCAAACGCCGAGTCGATGTCCATCAGCATAGTAGATACGGGCACATTCTCGGTCATGACTACTTGGGCGGTTCCCTACTATCCACACAACATTGCGATAGGAGCCGATCGTCTGTTCATTACGTCAGACAAGACGATTTATCACGCCGACAGCAGGGCCATGATGGTAGACCTAGCGACCGGCGATTTCGTGGACTACTTTGGTTTGGGCACGACCTCCGGCAACGACTTCCTGGAGATAAGCCCAGACCGAAATACGCTTTACCTGGGCGAGCGAGGAAGCTCTGGCTCTCATCTTACGAAATTCGACCTATCCTCCGGCATGCCAGTAGTCGTCTACAATGCGGATGCCGGCGGAAATGGGCAGGACTTGACCCTCAGCCATTCGGGGAACGAGCTGTATTTCTGCTGCGGCGGCGGCAACTTCGGCCTGGGATACGTCATAGCGAAGATACGCACGAGCGACATGGTGGTTACCGGAACCTTGAATTCCAGCTATTATCCCACCCGATTGGCGCTGAGTCCGGACGATTCCGTTGCCTATGTCGAGCACTGGTATAACCATGTAGATCTTTTCAATACGATCACATGCTCGACCATTGGGACGATCAGCATCCCCGGCACAGTCAACGATTGGCCCTTCGGCTCGGCTTCGATTGTGGATTCCAGTGGCAAGCGTCTGTTCATCACCTTGGAGAATAGCATGCTGGTCTACGACACAGGGTTCGCACCTCTTCCGCTCGAGGTGGACGTTGACATCCGGCCGGGTATTTACCCCAACGAGATTGACCTGGCAAGCAAAAAGACCGTGCCTGTGGCGGTGCTCACGACCTCGACATTCGATGCGGCCGATATTGACCCGACAACCGTCTTGTTTGCAGGAGTGCTGGTCGCTAAGAAGGGTGGAGGTCCCAAAGCTCGGTTGCTTGCCGTCGTGTCCGACGTTGACGGCGATGGAGACCAGGACCTGCTGATGCAGTTCGCTACCAAGGGCATGCAGCTCGACCTTACCTCAACATCGGCGGGGCTGACGGGAAGCACGTTTGCCGGCGATCCAGTGCAGGGATCGGATTCAGTGGTAGTCACTCGAATGCCAAGGCACTGATCAGATTGGCCGATGGTCAGCCGAGCTCCCGGCCTGCCAGCTTTTCGAGGGCGGTGATGAGGGCCTGGGTGCCTTTTTCGCCCATGCCGGCGGCTTCCACCGCGTCGAAAAGTGCGTGAACTAGGCCGGTTCCCGGCAATAGCACACAGAGTTCATCCGCCGCCCCCAATGCCAGCCGGAGGTCCTTCTGCTGGAGCTTGACCTTGAAGCCAGGCTCGAAGTCCCGGGCGAGCATCTTGGGACCGAGGTTGGAGAGCATCCATGAACCCGCCGCCCCCGCGGAGACGACCGACAGCAGCTTCTCGAGGTCGAGGCCTGCCTTCGCGCCGAGCATCAGCCCCTCGCACGCCGCCTGGATATTCAGCACGCAGATCACCTGGTTGCAAAGCTTGGCGGTCTGGCCCATGCCGACGTCGCCCATGTGTACGATGTTCTTGCCCATCGCCCGGAGGATCGGGAAGCATTTTTCGAAGACCTGCGGCTTGCCGCCGACCATGATGGAGAGCGTCCCGGCGATGGCGCCGGTTTCTCCGCCGGTGACGGGAGCGTCGAGATAATCCACGCCCTGCCTGGACGCGACCTCGGCGATCTCGCGAGTGACGGTCGGGGAGATGGTGCTCATGTCAATGACGACCATGCCGGACCGAGCGCCCGAGAGGACGCCATCCTCGCCGGTGACGACTTCATTCACGTCCGGCGAGTCGGGAAGCATGGTGATGACGACATCCGAAGCCCGAGCGACTTCCTTCGGCGAGGAGGCTGCGATCGCTCCCTGGGAGACCAGCTCATTGACGATCGGGGGACGCCGGCCGTAGACGGTGACCTGCAATCCGGCTTTCAGGAGATTCCGAACCATGGGCTGCCCCATGGTCCCCAGGCCGATGAATCCGATCCTCATCTTCGCGCGCTCACCTGCTCTGCACAGTGAGGGCAGTAGACCTTGCCGTCCACGAACGTCTTGCATTCCTCGCAGATCGGGAGGTGGCACCAGGAGCATAGAGCGGCGGCTGGTTCATCGGTGTGCTTCATGCACGACTGAGCGGAGAGCGTGTCCTCGGACATTTGGGTTTCCAGGGCCTTCAAGGCTTCGGAGGCACGCTGGTAAGAGGGGTCTATCTCCAGGGCTTTCTCGAACTCCACCTTTGCTTCGGGCAGGAATCCGTCCGCCTGATAGGCCAGGCCGATATTGAAATGGACGCTGGGGACATTTGGCCTGAGACGCAGGGCGACCAGGAATGCGCCGACCGCCCGATTGTAGAGGCCCTTCCTGGCATAGGCGATTCCGAGATAACTGAAACCGGTGAAGTCCTGTGGAGCGATGTTGGTCGCTTCCTCCAGGTACTCGATCGCCCTGTCAATGTCGTTTGCTTTCAGGCTTTCCAGGCCGAGTTCGAGCGATGATTGCATGGTATCCTCCAGGAGACTACAGACTGCAGACTAGAAACCACGGACAATGTACCGCATTTTGGGCCTGCTGTCAATCCGTGCTTGCGCGGGCTGTGGATGTTCTGAGATTATGTCCCACACACCCCCCAAGCGTGGAGGGTAGAGGTCCCTGGATGTGCCTTCTGGGGGGCATAGACGACGCCACAGGCAAGGTCTTAGGAGCGGTGTTCAGGGCAGGGTAGAGGTCCAGCGCCGGTTCGATGACAGCTTGCACGTCTACTATCAGGGCGTATGCATCGCCAAGACGCTTCCGGCAGACATTCCGCCTAAGGCGATCAAGGTGCTTGACTCCCGTGGCCGACCAACGGAGGAATGCCCCTGGGCCAACCTGCGGCCTCCCAAGCCTAAAGACGAAAAGCCAATCCAACCGACAGAAAGGAGACCTTACAAACCAGCCCCTAACCACCCCTGGAGGAGAGACAGAGTGACAAGATCATAGAACAATTAGGGGTGACATAGTCACTGAACTTCGACATATGCCACTGAAGAGCTAAATGAGAATATCCTTCATCCACCCCAGCTTAATCAGGTCTATACGGTTCAGGTCACTGACTCCAAGGCCGTACTTGGTGTCGGCGAGGTCTATGTGCTTGGTGGGAGTTATGGGCTGGTCTTCGCCGAAATACTTGATGCGCTTGGTCTTGAGGAGATTCGCCCCCACGGCATCCACCGCCACCGGATCGAGCGAGACCGCGAGGCCATTATATGGCCAGAGGTACTGCGGCTCGAAGTTCTGAGGCCCTCGGGCATAGAACAGCGGCTGGAGCAGAACGAGGATATTCAGCCGAGTTTTCCCCTTCACGATCGGGAGGTCCCAGACCGTCGCCAGGCTGGAACATGCGTCCGGGTGATAATCGGATGGTTTCGGCGTGAGAATGATGTAGTTCTTGATGCAACTCCCCATACCGGACATCTTATGAGTCCTGGCTGGACGAACGTTGATCAGCGCGGTGCTTTGCTGGAACTTGTCCTTCGAGCCTCGATCATCGCAGAAGACCTTGCCCGCAGGCACTCCGGCGGAGTTAATGCGCTGTTGGATGATCTTCTCCAGCTCCACAGGCGTTTTCAGTCGCTCCCAGTGATTGCTCTTGATGCCGACGAAGTCCTTAGGCGAGACGAGCAACTTCCAGGCCGATGCGGCATCCGGTTTGCCAAGGAGCTTGGCGACCGCCGTGTCGAGCATCCGGGCGAGGACTTCCGGCCTGATCTTGCCGTCCGCATCCAGAACTCCGGCGTCTCTGATGAGAACGACCTTGGACCTCTTTTCCGCTAACACCGGCAGACCGGTGGCCGTCAATGCCGCCGCCGAGATTGCACCGCGCATGAAATCACGTCTGGTGATCATTTCTTTACCTCCGTTTTGACCGACTTTAACAATGAAAGGGCCGATTCCTTGGAAGGCCCTTCGAATACCGCCAGCAGGATTGCCCCTCTCACTTCGGATGCCGTGAGCTTCTTGGTCGAGCCCTTGAGTGCCTTGGATGCCGCCTGTGCATCAGCAGCCTGCGGATACCTAACGAGCATGAGCCGCGAGCCGTCCTGGTACTTCGCCAGCACTACCTCCGTCTTAGGGCTCAGGTTTAGGATATTCTTGTCCCAGAGGTAGTACTGATAATCGAGGCTGGGCTTCACGTGGAGATAACGAATGCTGATCTTGTTCAGACCCTGTTCCGGGAGCAAACCTATGATCTTCGGGCGCTCGCCTGCCTCCTTGATGTTCGAGGCGATCGCGCTCCCAAGACTCATAACCGCTGACTTGGATTCGGGGGTCTCCTGGTCTGCGAGGATGGAGACGAAGTAATTGCCCTTCCAGAAGCGGAGCAGACCGGACGAGTACTCGGAGTCCGTGCCTATGCCGACATCGCCGCTTTCTCGCTCGAAGGAGAAGATGCCGTAGGCATCGGATGGGGTGCCCATGTCGAAGAGGTCAACGGTGATGAAGGGCTGATCCTTCCGTGCGAAGCCGCGGGTGAAGGCCTCGCGGAAGGCGTACGCCAGATAGACCTCCGCCTCGCCGTCAATGTAGTCGTAGAGGTTCTTCCGGTTGTAAGTCCCGTCCCCACCCTCACTCTTCCAGCCATCTATGTTCTTGGGGACGAGGGAGTCCATGCCGGCGAAGGCGATGGATGTGACGGACGTTATCAACAGGTAAAGAAACAAGCACTTCATGGCATTCCACGCGAACGTGCGGGAGTATGGGGGTTTGGGAGTTTGGGAGTCCCGACCCCTCATCCGATGCCATTATAGCACGATGTGCGGCGATTGTCTCGCCTAGCTATCGCCGGTTGAAACCGACGCCTGAGGCTGCACAAAGTCTGCCTACGCCGACTCGTTCAAACCCCGAGTGTCCGAAGGGACACTTTGTGCGGCTGCAGCCGGGGGATTCATCCCCCGGTACCGTGTCTGGGTTAATCCCGAAGATCGAGGTGCTACGAACATGCCAGTTTGTTTGTCGGGGAGCCGGGCTTTTGGTATAATCCAGATGCAATGGCTGAGAAGGGGCGGAAAACCACAATAGTGAACCGCCGGGCGCGGCATGAGTACTTCATCGAGGAAACCTATGAGGCCGGGATATGCCTCTCAGGCACCGAGGTGAAGAGCGTCCGGCTGGGCAAGGCGAGCATTCAGGAGGCATTCGCGAAGGTCGAGAACGGCGAGGTCTGGCTCGTCAACATGTACATTGCCCCTTACGAGCAGGGAACTCGATATAACCTCGACCCCGTGCGCCCGCGCAAACTCCTCCTTCATCGGATTGAGATCGAGCGCCTCACAGCCAAGTCTCAGCAAAAAGGGCTCACGCTCATTCCACTGAAGATGTTCTTTCAGCGCGGCTATGCGAAGGTCGAGCTGGGAGTCGGTCGCGGGAAGAAGCTCTATGACAAGCGGGAAGCAATCGCCGAACGAGATGCCGAGAGAGAACAGAGAAGAGCGTTGGCGGAACGGACAGAGTAAGACTTTAGGCTGCAGACCTTAGACTTTAGACTTTAGGGGGAGATGCCGGACTAAGTCCTAAGGTCCGTGCTCCACTCTAGGAGCGGGAAAAGTACTCGGCAGGAGGGAAGTCGGTCTCGCGGTAGACGAGGTCCACGGAGATCCGGTCGCTCCAGGCGTGGATTCGGAGGGCGATGCGGCCTTCGCCGGGCAACCGCTGCTGGCACAGGGCGCTGTCGAACGCCTTCGTCACGGAGTTCTGAAGCTCTCGAACTTCATCGTCTCGGAGGGTCGTGCCGGAAGCGATCTCCTTGATGAACCTCCGCAGGATAGTCAGGGCATAGGGGTCAGCCGGCAAGCTGAACTGAGTCACTCGCGAACATACTGTAAACGTTTTCATCTGTGCCGGGAAACCCTCCCCCCAATGAACGAGCCGGCTGCAAAACGCTTGAGGAAGTCGAATTCTTGCCGCGCGGTAAATGCCCGTATCTCCTTTTTACTGCAAACGGGCCGTTCCGTCAACTGGTAGATTTACCAGTTTATTCGGGAATTCGAGGTTTTCAGGCAGATTTGCCGGCAGTTTCGCGCTCGGGCCGCAAGTGGTGATACAGCCAGACCGCGAACGCCACTCCGATCACCACTCCGATCACCGCATCCGCGCCGTGGAAATAAGACCGGATCGAGTCCCAATTCTTCCCCAAGACCATCCCCACATAGGTGAGGAAATAGCACCAGGGGACCGAGCCTATGAACGAGTATGCGAGGAATCGCCCGAAGTGCATTCGGGATACACCCGCGGGGAAGGAGATGAAGGTGCGGATGACCGGCAGGAGTCGGCTGATGAAGACGACCGGTTCGCCGTGCCTTTGGAACAGCCGGTCCGCCCGATCCATGTCGCCCTTTCGGATGAGGATATACCGGCCGTACTTCTCGATGAACGGCCTGCCGCCATAGGCGCCGGCATAGTAAGCGATCGCCGAGCCGATCGCGCATCCCAGTGCTCCCGAGAGTGATGCCAGGTGGAGGTTGAACCTTCCGGCGAATACCAGATATCCCGAGAAGGGCATGATGATCTCACTCGGCAGGGGGATGCATGCGCTCTCGATGGCCATCATGGCGACAACGCCCGCATACCCCAGTGTGGATATCTGGTGGATGATCCATGCGGCGATGGGCTTGATTATGGCTTCCAAGACGAGTTTCCTCTCAAGTCAGTGTCAAATCTCCATTATCACCGGGATGACCATTGGCCGGCGGTGGGTCTTTGCGTAAAGAAGCTTTGCAACCGCGCTTCGCATGTCCGCCTTCACGGTATTCCAATCCGCCGTCGAGTCAATATCCAGGCTCTCGACGGCCCGGACGACGGCCGCCTTCGCCTCTTCGATCAGCTCCTCAGCTTCCTCCATATAGATGAACCCCCGTGAGACGATGTCCGGACCCGCCACGATGCTCCCGCTTGCGCGGTCAATGCCTATCACTATGGTGAAGATGCCGTCGCTCGCCAGGTGACGCCTGTCACGGAGAACGACGTCGCCCACATCGCCGACTCCGATGCCGTCCACGAGTACATCGCCTGCGGGAACCTTCTCCACCAGACGCGCGCCTTTCGAATCAAGCTCCAGGACATCCCCGACCTCCATGGCGAACGCATTCTCAGGCGGGATGCCCATCTCCTCCGCCAGCCTGGAATACTTCACTACGTGACGAGCCTCGCCATGGACAGGGACTACGTACTTCGGCCTGGTGAGATTCAGCATCATCTGCAGCTCTTCCAGGTTCGCGTGGCCGGAGACATGCACCGGCTTGACGGCGTCATATATCACGTCCGCCCCTCGCTTGAAAAGGTGGTTGATCGTTCGGTGCACGAGGTCCTCATTGCCCGGGATAGGCGTGGCCGAAATGATGACCGTGTCGCCTTTCTCGACCTGGACCTTCTCGTGCTCTCCGGCTGCAATACGGGTCAGCGCCGACAGAGGTTCCCCCTGGCTTCCGGTAGTCATGATCGCCACTTCGCATGGGTAGAACTCCGGGATGGCTTCCAGGCGGATCCTGATGCCCTTGGGGATCTTCAGGTAGCCCAGCTCCTCGGCGATCTCGATGTTTTGCGCCATGCTCCTTCCGGCAACGGCGACCTTCCGGTCGAATTGGGCGGCAGTATTGAAAACTTGCTGGATCCGATGGATATTCGAGGCGAAGGTCGCCACGATGATCTTGCGAGTAGCCCGACTGAACACGTCCTCGAACATTTTCCCCACCACGCGCTCGGAGGGCACGTGGCCGGGCTTTTCGACATTCGTGCAGTCGCTGAGGAGAACGAGCACCCCTTCTTCGCCGAGTTGTGCGAGCTTCGCGAAGTCCACCGGCTTATCATCCACCGGCGTCTGATCGAACTTGAAATCGCCCGTGAAGACGACCATCCCAATGGGCAGTCGGATTGCGAGCCCGAGTCCATCGGGGATACTGTGTGTGACGCCGAGCGCCTCTATGTCGAAGACGCCGATATTGAACCGGTCTCCCGCCTTGACTTGATTGAGCTGGGTTATCGCCGTAAGCTTGTGCTCATCCAGCTTTGCGCCGACCAGCCCCAGGGTGAGCTTGGTGCCCCAGACCGGGACATTGATCTGGCGGAGGACGTAGGGGAGTGCGCCGATATGGTCTTCATGGCCGTGGGTGAGCAGTATGCCCTGGACCTGGTCGGCGTGTTCGAGGAGATAGGTCACGTCGGGGATGACGATGTCTACCCCGAGCATTTCCTCGTCGGGGAACATAAGGCCGCAGTCAACGACCAGTATGTGGCCGCCGTACTCCAGGGCGGTCATGTTCTTGCCGATCTCGCTTACGCCGCCGAGGGGGATGATGCGTAATGCGTAATCCGTAATCCGTAATTCCGGAATATGTCCTTTACGCATTACCTATCACGCATCACTGCTTTTCACCATGCCTCGGCTGATGAGCAGTTCGGCAATCTGCACTGCGTTCAGCGCAGCGCCTTTCCTTAGATTATCGGAGACAACCCACATGCTGAGGCCCGTCTCGATGAATGGATCCTCGCGAACCCGGCCGACGTAGACGGCATCTTTGCCGGATGCGTCAATCGGCATGGGGTAGGTTCGGCAGTTGGGATCGCTCTCCGTGGGGTCGGGATCGTCCACCACTATGATGCCGGGGAACGCGGCCAAGATCTCTCGGGCTGCCTGGACGCTTATCTTCTTCTCCGTCTCGACGTAGACGGACTCGGAGTGTCCGTTGAACACAGGCACGCGAACCGTCGTCGGAGTCACTTTGATCTTGTCATCGCCGAGGATCTTGTGCGTCTCCGCGACCATTTTCCATTCTTCGGAGGTATATCCGTCCGGGCGGAAACCGCCGATATGGGGAAGCGCATTGAATGCGATCTGGTACGGATAGACAGACGGCGGTGGGAACGGCTTGTCCGCAAGGACCAGCTCCGCCTGATCGTGCAATTCCGTGATCGCATCACGGCCTGTGCCGGATACCGCCTGGTACGTGCTCACGACTACCCTGGTGATCCGCGATCGGTTGTACAGAGCCTTCAGCGGCAGGACCATCTGGATCGTCGAGCAATTGGGATTGGCAATGACGCCCTGATGCCAGGTAACGTCGTCAGGGTTGCACTCCGGGACGATGAGCGGCACCCGGTCATCCATCCGGTAAGTGGAGGAATTATCAATCACGACTGCGCCGCGTCCGGCCGCTTCCCATGCAAAAAGTTTGCTTGCACCGCTTTCGCCTTCGGTTCCTGCGAAGAGAGCGATATCTATGCCGTCGAACTCCTCGGGGACGGTTTCGCGAACCTGATATGACCGGCCGTCAACCGTCATCTCCCGAGCTGATCGGGCAAGGACTCTGAACTCGGCGACCGGAAACCTGCGCTCTACGAGCGTCTTGAGCATCTCCTGGCCGACTGCGCCGGCCCCAACTACTGCAACGTTATACACCGAACCCTCCGTAATGCGTAAGGAGTAATCCGTAAGGCTGATCCCATTACGCATTACTCGTTACCCCTTACCGCTTTATAGAATATTCTCCAGGCCGTAGATAACATCTTTGAGCCCGGATGCCTTTCTTATTGCCATCAGGACTCCCGGCATGAACGACTTGCGGTCGAATGAGTCATGCCTGATCCGCAAAGTCTGGCCCAGCCCGCCGAAGATAACCTCTTGATGCGCGACCAATCCCGGCAGTCGCACGCTGTGAATCCGCACGCCATGGAAGTCGCCGCCCCTCGCCGGGACCGCCTCCCCCGACGATGGACTGGTCTCTCGCGAGGCAGCGATCATCTCGGCGGTCTTGATGGCCGTTCCCGAGGGTGCGTCCAGCTTCTTATCATGGTGAAGCTCGATTATCTCCGCCGAAGGCATGTGCTTCGCGACTTCGGAGGCCAGCTTCATCATGAGGACGGCCCCAATAGCGAAGTTCGGGGCGATGATCGCCCCTACCCCGTTATCGGCGGAAAGCTTTTTGATCTCTTCCAGGTTCTCAGGAGTGATGCCGGTCGTGCCGATCACCGGGACTGCGCCCGCCTGCATCGCCACTCGGGTATTGTCCATGGCGGCATCCGGCGTGGTGAAAATCACCGCGGCATCGGCCTTCACTGCCTTCAGCACGGAAGCCAGATCTTTCTCGATAACGACTGGGCAATCGCCGCCTACGACCTCGGAGATGGAGTTGCCGGCGAAGGCGGGATCAGCCGCGCCGACCAGCGCGAACTCCGTGCCTGCTTCCAAGACGGCGTTCACGGTCTCGCGGCCCATTCGACCGCCCGCTCCTGAAACAATCACTCTTATCGGCTGATTCATTGAGCTACCTTTCGCTTCTTGAACGGACCGACCGCCACGACCGGGTATACGGACTCGCCGAATACGCGAGACGCCACGCTTCCGATGTCCTCATGGGTAACTTTCAACACCGCCTTGATCAACTCGTCCAAGGCGATCAGCCGGCCGAAATAGAGCTCGGACTTCGCCATGCGGATCATGCGGCTGCTCATGCTTTCCTGGCTGAGTACCAGCGCGCCCCTGATCTGGTTCTTGGCCCTCGCAAGCTCGTCATCCGTGATGTTCTCCTTCAAGATGCTGGAAAACTCTTTGCGCACCAAATCCAGGACTTCGTCCACATGTTCCATGCTTGTCCCACCATAGACCGTGAAGAACCCGCCTTCCCGGTATGACGCCGAATATGAGCCGATAGCATACGCCAGCCCGCGATTCTCCCTGATCTCCTGGAAGAGCCGCGAACTCATGCCGCCGCCGAGGGTGGCGTCTATGATGGCGAGGACGAACTTATCAGGATCGAGCTGCGAAAATCCCGGCGCTCCCATGCAAAAGTGGACCTGCTCGGTCGTCCGGCTGGATTTCGATGAGAGGCTGGAGAACGAAGGCGCCGATTGGACGGGCGCGATCTTCTTCCCCTCGAGATCGCCGAACAAGCTGTTGATCTGCTCGACCAACTGCTCGTGGACGAGGTTTCCCGCCGCCGAGACGACAATGCTATCGGGTGTGTATCTGGTTCGTGTGAACTCAAGCAGGTCGGCTCTCGACAGCTTTGCTACGGCCTTGCTCGTTCCAAGGACCGGATTGCCCAGTGGATGATTGCCCCAGACGCTCTGGGCGAACATGTCGTGGACGAGATCCTCGGGTGTATCCTCATGCCGTTTGATCTCCTCCAGGACGACTTTCTTCTCCAGCTCGATCTCCTGAACGTCGAGCATCGAATGGAGGAGCATGTCGGCGAGGACATCGAGGGCGACCGGAACGTGCTCTGAAAGGACCTTGGCGAAGTAGCAGGTGTACTCCTTCTCGGTGAAGGCATTGAGCTGGCCGCCGATGCAGTCGAACTCGTCAGCGATCTGCCTGGCGCTCCGGGTCTCCGTGCCCTTAAAGAGCATGTGCTCGATGAAGTGCGAAATGCCTCTGTTGGCCTCGTCTTCATCGCGAGCCCCGGAGTTCATCCATATACCGACTGACACCGATTGGACGTGCGGCACGCTCTCCGTGAGTATCCGCACGCCGTTCGGAAGAGTTTCTTTCTTTACCATATGTGCCCCAATTTGCAGAGTGTGGGGGTGTGGGAGTATGGGAGTGAGAAACCCCCATACCCCCAAACTCCCATACTCCCATACGTTTCATCTCTTAGCGCTTCGGTCGGAAGCGGGCTTGCGGAACGTTTTCCGTATCCTTAGAGTCCCGCCGAGGAGGTCTTTCTCTCTGCTGCTCGGCATGGCCCTCTTCGCCTTCCTGAAGGCAGCCCTTGCGAGTCAGGCCGATCTTCCCCTGAGGCGTGATCTCGTTCACCTTTACCATTATCTCATCGCCGACTCGGACCACGTCCTCCACTCGCTCGACCCGCCTCGGAGCGAGCTGGGATATATGCACCAGGCCCTCTCTGCCGGGAAGGATTTCCACGAACGCGCCGAACGCGGCGGTCTTGACGACTCGACCGACATAAGTCTCGCCGATGCGAATATCACGCGTGATGTCGTCAACCATCTTGTAGGCCGCCTCGCCGCCGGCCTTGTCAACCGAGGTTATATATACACGGCCGTCCTGCTCGATGCTGATGTTGGCGCCGGTCTCGGCCTCGATCTTCTTGATGACCTTGCCTCCCGGGCCGATCACTTCGCCGATCTTGTCGGGATGGATCTCGATTATCAGCACTCTAGGCGCATACGGCGACATCTCCGATTTCGGCTGGGCGATAGTCTCCAGCATCTTGCCAAGGATGTGAAGCCTCGCGCCCTTCGCCTGAGCGAGGCCCTCTTCCAACACAGCGACTGGAATGCCGTGGATCTTGCAGTCCATCTGAATGGCGGTGACGCCCTCTGCCGACCCTGCGACTTTGAAGTCCATGTCTCCGGCGAAGTCCTCGGTGGCCTGGATATCGCTCAGAACGACTGTCTTCTTGCCATCGGTCATAAGGCCCATCGCGGCGCCTGCGATCGGCGCTTTGATCTTCACGCCGGCGTCCATCAGGGCGAGGGTGCTGCCACATACGCTGGCCATGGAGGTCGAGCCACTGGACTCCAGGACTTCAGAAGTCAGCAGCAGGGTATATGGGAACTCCTCCTGCGGCGGAATCACTGGGACGAGCGCCCTCTCCGCGAGCGCGCCATGGCCGACTTCACGTCTGCCCGGACCTCTCAGCGGCTTGGTCTCGCCGTTGCTGAAAGGCGGGTAGTTGTAGAAATGCATGTACCGCTTGTGGCCGTCTTCCTCGACCGTATCTACGATCTGGGCATCCTCAAGGGAACCAAGGACTACGGTTGTCAATACCTGAGTCTGCCCTCGGGTGAACAGGCCTGATCCATGGACTCTCGGCAGGAATGCGACCTCACAAGTGATGGGGCGGATGTCCTCGGGCTTTCGGCCGTCGGGGCGAATCCCCTCATCGAGTATCCGATGCCTGACTGTCTCCTTGACAATCTTCTCGACCGCCTCGCCGAGTTCGATTTCCTGCTCCTGGAAATCGGGCAGCATGCGTTCAACGATCTCTTCCTTCAGGATGCGGACAGCCTCGTCGCGAGCGACCTTGTCAGCCTCCTGCATGGCTTTCCGAATCTCCTCGCCGGCCTTCTCTCGAACCGCAGTAAGGATCTCATCAGGAATCTTGGCGATGAAGACTTCGGCTTTCGGCTGCCCGACGATGCGGACGAGCTCATTCTGAAAGTCAATCAGCTTCTTGATATATTCGTGACCATGGGAAATGGCGGCGATAATCGCCGACTCATCAACCTGCTTTGCCTCCGCTTCGACGGTCGTGATTGCATCCTTCGTTCCCGCGATGACGATGTTCATCTCGGAGGACTCTATCTGCTCCCACGAGGGGTTGATGACCAGATTGCCGTCAACTCGTGCTACTCGCACTGACCCGATTGGCCCGTGGAAGGGAATGCAGGAAATGCTCAATGCGGCCGAGGCCGCGAGCATTGCAATCATGTCCGGCGGAGTCGCCAGATCTACCGATAAGGGGATAGCGATAACCTGCACCTCATTCCGCATGCCGTCCGGGAACAACGGGCGCAGGGGTCTATCAATCAGTCTTGAGACGATAATGGCTCTCTCTGAGGGCCTGCCTCCTCTTTTCACGAAACCGCCGGGGATCTTGCCCACGGCATACTTCCGCTCTTCATAATCGCAGACCAGCGGGAAGAAGTCTATGCCTTCCCTGGGCTTTCTGCTCATACAGGCTGTTGCCATCACCACGGTGTCTCCCATGGTAACCCATACAGCTCCATCGGCCTGCTTGGCCACTCTGCCCGTTTCTATGCGCAGAGGACGGCCACCTAGGTCCATCTCCACTTGTTCTATCATCTACTCTCCATTCGCTCCTATCTCCTCAAACCAAGCCGGCTGATGAGAGAGCGGTATCTCTCGATATCCTTCTTGCTGAGGTAATTCAGCAGCCTTCGCCGCTGACCGACCATCATGAGGAGTCCTCTCCTCGAGTGGTGATCCTTCTTGTGCTGTTTCAGATGCTCTGTGAGCTGGTTTATTCTCGCAGTCAGCAAAGCAACCTGGACCTCCGCCGAACCGGTATCACCATCGTGGGTTCGGTACTCGTCGATGATGGAGGTCTTATCATCTTTCTGCAAAGGCATTTGAAAACAAATCCTCCTGGTAATTGGATGCACATGCTGATCTACGAGCAGAGGCAGGGAAGGAGGCAGCAGATCCAATGCTGCGAGCCGTGAGGATATTTATCTGGCCGCAGTCTTAGTCCACCGCAACCCCCCCGCCGCGTGCGCAGCCGGCATGGCCCGGTTAAGGTTTGTGATAGTGTATCACAACCGGGATATGGGTGTCAATGCCGGTTGCAGTCTCCTCGTCCGATCAGATGCTTTGCCTGTCGAATGTCGGCTTCGATCTGTTTCTTCAAAGCCTCGGCATCCGGGAACTTCACTTCGTCACGCAAACGATGGAGGAAATCGACCTCCAATTCCCGTCCATAAATGTTCCCGGAGAAATCGAATATGTGAACCTCTATGCGGCTGTGCTCCCCGCCAACCGTGGGCCTTGTCCCTATATTGGCAACGCCGTCTCCCAAAGGAGTCCGAATGGCATAGACGCCCCTGCCGGGGACGATCTGCTTCTCGGCCGGCTGGATGTTCGCAGTCGGGTAACCGAGCGTGCGACCGATCTCCTTCCCTGCAGCTACGGTTCCCTCCAGCGAGAACGGGTGGCCGAGCATCCAATCCGCAAGCTCGATCTTGCCCTCGATCAGAAGCCGCCTGATGGCGGTGCTGCTGACCGTCCTGCCGTCCGCCATCACGGGCGACACGGATGTGACCTCGAAGCCGATCTCGCGGCCCATCTTCTCCAGCAGTTGAACGTTGCCTGCCCTGCCCTTGCCAAACCGGAAATTGCAGCCGACGACGAGTCTCATGGCGCGAAGTCTCTCGTGCAGGATGCCGGTCACGAAGCGCTCGGCCGGCATATCGAGCAGCTTGCGCTCAAGAGGCAGCACGAGGGCAATGTCCATGCCCTGCTCCTCGATCAATGAGAGTTTCTGGCGAAGGCTCGTGATATATGGGACTGGATGGCTGGGGTTCACGAGTTCCTGGGGATTCCGGTCGAAGGTCACGGCGACCGACCGCACGCCCAGTTCCTGAGCCGATGAGCGGACCTGGCTCATGATCGCCTGATGACCGAGATGGACGCCATCGAACACGCCGACGGTCACGACCGAGGGTGTTCCAGGTGCCAAGTCTTCGATTCTTCGAACGATATCCATTATTGTGCGCCGAAAACCTTATCCGGTTTGAGCATTACCCGTCCCTGAACGAGGCAAAGCCTTCCTATCGCTATGAGGCCGCTTGGTGACTTGATTCTAACCGGATTCCCTATCTGCGGCAACTCTGCGCGCGAAAGCGCCTCGACCGGCAGCATGACTCCATTGGCGATCCGATGTTCGTCCTCTTCGGATATGTGGACTTCCGGCATATTCGCTAGGGCTTCGTCAATCGAGATCAGGTAGTTCTGAATCGGGCCCTCCTCGATCGCTTCCAGTGACAAGGCATCTTCGGCTTTGAACCGTCCGACGGCGGTCCTGGTCAACGCGGACATGTATGCCCCGCAATCGAGCGCCTTCCCGATGTCGGCGCAGAGCGTGCGGATGTAGGTCCCCTTCGAACATTCGACGTCGAGAGTGGCCGAGGGCTTGGCATCCAGAGTGAAATCCACCAGGCTCAGCGAGTATATCTCGACCGGTCTCGGGGCTCGCTCGACTACCTTACCTGCGCGGGCAAGCTCGTACAGACGCTGACCTTCATGGTGGACGGCGGAGACCATTGGGGGCGTCTGGAGGGTTTCGCCGACGAATCGGGGCAGCACGGCTTCCAGGGCTTCCCTCGTGAGATGGGAGCAGTCGGCCTCCCTGATGATCTCGCCCGTCGCATCCTCGGTGTCCGTCTCAGCGCCGAAGACGGCCGTTGCGCGGTAAGACTTCCGCCAGTCCATGAGATATTCGACGATACGAGTGGCATTTCCGAGGCAGATAATGAGGACTCCGGTGGCAATGGGATCGAGGGTGCCGGCATGGCCGACTCGCTTGGTGTGGGCAGCCCCTCTGATTCGCTGGACCACGTCGTGCGATGTGGGCCCTGAGGGTTTGCTGACGTTTAAGATGCCATCCATTTTTGGGCGGCCCCTATCACGAGGTCAACTGCCTCCGCCACAGGCCGGTCTATGGTGCAGCCGGCAGCCGTCTTATGCCCGCCGCCGCCGAACAGCCTTGCGACTTGGGCGACGTCGAATCCTTCCCCGGCCCGCAGACTTACCCGAGTAGTGCCGTCCTCCTCTTCACGAAAGAGGATGCCGATCCGAGCCCCTCGCACTGATCTGACGTAGTTCACGATTCCTTCCGCTTCGGACGCATCCGCTCCCGCTGCGGCCATTTGCTCCTGTGAAATCCAGGCATAGGCGATCTGGCCGTTCTCCGATGTATTCAGGCTCGAGAGAGCCGCGCCCAGCAGCTTTGCGCTCGAAAGAGGACGGGTTTCATAGACCCTTCGCACCACTTTGCTGATCGAAGCGCCCTTTTCAATGAGGCTTGCGGCGGTTCGAAGAGTGGTGGGTTTCACGTTGCTGAAGCGAAAGCACCCTGTATCCGTGACGATGGCGGTGAGCAGGCATTCGGCGACTGCCGGACCGATCCTCACGCCCATTTCCTTGAGGATCTCGTACACGATCTCCCCTGAGGATGCCGAGGTGGCGTCAACCACCTGAACGTCCGCGGTTCGCTCGCCTCCCGGATGATGGTCAATGTCCAGAGTTTTCTTGCAGGACTTCAACACTTGGGCCACGTCGCCCAGACGGCCTTCGTTCTCCGAATCTACCATTACGCAAAGGTCGAATTGGCGGTCATGGGGCAACTGAGTTACTATGCGGTCGCTGCCCGGCAGGAACTTGTAGCCGTCCGGAACGCCGTCCGGGCTGATGGCCACCACCGTCTTGCCAAGCGACCGAAGAACGTGTCCGAGGGCGCACATGCTGCCAAGGGAATCACCATCGGGGTTTATGTGACCCGAGATCAGGATGCGATTGGAGTCGCGAAGCAGTTTGGCCGCTTCCTGGACGTCACTTCTCATGGCGCTTCTCCTGCTCCAGGAGCTCGAAGATCCGAGCGCCGTGCTCCACGGAAGTGTCCATTTTGAATGTGATCTCGGGAATAACCTTGAGGAACGCCCGCCTTCCGAACTCGCCTCGGATGAACCCGGCGGCGTGCTGGAGGACTGCCAGGCTCTCCTCTTTCGCCTTCTCATCGCCGAGAACGCTGATATAGACCTTGGCGTATCGGAGATCCTTGCTGACTTCGGCGTCGGTGATGGTGATGAACCCCAGCCGGGGGTCTTTCAATTCCCGCCTGATGATGTCGCTTATCTCGACCTTCAGCAGTTCTTTGATTTTCTCTTGTCTGGTGGTCATCTCACATACCCGGTAGTGAACGGCAAAATCCCATGCCCGCATACGGGTCCAATCCGTATGCTACCAAAGCACGAATCCCCGACTGTCGGGGGTGGGTGGCCTGTCTGCCACAGTCCGCTTCAGCGGAGTTTGTGGTGCGATAGCGTCGGGATTCCACCCCGATGCGGACTCTTGACATCAGATCGCTTACTTCACAGGAATTCTAGCCGGCAGTCGGTCACCGATAGCCTCGGATTGGATTCTATGGTCGCCAGGACTCTATTCAGGAGGGTATTGGCGACCTCCTGGTCATTGCTTATGCACGCCACTCCGATGACGGCCCGCCTCCAGGAATCGAGGCTCTCCAACTCGGCCGCCGAAATGTTAAACTTATGCCGGATGCCATCCAAGACGCTCTTCACAACCTGGCGCTTGTCCTTGAGCGAGTTGCTCTCCGGGATGACCATATCAATGGTTAGGATGCCGACGATCATAGCGTAATCCGTAACATGTAATGCGTAACCGGACTGGCCTTACGGATTGCTCCTTACGCATTAGATTCTCCTTGCTATCTCTTCCATCACGTACGCTTCGATGATGTCGCCGACCTGGAAGCCGTTGAAGCCCTCGACCATTATGCCGCACTCGAATCCGGCGGCGATCTCCCGGACGTCTTCCTTGATATGCTTCAGCGAGGAGACTTTTCCGGTGGCTATGACTTCGCCATTGCGCGTCACCCGGGCCTCTGCATTGCGCTGAATCCTGCCGTCCGTGACGTAGCTTCCGGCGATCACGCCGCCCCGCGGGAGCTTGAAGAGCTGGCGGACCTCGGCATGGCCGATGACGCTCTCCCTGATCTCAGGGGCGAGAAGCCCTTCCATGCCGGCCTTAACTTCATCCAACAACTCGTAAATCACTTTGTACAAGTGAACGTCTATATGCTCAGCCTCGGCAGCGGCCTTTGCCTGAGGATCAACTTTGATGTTGAAACCGATCACGATGGCATTAGACGCCGACGCCAGCAGAATGTCCGACTCGCCGATATTCCCTACCCCGCTGTGAATGAGATTGACACGGACTTCCTCCGTGCCTAGTCTCTCAAGCGATTGGGTGATGGCCTCGGCGGACCCTTGAACGTCAGCCTTCAGAATTAGGTTCAGCTCTTGAACCACGCCTTCCTTGAGCTGCTTGTAAAGGTCCACAAGCGTCATCCGCTGGGTTGCCCCGAGCCTGTCAGTCCGCTCGTCCTGAGCCCTTGATTCGGCGACCTGGCGAGCCTCGCGCTCGTTGCTCACAACTTCCAGCAAATCCCCCGCAAGAGGAACGCTCGATAGTCCATTGATCTCCACCGCGGTTGACGGGCCGGCCTTCTGCACGCGATGGCCTTTGTCGTCCTGCATGGCCTTGATGCGGCCATATGACCGGCCTACGACTACTGCGTCGCCATGCTTCAGAGTGCCCGACTGAACCAGGACCGTAGCAATCGGCCCTTTCCCACGATCGAGTTGAGCCTCGATGACGGTCGCATCGGCAGGGCCTGTCGCATCCGCCTTCAACTCCGCCAATTCGGCGACGAGAAGGATCATGTCCAGCAGTTCCTCGATATTCGTCTGCGCCTTCGCAGAGATATCGACTGAAACGGTATCGCCGCCCCACTCCTCGATAACGAGATTATGCTCCGCAAGCTGCTGCTTGGTGCGGTCAACGTTCGCGTCCGCCTTATCAATCTTATTGATGGCGACGATAATCTGAACGGCGGCCGCCCTCGCATGATCGAGCGCTTCCACCGTCTGAGGCATGACTCCGTCATCGGCTGCGACTATGAGAACCGCGATGTCGGTAACCTGCGCGCCTCTGGCCCGCATGGCGGTGAAAGCCTCGTGCCCCGGCGTATCCAGGAAGGTGATCTTTTTCCCCTTGACGTCTACCTGGTATGCGCCGATGTGCTGAGTGATGCCGCCGAACTCCTGATCAACAACTTTTGTCCGTCGGATAGCATCCAGCAGGGTGGTCTTACCGTGATCAACGTGGCCCAGGATCGTCACTACCGGGGCTCTGGGGGTCAACACGGCCGGGCGAGTGGGCTTTGGCCTGGCTCTTTGAGGAGCAGGCTTGGGCTTGGGTTTGGCGGGTGCTTCGGGTGCGGCTTCAGCCTCAGGCTTCGGCTCTTCGACCTTCTTCGGCTCGGGGACGACGATCGTGTATCCGAAGCTCTCGGTGACTTTCTTTGCCAGGTCGGGTGCAATTACTTGATTGACTGCAACGAGGGCGCCCTGCTTGACGAGGGCTTTCTGAATTTCGGCTGTGGGGACGCCAAGCTGCTCCGCGAGCTGCCTGACCGTGATCTGAGCCGGGAGTTCTATCTCTTTCTTTTCCTGAACCGGCTCTTCCTTCGCCGGTTCCTCTTTCGGAAGAGTGACCGTCGGCGCTCCTGTGCCGGCGCTTCCACCGTTCTTCCGCAGAGTCTCCTTGACCCTGGAGGCAGTCTCCTGATCGAGACTGCTGGAATGGCTCTTGACCTCAATACCTAGACCGGCCAGGGCGGAAATCACGTCATGATTGCTCATGTTTAGTTCTTTTGCCAGCTCATAAACTCGCACATTAGCCATTGCATCCACCACCTTCGTCGAAACACAGGGCGGGCAATTCACCAGCAAATCAAGCCGTGACTCAACCTAGCCGAATAAACCCTATGTTCTACATTCTTTCCGACCCTTGCTCAACCATTTGTTCAAGCTGCCGGAGTATTTCTTCCGGAATCTCCGTTTTCAATGCCCGCGAAAGCCTTTTCTCTTTCATTGCTCGGCGCAGACACTCCGAGCTGGGGCAGAGGTAGGTCCCTCTGCCGGCCATCTTCCCGGTCTCATCTATCTTCACTTCGCCCGCCGGGGTCCGAACGACCCTCAGCAGGCCCTTTTTATCCCCGCTTGTCCTGCACGCCGTGCAGGTTCGGATGGGAACTCTACGCGGTCTCATTTGTTTCAACCGACGGCTCAGCCTCTTCCGGGGCTTCGCCGGCCGCATCAGTTTTTTCAGCCGTCTCTTCCGTGACGGCTGCTGCCTGCTCAGGCTGCTCTGCCGGAGTCTCCTCAGCCGGGGCTTCGGCTGCTTCCTCTGCAGGGAGTGTGAGCGCCTCGCGGGCAAGCTGAGCCTCGCTCCTGATATCAATCCGCCACCCGGTCAATCGGGCCGCAAGCCGAACATTCTGCCCGGCCTTGCCGATCGCCAGCGAAAGCTGATTATCCGGCACGATTACGAACGCGCTCTTAGTCTCATCATTGACTTCGACCGACAATACTTTCGCCGGGCTGAGCGACTCCGCAATAAACCGGGCGGGTTCCTCATGCCAGCGCACGATGTCTATCTTCTCATCATAAAGCTCGTTTACCACTGCCTGCACGCGGCTGCCCCGGTGACCGACGCACGCGCCGACCGGGTCAACCTTCTCCTCGCTGGACGAAACGGCTATCTTCGAGCGCGAGCCGGCCTCTCGGGCAACCGACTTCAGGGTCACTATGCCGTCGTGGATCTCGGGGACTTCGAGTTCGAACAGCCGTCTGATGAGGCTCGGATGAGTCCGCGAGATGATGACCTGCGGCCCCTTGGGAGTCCGCCGTACCTCGAGAATGTAGACCTTTATCCTGTCGTTGAACCGATATGGCTCGGTGGGGACCTGCTCGCTCGCGGGAAGAAGCGCCTCTATCTTGCCGACGTTGACAAAGACATTGCGCTGCTCCCGGCGCTGAACGATGCCTGTCACGACCTCGCCGACTTTTTCACTATACTCATCGAATATCTGGTCGCGCTCGGCTTCGCGGATCCGCTGCATCACGACCTGCTTTGCTGTCTGAGCAGCGATGCGGCCGAAATCCTCGGGGGTGACTTCGAGTTCGATGAAATCGCCCACGGTCACATCCGGGTCAATATCTCGGGCGCCGTTTATCTCGATCTCCGCGTGGGAGTTCGTGACCTCCTCAACAACCATCTTCTCGCAAAAGACCTTGAAGCCGGCCTTGCTCGACTGGACCCGAACCTTGACATCGCCGACTGTGGCAAAATTCTTCTTATATGCTGTGACGAGCGCGGATTCTACCGTCTCGATGAGTACTTCGAGCGGTATATCCTTCTCTTTTTCTATCGCACGCAGCGCCTCTATGAAGTCTCCGTCCATAATGCAATCCTTCTCCGCCCGGCAAGTGGACAGCAATAAAAAGAGTGGGCGTGTGACCCACTCTTGAAACCAAACACCGAGCTTAACGCACGGATATTATAACATAACACCGGCCCCGGCGCAAGGTTTTTCACAACGGGTAATGAGTAATGCGTAACCGGACACCAGGATCACTCCTTACGTATTACATTACGACCATTCGAACCTATCGAGCCCTTCCTGAGACGCCAGCTTTTCTATTATGCCGCCGATCTTCACCTTGCGGGGGAGTGATATCTTCAGCCTGAATGCGCGCTTCTCCGCGGATGAAGTCTGCACGCTTCTGGTGGAGTATACGGATGCGCCGATGCCTACGAGGTGCTGCATGATCTCGCCCAGGGCCTGCAATCGGTCGGCAGGCATCTCCAGGTAGAGCCCGTACCCCACCCTCTTCCCGGCAGCGGGCTCGATACTCCGCATGGTTGACAGGGTGACGAATACTATCCCCGTCGCGACCGCGGCCAGCATCAGATATCGTGGTCCGCCGACTCCGACCGCTATGCCGATACCTGCGACGGCCCAGAGGCTCGCGGCGGTGGTGAGGCCTCGGACGATGCTGCCCTGCCTGAGAATGGTACCTGCGCCGAGGAAACCTATGCCGCTCACGATCTGGGCGGCGATACGGCCCGGGTCTCCGCCCGGAGGCTGGAACTTGATCGAGACGATCGTCATGAGAGCGGATGCCATGCACACGAGGATATGCGTGCGCAATCCTGCAGGATGCTCGTGGACTTCGCGCTCGTATCCTACTATCCCGCCGAAAACCGCTGCCAGAAACAGTTGGCCTATCAGGTACAAATCTTGCACGTTACCTTACCATCCAAGTAACATAATGGAGGATTTTAGCAGAAACAAGAGTTTCACGCAACAGGGGGCGCTTCGCCCCGCTCATTGTCAGCGTGCTCCCCGCTTCCAAGATAGAGCTGTATCCCCCGACTAGCGATCAGGGCCGCTGCGAGCGTCATGACGAATAGAAGGGCTATCCGGACGAAGATCAAGACCGTTGCGCTGCCGATTCCGGCTGCCGTGAGTGTGGGAGAGGCCAGCACCTGGGCGGCAGGCAAAGTGAACATCCGGTAGGCAACTCCGAAAACGAAAATCAGCGCAAGGATTCCCAGCGCAAAGATAGCCATTCCGACTACGCGGCCAGTTCTGTTCATCAACGCCTCCATCACGAAGTCCACTTGCGGGCTTTAGAATAGCACGAACTGGCGAGTATTTCAACAGATCTCTTCGGTGAAGGCAGCAACTGACCAAGTATATCCAAGCGACCGTCACAACCCTTCGCGCAGTGTTATGCAAACGGCTCAGCCGTGTGTTGACAATAAACCGACTTATATGTAGAATAGTTACCAAGCGTATGGCATTCAGTTAAATGGAGGGGTAAACATGAGCCGTCAGAATCCTAGGGTCTTCATTAGCTACAGCCATGATTCACAGGAACACAAGGAGTCGGTGCTCGAGATATGCCAGCGCCTACGTGAAGAAGGCGTTGATGCCTGGATCGACCAATATGAGGACTCCCCAGCCGAACACTGGCCAAGATGGATGCGAAACCAAATAGCGCAGGCAAAATACGTGCTCTTGGTTATGCACGGAGCAATACAAGAGAGCATTTGATGGGAAGGCGAAGTGGGGTACTAGGAAGGGCGCAAAGTGGGAAGGAGCGATAATCACGCAAGAGCTCTACGATGCCGAGGCCCACAATGCCAAGTTCATTCCCTTGATTCTCTCGTCGGATTCCACCAAACACATCCCAGATCTGCTGAGTGGAGCAACCCATTATGACCTGTCCGATGAAGAGGAATACACGCGGCTTTATCGGCGACTGACAAAGCAGCGGTATGTCCTGCCGGAAGGCCCGGGACAGATCAAACACCTGCCAACGAAGCCACACTCGCGCAAGCAAAAGTCCCCCGCAACATCTAATCTGCCTCATCCAATCAACCACTATTTTACAGACCGGGAAAACGAGTTGGCGCAAGTACATGATGCACTAAAATCGCATCAGGTCGTCGCTCTATGTGGATTGGGGGGCATTGGGAAAACCCAGTCGGCGCTGGAATTCATAAGACGATACGGCGGTGACTATAATATGGTGCTCTGGGCAAAGGCAGATTCGCACGAGACCCTGGTCTCTCATCTTGTTACGCTCGCATCTGTCCTTGAGTTGCGTGGCAAGGACGCAGAGGACCAGAATGCAGTCGCTGATCACGTAAAGAACTGGCTACAGAATAACAACGGCTGGCTCCTCGTACTTGACAATGTCGAGGATCCCCAACTTGTCAGGCAGTTCATCCCTGCCCAGCCGGATAGCCGTATATTGCTTACCTCACAGATCCACATCATGGACCTTCTCGGAATGCCAAAGGGAGTCAATCTCGACGTAATGCCACCCGATGACGCGGTTGAATTCCTTTATAGACGAACCGAACGTGACCCGAATGACGCAGCTGAACGCGAAGCGGCGTACGAATTAGCACATGAGCTCGGTTATTTCCCTCTGGCTCTTGAGCAGTCCGGAGCATACGTGTCTGCGACAAAAGCTCGCTTTCAAGACTACCTTATGAGCTATCGCAAACGTAGCTTCCAACTGCTGGGAGGCAAGAGGATCATAGCGGGCGAGTATCAGTATCCAGTCGCCAAGACATGGGCGATGAGCTTTCGAAAGGTTGAAGAAGCCTCTGAAGCGGCTGCCGACCTCTTGCGTATCAGTGCGTTCCTGAATCCCGACGATATCCCATTTGAGATATTTACTAAAGGCAGCTCGGTCTCGGGCAGTGCTCTCTCTAATGCGCTGAGTGACGTTGAGCATGACCCCCTTGTCCTGAATGATATATTGGAGCCCTTGATCCATTACTCGCTGGTCGTCGTCAATCCCAACGGGCAAACCTATAGCGTCCACCGCCTGGTACAGTCCGTGTTAAGACATAGCATGCCCTATGAAACCCAGCGCATTTGTGCAGATCGTGCCCTTCGCGCAGTCGGCAAAGCGTTCCCAGAACCGAAAGAGTTTTCGAATTGGCCTTTGTGTGCACGCCTCCTTCCTCACGCCCAAGCTACTTCAGAACTCATCGACACTTGGTGCCTTGATTCCCTTGAACCCGCCTGGCTTCTCAACAAAGTCGGATACTATCTTTATCGAAGGGCCCAGTTTCACATCCCTGAAGGGCTGTTCAAGCGAGCACTGAGAATGCTCGAGGAGCACCTCGGGCACGGACATCCAGATACTGCCGAAGTATGGCATAATCTAGCCTGGCTACACCATCGCCAAGGCAGATATGCAGACACCGAGCGGTGCTGCAACCAAGCACTAGCTATTTGTCAGAAACAGCTTCCTGTAATCCACCCTTGCCTGGCGGATGTACTGGACAATCTCGGTTGGTTGCATTATAGGCTATGCAGACACGCGGAGGCCGAACCGCTATTTCGGCGGGCTTTGGAGATCCGCCAAACCCAGTTTGGTGACCAACACCCGGAAGTGACACAGAGTCTTATTAACCTAGCTGCCATTTACCGTGAAGCAGGCAACTTCTTTGAGGCTGAGACGTTACTAAGCCAAGCAATCGACATTCGACGAGAGTCGCTTCCACTTCATCATCCAGACCTAGCCGGTGCGTATAACCATCTTGCTCGGCTTTATGCTGCAACGGCACGTTACTCTGAGGCTGAGCCGCATTTCAAGCAGGTCTTGAGCGACTGGGAGAGCAGCCTGGGATCCGATCACACGAGCCTTGCTCAGAATATCCATAATTTGGCTCTACTCTATATTGTGGAGGAGAGATATGATGAGGCAGAACCGCTTTTGTTCAGAGCCCTCGGCATCCGGGAGAGGGCTTTTCCCGATACTCCTGACCACCCCGATATACTCGGAAGCATTCATGGGTTGCTGAGACTATTCCGTGCGCAGGGCAGAGATGCGGAAGCCAGTCTCTTGGATGACCGGATGGTGCTGGCCCAAAAACGATCCCTGAGGCCAGATGCTCTTAGCGTCGTTGAGGTTCTTGGGTACCATGGTAGCGTTTAGGAGATCCTCAGCGGTTCAATCACGAAGGCTAAGAGATTCAGAATGCGATGTAGGCTCGACGAGTGCCATTCCGATCATTCGGCTGGTTTTCTTGGCAAGATATCCTATCTTTGGTCATAAGAATAGCACGATCTTACGAAGATTTCAAACGGAACCAATCGAAGCCGCATACGTCACATAATATGTGAGTCGCAGCGTCAAATCATTGCGGACTTGCCCAGCGATGACGGGCCGGGTATAATCACATACGACATTGAGGAGATTTCATGAAAGCAGTTCGATACCCTATAGCCGTTCTACTGGCTGTAATTATTGCAGCGGCTCCCGCAGCCGCCCTGAATAAGGGAGACAAGGCTCCTTACTTCACGCTCAAGACTATTGACGGCAAGACCGTGAGCCTCACGAGCCTGAGAAAAGGAGCAAAGGTACTCCTCATTGACTTCTGGGCGACTAATTGCCCTCCATGCGTGGCGGAGATTCCGCACATCCAGAAGCTTTACGCGAAATATCAGAAGCAGGGCTTCAGGATAGCGGGCATATCCGGTTATCGGGGTGACTCGATCCAGGACGTGAAGGCGTTTATCAAGGAAAACAAAGTGACCTATCCCATCCCCTATGACGCGAAGAAGAGTGTTGCCAGGCAATATGGCCTGTGGGCGCTGCCGCTGATGTATGTGATTGATAAGAACGGCGTCGTCAAAAACATCCACATAGGATATACGGACCCGGAGATTTTGGAAAGCGAAGTCAAGGCTCTCCTCAAGTAGATATTATGGGCACAACAGTCTCAGTCCCAACAGCGTTCATATTCGGGCTATTATCATTCGTTTCGCCGTGCGTGCTTCCGCTCGTCCCGGCCTATTTGTCGTTCATGTCCGGGATGTCGGTTGAGGAATTGATGTCGGCTCGCGGGTCCGAGGCGCTCCGACGAACGGGCTTCAAATCTGTGCTGTTCGTACTGGGTTTCTCGGTGGTGTTCATTGCCATGGGAGCGACCGCCAGCTCGGCAGGTCGGTTCCTTTCGGCTCAAAGCTTTTTGATGGCCAAGGTGGCGGGGATTGTCATAGTCATCTTCGGCCTTCACATGCTGGGAATTCTCCGAATCAAGGCTCTCTATGCGGAGAAGAGGTTTCATGCCCGGTTCCAGAGCATTGGGTTTGCAGCGCCATTCGTAATGGGAGTGATGTTCGCGTTCGGCTGGACTCCCTGCATCGGGCCGGTACTCGGAGCCATCATCGCGCTGGCGTCGCAAACCGATACGCTTGCACAGGGCGTTGGGCTGCTCGCGGTCTACTCGCTGGGGTTGGGGATCCCATTCCTGATAACGGGTTTCGCGACCGGGGCCGTCCTGAAGGCTCTGGGGCGGTTTAAGCCGCATTTCCGCAAATTCGAGGTGGCGAGTGGAATCCTGATGATCGCCGTCGGTGTCCTCATATTCACGGGCAACCTTCAGGATCTCAGTTCTAAGCTTAGCAGATGGCTGCCCACCGGCGGCTAAAAATGCAACAAGGCAGGTGGCTCTCCTGCCTTGCTACTTCTCAGACTTGCCTACCGCTAGTCGTCGGCCACTAGCTCCTTCAGCCTCTTCACGATCTTTTCCGCAGATACGCCATTGCCGCAAACGGCCGGAATTGCCTCATACAACGGCATGCGCAAGACCTGCTTCGACACTGCGTTCAGAAGCTGAAATCCCATCTGCTCTCGGCTGATGTTTGGCTGGTAGATGAACGGATCGGTCTTCTTGTCACCGGTCCGCTCCTGATTCAAGATACCCTTCCTTGCAAGCTTAGCCATCGTCAGCATGATAGTCGAGTAGGAGAGCTCCCGACGAGGGTACATGATCTTGAAAACTTGAGTGGTGCTGACAGGCGGTTCCAGATCCCAAATGATGTCAAGAATCTGCGCTTCCAGTTCGCCCAGGGACTGACCGCCGAGGCCCTTGCGTACGCCTACATAGTCCCTGGCGCCGTCCTTTGAATCCATTATGCTTCCCCTTTCTCAATACTGAAACGTTATTGGCGAGCCACGCTTACGACTTGCCGTTAGCATATTATAATAACGCTTGTCGAAATGTCAACTGCTTTCTCGTATTTTTCACACACTTTTCCATAAGTTGTCACAGACGCATCTTTTCAAGCTGATTCCCGTTATAGTAGTGGTAGTGATGGAAATCTCATTGGAGGCCCATGCGATGCGCAAATTGAAGGTAGGCGGTGCTTCCGCACT
>Ga0307379_10001514_pt1 | contig 36648 bp, 24 predicted proteins | sample UN2MG_FD_202237 | JGI IMG/M metagenome (GOLD analysis project Ga0307379, IMG submission 202237) | Soil microbial communities from Risofladan, Vaasa, Finland - UN-2 | ecosystem: Environmental > Terrestrial > Soil > Coastal area > Acid sulfate soil | place: Finland: Risofladan, Vaasa | collected...
CCCGCGCACGCCGCGGCGTGCGACGCCCCGGGGGAAAGCACCGGGTAGAAGCAGTGGTGGAGCTGACCGGAAGGTGCGATGGAGCTTTCCGCCAAAGTCGAATACGGCGTACGCGCTATGCTCGACCTGGGACTGCACGGCGGGCGCAGCACGTTTGAGGAGATCGCCACCCGCCAGAGCATCCCGCCCGGCTTCATGCCCCAGATCATGTGCGATCTGAGCAAGGCGGGGCTGGTCGTGACCGCGCGCGGGCATGGCGGCGGGGTCGAGCTTGCGGGCGATGCGGCAGCCATTACCGTGCGCGCGATCGTAGAAGCGCTGCAGGGCCCGCTGGCGATCTTTCGCTGCCTCCATGCACCCGATCGCTGCCCTGGTCATGACAACTGCGTGGTGCAAGAGATGTGGTCCGAGGCGCGGCAGGAGATGGCGGGCGTGCTGGAGCGCACGACGCTGGGCAAGCTGGTGACCCGCGCCCGCCGCCAGCCGCAGGCGCTGCCGCTGGCCGCCCGCGGAGAGCGATGAGACCGTAGGGCATGAAGGTCATTCTAGACGAGCATGGCGCGTGGCGCCAGAATGACATGCCGCGGTTCCGGCCGCGGCGTGGAGGTGGCGACTTTGTCCGACGGTGATCTCTGGCAGCGATTCACCGACCCCGCGACCCGCGTGCTGCAGTATGCGCAGGATGAGGCGCGCAAGCTCGGCGCCAGCACTGTCGGCACCGAGCACGTGCTGCTAGGCCTGCTGCGGGAGGGCGACGGTATCGCCGCCCGCGTCCTGGAGCGGCTGGGGATCAGCCTGGGGCGGGTGCGCAGCGAGATCCATCGCCAACTGGGGCCGATTGACAATCGCATCAGCACCGAGGCGCCGATCAACTGGAGCCCCAAGGCGAAGCGCGTGCTCGAGCTTGCCCTGGAGGAGGCAAACGAGCTCAACCCTCGCCTCGGCCTGCCCAGCTACATAGACACCGAACACATCTTGCTCGGGCTCATCCGCGAGGGCGAGGGCCAGGCGGCGGGCGTCCTGCGCTCGATGGGCGTTGACCTCGACCGCGTGCGCAAGGAAGTGGTCAATCACCTCGGAGGAACCCCGGCGCTCGGGCAGGCTCGCCCGCGACCACGTCCTGCGCCAGCATTGTCAGGAGCACTCCCCATTTACGAGCTCACCGTCGAGGCCGAGTTCTCGGCCGCCCACTCGCTGGAGCGCTACGACGGGCCGTGCGCCGATCTGCACGGCCACAACTATCGCGTGGTCATCCAGCTCGCGGGCGAGGAGCTAGACCACCGCGGCATGCTGCTGGATTTCCGCGAGATCAAGCACATTTGCGATTCCTTCGTCAATGAACTCGACCACAAACACCTCAACCAGCTCCCCCCGTTCGCGCAGCAGAACCCGACCAGCGAGAACATCGCGCGCCACATCTTCCACCACGTCGCGGGCGCAATCTCGGAGCTGCCGGCCCTGGGCGACCGCCGGGTGTGGCCGGTGCGGGCTACCGTCTATGAGAGCGCGAAATCGGCCGCCAGCTATGGCGAGCCGTCCCAGCGGTGACGCGGCGATGGCGCGCCCGCGCAGCATAGTCCTGCTGTCCGCCGGCCTCGATTCCGCCGTCAACCTCCAGCGCGCGCACGACGAAACCCACGTCGTCCGCGCCCTCACCTTCGATTACGGCCAACTGGCGGCGGCGCCAGAGATCGCGGCCGCGCACGCGATGTGCAAGCGCCTGCGGGTGCGCAGCCTGGTCGTGCGTCTGCCGTGGCTGAAGCGGATCAGCAAGTCCGCGCTCACCGCTGACGAAGATGCGCTTCCCCAGCCGCGCCAAGGTGGCCTCGATTCCGCGGCGGCCCAGGAAACGGCGCGCGCGGTGTGGGTGCCCAACCGCAACGGCGTCTTCATCGCCATCGCCGCCGGCTTCGCCGAGGCGTTGGACTGCGACCTCATCGTCGCCGGCTTCAACGCCGAGGAGGCGGCGACATTCCCGGATAACAGCTCCCAGTTCGTCCGTGCCGCCAACCGCTGCCTGCGCCTCTCAACCTTGCGCCATCCGCAGGTGCTGAGCTACACGCAGCATCTGGACAAGGTCGCCATCGTGCGCCTTGGCCGCGAGATCGGCGCGCCCCTCGACCTGGTGTGGAGCTGCTACCGCGGCGGCGGGGAGCACTGCTGGCGGTGCGAATCCTGTCTGCGCCTCAAGCGCGCGCTCGCGGCTGCCGATGCGTGGTCGTGGTTCCGGCGCTGCTGGGTAGGTCGGGATTAGCGGGCCGCGCGCGCAGTCTGCGAACCGCGCGACGCGCTGCCATCACCCCAAGCCGCCCCTGCTTTGTCCGTAAGCGCATCGGCACAGGGGCGGATGGCACGAAGAGGTCTCGCCTGCTGCCGGTCGAATAGGCCGACAATTCGGGCCGGGAGGCAAACGTGGAGAAGCTAAGAATCGGGCTGATCGGTTCGGGGCCGATGGGGGCGGGGTTGGCGCGCACCTGCATGGAGCTGGACCGCGCGGAGGTGGTGGCGGTATCAGACGTCAACCGTGAGACCGCCCAGGCGCTGGGCCGGCAGCTTGGGGTCGAGGCGTACGGCGACAACGGGCGCAAGCTGCTGCGGCGCCAGGACATCGCAGCCGTTATCATCGCCAGCCCGCCGTTGGCGCACCGCAGGGCGGTCGAACGCGCCGCCCGCGCGGGCAAGGACATCTTCTGCGAGAAGCCGATAGCGACCAACGTCTCCGACTGCGACGCGATGATCGCCGCGGTCGAGCGCGCGGGGGTGAAGCTACAGGTGGGGCAGGTGCTGCGCTACCTGCCGCTGCAGGCCACGGCGATCGAGCTCGTGCGCTCGGGCAAGTACGGCGAACCGATCGCGGTCAGCATCACCCGCGTCGGCGGCGGTTATGGCAAACCGGCGGACGATTGGCGCAACAGCCACCGCAAGTCCGGCGGGCTGCTGATGGAGATCAACACCCACGAGCTCGACCTCATGCGCCAGTTCTGCGGCGACGCGGTCAGCGTCTGCGCCCGCGCCCACCGCTATCTGGACGAGCGCATGCGCAGCCCGGACCAGATCTTCATGGTGGTGGAGTTCACGGGCGGCGCCATGGGGCACCTGCATTCCAGCGCCGCCTCCGCCATGACCGAAGTGACCTGCAAGGTGTTGTGCCGCGGCGGGACCGTGTTCTACCAGCGCGGGCCGGGCCAGCCCGGTACGGTGTGGCATGCGGCGTTCGGCCAGGAGCCGGTCGCCATCCCGGAAAGCGAGATCGAGGTCGAAAATGGGCTGAGGCGCGAGCTGCGCGAGTGGGTGGAGGCGGTGCTGGATGACCAGCCCGTGACCATCCCGGGCATTGACGGCCGCAAGGCGGTGGAGCTGGCCGAGGCCGCCTATCATTCCGCCCGCAAGGGCAAGCCGGTGCGGCTGCCGCTGAAGCGCTCCACCGGCATCATGTCCCGCGAGTGGGAGAATTAGACACCGGCCTTGCTGCGTGGCCATCGCCATCACCGTCGAGGAGAACACCCACGGCCCCGGAGGTAAGCCACCCGTCGCGCCGCCGGGGTATGGTCGCGCGTCGGTCATCCCCCAGGCGGCGGCGTCGGTAGCCCTCGATCTCGCGCGCCCGCTCGATTTCCTCGGGGGTGAGGCGCTCCGCGTCGTCGTCGCGGCGGTCCCCGCGGCGCCGCCGCCACATGCGCAAGCCGGCGACGATGCAGAGCACCGCTGCGGCGCTGAACAACGCAAGCTCGGGGCTGATCCGGCCCCACCGCGGCGACTGCTGCCGGCCGCGGTTGGCGGCCAGCCACCGCCGGTAGAGCTGCCCCTCGGTCAGCCCCACGGTCTGCCGCAGCGCCGCGTCGAAATCGCGCGACCGCCGCATCGCATCGAGCAGCCGCGCGATGGTCTCGGTGCCCGCGGCCCGCGTCAGGTATTCGACCATCGCCGCGCTTTGCAGGTACGCGGCGCGCAGGTCGCTGTCGCCGCCGCTGCCGCCGAAGGCGGCATCGAGCCCAGGGGGAGTGAGCGCTCGCCCGGCTTGCACCAGGTCCCGCACCTCGGCCTCATCGTCAGGCGTCCAGCGCTGCGACACCCACGTCGCCACCCCCTCGTTGAACCATAGTGGGCATCGCTCCAGGCGGCTGCGCAGCGCCCGCGCCACCACTACGTGCGCGAACTCGTGCGCGACCACCTGATAGAGGTCGTCCTGCGACCGCCACAGGTCTATGCGCACCAGGTTGCTGGGGGTGGTGACGGTGCCGATGGCGTGCGGCGGCGCGCCCTCGCCGACGAAGCCCGCGGGCCGACCATAAGCGAGGATGACGACGGGTTGAGCCGGCGCGTGCCCCAGGTTCGCGGTCACCCGCTCGAACGCGCGCTCGGCGAGCTTGCCGACCTGCTGCGCCTGTCGCGGCGTGGCGCCCGCCTGGGCGTAGATGAGGAAGTGTTTCGTGGTGTCAGTGGGCCGGTCGGATGACACGGGTGCGGGGGACCGCGCCGCCGCTAGCGCGGCCGCGGACAGCAGCATCGCCCCGGCGGCGACCGTCACCACACCCAGGCGCATGGTTCACCCCAGCTTCTGCAGCGGCGCATAACGCAGGTCGAGCTTCTTGACCCCGCGCTTGGGGAAGGCTACCGTCACCCGGTGGCCGTCGCCCTTGGGGTCGAGGCTGACGACCATGCCCTCGCCGAACTCCCCATGGCGCACGCGGTCGCCCGGTTTGAAGGGCGCGTCCGCGCCGGCATGCGCGGCGACGATGCGGCGCGCCGCTTGGGCGGCGGCGCCGTCCGCCTGCGCCCAGGTGACCGCCCGCGGGCGCGACGGGAGGCCGCGGGCGACCAGGTGCTCCGGCAGGTCGTTGAGGAACTGCGAGGGCGCCGTCGCCCGCCCCGCGCCGTGCATGAAGCGGTAATTCGCCAGCGTCAGATACAACCGCTCCTGCGCGCGCGTCATGCCCACGTAGCACAGGCGGCGCTCCTCCTCCAGCTCGTTGGCATCATCGCTGGCGAGGGCGCGCGACAGCGGAAACAGGCCCTGCTCCATGCCCACCATGAACACCACCGGGAACTCCAGGCCCTTGGCGGTGTGCAGGGTCATCATGGGCACCGCGTCCAGCTCGCCCTGCAGTTCGTCCTGCTGGGTGAGCAGCGCCACCTGCTCCAGGAACCCGGCGGCGCCGGCGTGCTCATCCTGCGCCTCGTACTCGCGGGTCGCGTTGAGCAGCTCCTCGACGTTCTCGACCCGCGCGCGGGCCTTGATCGTGCCCTCCTCCTTCAACCACTCCACGTAGCCCGTGCGCTTGATGATCTCGGCGGCGAGGTCGGTCAGCGACGCGGAGGCGGCGCGACCCATCAGCTCCACCATCAACCGCGCGAAGGCGGTGACCGACTGCGCGGAGCGCTTCGGCAGGTCGAGGTCGTGGGCGTCGAGCGCCACCTGCAGCAGGCTCACACCGCGCTCGCGGGCGACGTCCTCAAGCTGGCGGAGCGTGACATCGCCAATCCCCCGCGGCGGCAGGTTGATGATGCGCCGCAGGCTGATGGCGTCGAACGGGTTGACCACGACGCGCAGGTAGGACAGGAGATCCTTGATCTCCTTGCGCTCGTAGAAGCGCAGGCCGCCGATGATGCGGTAGGGAATGCCGACGCTGGTGAAGACCTGCTCCAGCACGCGCGACAGGGCGTTGATGCGGTAGAGGATGGCGAAGTCGGCGTAACGGCGGCGCTCGGCGTCCACCAGCTCCTGGATGGTGTTGGCGACGAAGACGGCCTCCTGGTGCTCGTCGGCCGCCTGGTGGACGGCGATGGTGTGGCCGGCGGACTTGCTCGTCCACAGGCGCTTCTCCTTGCGCGCCTGGTTGCGCGAGATGACGTGGTAGGCGCCATCGAGGATGTTCTGGGTCGAGCGGTAGTTCTGCTCCAGCTTGACCACCTTGGCGTCGGGGTAGTCGCGCTCGAACTCGAGGATGATCCGCATGTCGGCGCCGCGCCAGCGGTAGATGGACTGGTCGTCATCCCCGACCACGGTGAGATTGCGGTGCCTCGCGGCGAGCATGCTCACCAGGCGGAACTGGGCGTAGTTGATGTCCTGGTATTCGTCCACCAGCACATGCTGAAACTTGCCCTGATAGTCCGCGAGCACCTCGGGGTGTCGCTCGAACAGGCGTACCGTGAACATGATGAGGTCGTCGAAATCGAGGGCGTTGTTCTCCGCCAGCCGCTGCTGGTAAAGGGTGTAGGCGCGGGCGACGGTGCGCTGGTAAACGGAGGTGGCGGTGCGCTCGTACTCGCGGGCGCCGATGAGCTCGTTCTTGCCGCGGCTGATGGCGTTGAGCACGCGCCCCGGCGGCATGATCTCGACGTTGATCGCGAGCGCCTTGAGCACCTCCTTCATCAGCGTCGCCTGATCGGCTTCATCGAAAATGACGAAATTGGCGCTGCGGTCGAGTTGGTCTATGTGGTCGCGCAGGATGCGCCCGCAGACGCTGTGGAAGGTGCCGACCCACATCTCCCGACCGACGCGCCCGATGAGGCGCGCAATGCGCTCGCGCATCTCCCCCGCGGCCTTGTTGGTGAAGGTGACGGCGAGGATGCGATCGGGCCGCACGTCACGGCAGCGGATGAGGTGGGCCAGGCGGTGGGTGAGGACGCGCGTCTTCCCGCTGCCGGCGCCGGCGAAGATAAGCAGCGGCCCCTCGCCGTGCTCCACCGCCTCGCGCTGCCGGTCATTCAAGGCCGACAAGATCTTCGACTGGGGGGTTGCTCGTACCACGGGCAATAAGGAGAAGCCGTCGCTGCGACCTACAGCCTGAGTCTAACAGAAAAGTATGAGGCCGTCAAAAGAAACCGCGCGCCGACGGCGAAGAAGAGAACTACGGCCACATGGGTGGCCGCAGTGCACTGGGATTGGAGTTGCGCGTGAGAAGTGTGTTCAGGCGAGTATCCGCGGCGATGGCGCTGGCACTGCTGGCGGCCGCAGGCGCGGCCGGCCAGCCCGCCTCCGGCATCAGCACCCTCAGCTTCAGTTGGGAGATGCTGCCGGGGCCGTCGCCCGCCGCCGCCGTAAACCTCAACGGCGCCCGGTTGATGACCATGCGCGGCGGGGGTTGGGCATCGGTGAACGCGGCCAAGGCAGCCGCGGAAACCCTCCAGGCGGCCGCCATGCAGGGCCTGGGCGCAGGCGCCGTCTATGCCGAGCAGACCAGAGGCGGCTACGCCGTCATCGTGGGTGAACAGCGCCTGGTGCTGGTTGACTCCGCCGTCGCGGCGGCCATGGAGTCGAGCCGGCAGGCGCTGGCCGAGCAATGGGCACAGCGCGTGCGGGCGGTGTTGGCCGGGCCGTACCTGTCGGCGGCGGCGGCCGAGCAGGTGGTGCCGGTAGGGGAGCGGCGCGCGGTGGCGGTGCGCGGCGTATGGCAGCAACTGCGGGTGATCGCGGACGGGCGGACTGCGCAGGCCGATTATGACCCGGCGGCGCGAGCGGTGTCGTTGTTGGGGCTGGCCCCCGGTGAGGTCTCGGTGGTGCTCGATGCCGGGGCGGCGCAGTTGATCCTGCGCGTGCAGGTGATGAAATACGCGGGCCGCGTCGCCCCGACCGCGCAGGCGGTGGTGACCGGGCGGCTGGCGCCGCAGTGGGTCATGAAAAGGGCGGCATCGGCGGCGATCTACCAGTCCATCATCCCCGAGCCGGGAGCCTGGGCGAACATCAGCGACGTCAGCGCCGACCGACCATCCCTCGCGCCCGGCGAGAGCGCGAGCGTGACCGTGGCGGTGACGCTGAGCGGGGCCGGGTATCTGCCGCTGCGAGCGACGCCGCGGGTGCGAGTGGTCAATCAGGACCTACCGTCGGCGGAGGCGAGCGTGCTGATGGTGAGCAATCGCCCGGAGCGCCTGCCGTCACCCGGGCTGTGGTACGAGGGCCGGGTGCCCGCCGGGCACCCGGCGCGGCTGCTCTATCACCACGTCAACGCCACCAGCGCCGGCGCCGAGCTGGCGGTGGAGCTGGTCAATACGACCGAGCGCCCCTTGCGGGTGCAGATCGTGGAGGCCAGCGGCGGCCCCAGCAACGACGAGATCTTCGTCGGGCATCGGGCGGCGCGCGACTTCCTGGCGCGCCAGCATGATGACGTGGGCTACGTCGTGACCCTGCCCGAGGGGGCAGCCTACACCGTGAGCGCGACCCCGATCAAGCCGGGGCAGGTGGTCAGCGGCCTGGCCGAGGTACGCGTGCTCGATGAGGGCGAGCTGCGGTTGCGCGTCCGCCTGCGGCCGCCGAGCGCGGACCTGGTGGCGCCCATAGACGCGCCGCCCGAGCGGGTTTCGCGCTGGGTGTTCAGCGAGCCCCACAAGCGCATCACGGCGACCTATCGCGTCGGGCAGCAATGGGCATTCGCCACCATCGGCAGCCGGCAGGCGATCAGCTCGACCGGGCTGGAGATCCTCGACGGCGACTACGGCGTGTTCTACGACGTGACGTTCGAGGTCGAGAACCCGACCGTCAGCACGGCGCAGGTGGAGCTGGGGCTGATGCCGGGTGGGGGACTGGCGCGCGGGGTGGTGATGATCGCGGGCCGCATCTACGAGACCGGCCTGCTGCGCTACGGTGAAACACAGCGCCTGTACGAGTTCCCGGTGCCCGCCGGCGCGCGGCGCGAGCTGCGGGTGCGCATCATGCCCCAGGCGGGCAGCAACTACCCGGTCAAGCTGGTTCTGCGCCCGCGCGGAGTGTGGGAATAGATGGATGGTGGGCCGCCACATTCGCCTGCCCGAGCGGAGTCCAAGGGGCCGCGGCTTTGGAGATCGGCCACATTCGGCCGCCAATCCTCACGCATCCCCCGCGCGTATGTCGTCCAGCGCCCTCCAGTAGTCGTCCAACGCCTGCCTGCCCTGCTTCGTGATGCGGAACATCGTCTTGGGAATGCGGCCGACGAAGCTCTTAGTCATCGAGACGTAGCCCACATCCTCCAACTTCCGCATGTGCACCGACAGGTTGCCGTTGGTCAGCGCCAGCGCCCGCAGGACGAAGGAGAACTCCGCTTCCTTCAGCGCCGACAACAGGGTCAGCACGCGCAAGCGCACCGGTTCATGCACCAGGCGGTCAATCTGGGGCATCGCGTCCACTCTCCACCGGTTGCTCCATCAGCAGGCTCTGCAAGCGCCGGAACTGCCGCCGGCTGTACAACTCGCATGCCACGATCTGTACTACCGCGAACAGCAGCAAAGGAGCGTATAGTCGCATGACCCATGTGGATGCTTGCCACGGCCCGGCCGCGTGCATGAACGGCTGCGGCAGGCCCGCCGCCACCGCCACTGCGTAGCAGCAGTACAACGCGCGCGCCGGGAGGAGCCATGTGGCAAAATGGAATCCTACGCGCTCATTCCTCGCGTAGCGGGCGACGAGAGGAATCAATACAAACCCGGCGGCAAGCACCAATGGTTGCAGGCGCGCAGGTGATCGGAACAGGAACAGCATCGAGGTGATGATACCCAGCGGGACGACAAGCAATTCGAACGGCGCGTACCACCATCTTGGCTTAGGTAACGTGGGCTCTTCGACCACCACGCCGGCCTCCTGCTGCACTCTCAGGCGCTGCGCTCGGGCGAACCGGTGCCAATCACCTCGCAGCCACATCCGTAATATCCACGCGGCACCCACGAAGATGGCAAGCGCGAGGGCGAAGAGCATCGAGTCCGCCAATGATTGAAAGTGTTCAGATGGCTGCGCCATCAGCCACATCACGCCAACTATGAGCGCCGACGTAACGAGGAATACCGACGGCCAGAACCACCACTTACGGCGAGATGTGAGCGCATCCGACCCCGCGCCCGCGTCTTCCGTCCGCAGGCCCTGCGCGTCGGCGGATCCATACCGACCCTCGCCCACCTGTCTGATAGTCATCCACAGCCATCCCAGCCAGCAGGCGGCCACGGCCACTTCCAGGGCTGACTGCCAGGTCTCGGCGTCGGGCCGGTTCAAGTGGCTGACCGCGATCCCGATCAGGTTGAAGGCCACGACGCCCAAGATCAGAATGTTCCTGCGGCCTCGCAGGAGTTGAGGCCGCCAGCGATTGAAGACATATTGTGTGGCGGCATGACGAATGCGCTCACTGCGGTCCATCCGCTTTCCCTCTGTCACATCGCCCCTCCGCGTCCCGGTATCGTCATAGTGCAAAGTAGTTTACAGCATAGACTCGACCTCTGTCAATACCGACTTTGGCGGGGGTGTGACTCCAACAAGTGGGGATGCGCTCCGCGATGTAGGGGCCGGGCTCTGTCCCGGCCCGCATTTTGGGTTTCCGGGTCGGTCAGGAGACCGACCCCTACGCGGGGAATGCGCAACGATCCCCACCAAGAACAGTCACACCTATTCGGCGAGGGCACCCCGGCTCGGTTTGGGACGGGAGCGCGGCGACCAGGACCAGTGGAGCGTGGCCGCCTCGGCCGCGTCTCCTATTGGACGGCGGCTACACTCAGCCGCCAATCCCTGAACACGGGCGAGGGCCCCGATGGATCGGGACTCGGAAGCGCCCATGCTCCATCGGGGAGTGCCCCGACCGCGTGGCATGGAGCGTGGCCCTTTCGGAGTCCCGATGGCTAGGCCCTTCGGGCCGCCATGGCGGTCCGAAGGGTCGGACTTAGCCACTTGTCGAGGCCTCGGCCCCCAACCTGAGCCCCACGGCTACGTAGGATTCCGGCCCCGGCCGACGAACTATGTGTAGCCGGAGGCCTGAACCGTGCCGGGCAAGCGCAAAGAACAGGACCCCGCCGCGCGCGCGGCCGAGCTGCGCCGCGAGCTGACCTATCACAGCTACCGCTACTACGTCCTCGATCAGCCGGAGATCTCCGACGCCGAGTACGACCGCCGGTTGCGCGAGTTGGAGGAGCTGGAGACCGCGCACCCGGAGCTGATCACGCCCGACTCGCCGACCCAGCGCGTCGGCGCCCAGCCCGCCGAGGAATTCGGTGCGGTCGAGCATCCCACCCCCATGCTCAGCCTCGGCAACGCCTTCAGCGCCGACGAGCTGACCGCCTTCGATGGCCGCGTCAAGCGCATGCTGGAGCTGCCGGAGACGGCTGCGATCGAGTATGTTGCGGAGCTCAAGGTGGACGGACTGGCGGTCAGCCTCACCTACGAGAACGGCGTGCTGGGCGTCGGCGCGACCCGGGGCGACGGCGTGCGCGGCGAGGATATCACCCAGACCTTGCGCACCGTCAGGACCATACCGCTGCGGCTGCTCGACCAAGCATCTCCGCCGGCGCTACTGGAGGTTCGCGGCGAGGTCTATCTCTCGCGCGAGGAGTTTGAGCGCATCAACCGCGAGCGCGAGGCGGCGCGGGAGCCGGCGTTCGCCAATCCCCGCAACGCCGCCGCCGGCTCCGTGCGCCAGCTCGACAGCCGCATCACCGCCAGCCGCAAGCTCGACCTGATCGCCTACGGCCTGGGGGCCGGGAGCAAGCGACTTGACACCCATTCCGAGGGACTGCAGTTTCTGCGCGCCTGCGGATTCCGGGCCAGCCCGGAGGCCGAGGTGTGCAAAGACATCGAGCAGGTCATCGCGTTCTGTGACGCGTGGAGCGACAACCGCCACGACTTGCCCTATGACATTGACGGCGTCGTCGCCAAGGTCAACTCCATCGCGCTGCAGGAGCGCCTGGGCCACGTCGCGCGCAGCCCGCGCTGGGCGATTGCCTACAAGTATGCGCCCGAGCAGGCGACAACGGTCGTGCGCGACATCATCGTCTCCGTCGGGCGCACGGGGGCGATGACGCCGGTGGCGATGATGGATCCGGTTACCATCAGCGGGTCAACGGTCAGTCGGGCCACCCTGCACAACGAGGACGAGGTGCGGCGCAAGGACGTCCGCATCGGCGACACCGTCATCATCCACAAGGCGGGGGAGGTCATCCCCGAGGTGGTATCGGTCGTCACCGCCAAGCGCACCGGCAAGGAGCAAGCGTTCCACATGCCGGCGCGCTGCCCGGTATGCGGCGCCGAGGCCGAGCGCCTGCCAGGCGAAGCGGTGACCCGCTGCACCGGCATCGCCTGTCCCGCGCAGGTCAAGGAACGCATCCTGCACTTCGCCTCGCGCGGCGGCATGGACCTCGAGGGCCTGGGGCCGGCGCTGGTGGAACAGTTGGTCGAGGGCGGCCTCGTTCGCGACCCGGCGGACCTCTACTTCGTGACCGACGAGCAGTTGGTCGGCCTCGAGCGCATGGCGGACAAGTCGGCGGCCAACGTCATCGCCGCCATCGCGGGCAGCAAGCGGCGCCCGCTCGACCGCCTGCTGTACGCCCTGGGGATGCGCCATGTCGGCGGGCATGTCGCCGGCGTCCTGGCGGCCAACTTCGCGCGCCTCGAAGAAATCCAGGGGGCATCGCAGGAGCAGCTTGCGCAGATCGAAGGCATCGGGCCGGTGATCGCGGAAAGCATCGCCGTCTTCTTCCGTCAGCGCCAGACCAAGGCCCTGCTCGTGAAGCTGCGCCAGGCGGGGGTCATGCCGCCTCCGCGCGCGCCCGCCGCCGCGGGGGCCAGCCCGCTTGCGGGTAAGACCTTCGTCTTCACCGGCGAGCTGTCAGGCTGCACGCGCGAGCAGGCCCAGGAGCGGGTGCGCAGCCTCGGCGGCCGCGCCGTTGCCAGCGTCAGCAAGCGGACCGATTACGTCGTCGCCGGCGAATCCCCCGGCTCCAAGTACGACCAGGCCCGGCGCCTGGGCGTCACCATCCTCGACGAAGACGAGTTTCGCAAGTTGGTAGAGAGAGCCGTGTAGAACGTCTGCGGACGCGTTGGCAACGCATGCGGGCCGGCGAGGCGGGTCGCCGGTTCCGCGTGGCTAGGTCGCTCCGCGACCGCCACCCCGGCGGCTTCGCCGCCTAGGGGCCGGCAGGAACCGCGTTGGGGACGACCGAACTAATAGCCCGCGGGCGCCGTCTAACTGGCTGTAGGTGATGTGGCTAGGTCGCTCCGCGACCGCCACCCCGCCCCGAGGCAGTCGGGGCTAGGGGCCGGGCCCGGTTCGCGTTATCGTCAACGTAGCTTCTGGCACTCCGCGCTAACGGGGGAACCATGGAGTGAGAGCGGGGCACGCCGCGATGGGTGTTGGCCTGCGAGTCGCCGGGATCGCGCTGGGGATGCTGGTTGTCGGCGTCTCAAGCGCGCGAGCGGCGGACGTGCGCACGCGCATCACCTATGGTTTCGACGGAGTGGCCAGAACCGAGTACTGGTCCACGGTTGCGGTCGAGCTGGCGAACGACGGTCCCGAGCGGGAGGGGCTGCTGCTGCTGGCCCCGCTCGACCGGTCGGTCGCGCGCCGCTGCGAGAAGCGCGCATGTCTCGTGCGTCTGCCCCGCGGTTCGCAGCAGCGATACGACCTCTTCTGGCGCGACGCGAGTCGCATGGGCGCACGCCCGGCGGCGGTGTTCCCCGGCGCCGCCGCGCGCGAGGCGGCGATCACCCCGATTGACGAGTCCCAGACCATGCTCGTCGCTGTCGGCTTCGCCCCGGGCGCGCTGCAATTCCTGGCCAACACCAGGCGTATTCGCTTGACGCAGCACTCCTCTCGCGGCGGCACCCCTGCGGGGCCCGCGCCGCCCGGCGTGATTGTGCCCGTTCACGTGCGCCCCGAGCGCCTGCCCGAGTCCCCTTTGGCCTACTACCAGGCCGACCTGCTGGCGCTGGGGCCCCTGTTCGCCAGTGACCTCAGCGCCGCGACCCAGGCGGCGATCACCTCGTGGGTGCGCACGGGCGGCAACCTCGTCATCACCGGCGGCGCCGACGTCGCCCGGCTGCAACACCCATTCTTCGCCGGCCTGCTGCCGGTTGAAGGGCTAAGCTCTTCATCGGTGACGCTGCGCAGCGGGCTGGCGGCTTACGGTCCGGCGGTGTCGGAGCCCGCGGCGGTCGCCGTCGGCCTGCCCAAGCCCGGCACGCGAGTGCTGGCCCAGGAAGCGGGCGTGCCCATCATCGTGCGTGGGCGCGTCGGGTCCGGCACGGTGACCTTCTGGGCCTTCGATCCTTCACAGCCGCCGCTGGCCGCGTGGGGGGGGCAGGAGAAGCTGTGGCTCGACATGTTCGACGATCGCGCGCGCGTCTATTCTCTCGGCGACCTCATCGGCGCCTCTCTCTGGTACGGTTCTGGTACGGTTTACGGTTCCCAGTTGTCGACCTCGCTGCGCGGTGCCCTGACCGGCATCAAGCAGGTGCAGACGCCGCCCGTCATCGCGGTGTGGGGCTTCCTCGGCCTCTACTTCGTCTTGCTGATCCCGGTCAACTACTGGACGCTCGGGCGCCTGAAGCGGCGCGAGCTGGCATGGGCCACCACGCCCCTCATCGTTGCCGTGTTCTGCGCCGGCGCCTACGCCTTCGGCTACGCGGTCAAGGGCCCGCGGCTGCTGGTCAAGCAAGCGACGATCCTGGAGGCGGGGGAGGGCTCGTCCGAGGCGCTGGCGATGAGCCACTTCGGCGTTTTCTCGCCCGTGCGCCGGTCCTACGATATCCACGTCCGACTGCCCGGCGCCGTGGTGAGCGAGACCGGTGCCGATCCCTTCGGCCGATCCCAGGGCCCCGCCGCGGATGCCGGCGTCTTCCGCGATGAGCGCGAGGCCTGGGTGGAGAATGCCCGGATACCGATGTGGGGAATGAGAACCTTCGTCGCCAACGGCGTGGTGGAGCTGGGCGGTCCCATCCGCGCCGTCGTCCGATGCTCCCCCGCGGGCGACCTCACCGGATGGATCGAGAACGCCAGCCTGCAGACGCTGCGGGGGGCGTGCGTGGTGGTGCCGGTGCTGCCGGGGCCGACCGGAATGGTGCAGCTCGGGGACCTGCCCCCCGGCAAGAAGGTGCACCTCGACCTGGCCGTCCGCTCCGCCGGTAGTCTCTACCAGGTCGGGGTGCTGCTGGGGCACGCCGAGGCCTCCCTGATGGCGCCCGCCAAGACGCCGACCCAAGTGGCGCTGGTGTGCAGGCTTGCGCGCTCCCCCGTGATTGTGGAGGTGGGGCATGCGCGCGATTACGACAGTGAAACGTACATGCTCGTGCGGCTGCCGCTGCAGTAGCGCGTGCGCGGGGACCGGCGAACGACGCTGGGCGTGAACCTGATGCGGAGTCTGATCACGGACAACCCGGTGGTGCGGCGGGAGGCGCGGCTGCGGTTCTGGCGCACGTGGCCGCGGTACGTCAAGCTGGCGGCGCTGATCGGCTCCGCGGGGGGCGTCGCGCTCCTCGCAAAGTGGAGCCTGTGGTTCATCCCGGGGGGCAAGGGTAATGCCGCGAACGCATCGCTGCTGGTGATGTGGGGCGTCACCATGGCCGTGGCCGCCGCCCTGGTGGGCGCGCGCAGCGTCGCGGGGGAGCGCGAGGTGCGCACCTGGGAGCAGGTGATCATCACCCGCCTGCGGCCGCGGCACATCATCGCGGGCAAGGTGCTGGGAGTGATGTGGCAGGTCGCGGTCCCAGCCGGGGTGTTAGCGCCCGGCCTGTGGATATGGCTGCTGCACACGGATCATCTGATGGCCGGGCCCGCGCCTGATGTCTTGGCATTGCTGTTCGCTCCCGCGGGGCAGGTTGCAGGCTTCGGCTCCGGCTCCGGCTCCTATCCCGGCGCGTTCTGGCTGTTCGCGGCGTCGCTGCTGTGGATCGCCCAGGGGGCGGCCATCGGCGTCTTCGCCTCCCTGCGCTACCGCAGCACCGTCACCTCCGGTGCGGTAGCGCTGCTCCTGCTCGCGATCACGCTGGGGCTCGATCTGACGTTCCTCCTGTATGGGGGGTACATTCTGGCGTCCGACGTCTCCACGCTGGGGGTCGCGCAACTGGCGATCATCACCATCGTCGGATCGTTCGTCTTTCCGATCCTGCCCATCCTTATCATCATGGGGCTGGCCGCCTACGAGTTCGCCGAGTTCGACCGCTGGCTGCAGACGAGTGCGGCTGGCGCCGGGAGGTAACATGGCCGCCGTACTGGAGATGGCAGGGCTGACCAAGCGTTTCGGCGATGTAGTCGCGGTCAACGACCTGGCGCTGTCGCTGGCGCCGGGCGACTGCTTCGGCTTCATCGGCCCCAACGGCGCCGGCAAGACCACCACCATCCGCATCATCGCCACCTTGCTCGACCCCACCGCCGGCACGGTACGCGTGGACGGCGCCGATGTGCGCACCCAGGTGGAGTACGTCCGCAGCGTTGTCGGCTACATGCCGGATTTCTTCGGCGTCTATGACGACGTCACGGTGCTCGAGTACCTCGACTTCTTCGCCGCCGCGTACCGCATTCCGTTCGCGCGCCGCCGGCGCATCATTGACGACGTGCTGGAGCTCGCCGACCTCGGCGGCAAACGCGATACCTTTGTGGACGTTCTGTCGCGCGGCATGAAGCAGCGCCTGTGCCTGGCCAAGACCCTGGTGCACGACCCCAAGCTGCTGCTGCTGGACGAGCCCGCCTCCGGCCTCGACCCGCGCGCGCGCGTCGAGATCAAGGAGCTGCTGCGCGAGCTCACGCGCATGGGCAAGACGGTGTTCGTATCCTCGCACATCCTGCCCGAGCTGGCCGACATCTGCAATAAGATCGGCATTATCGAGCAGGGGCGGCTGCTGGTCAGCGGCGGGGTGCAGGAGATCATGCGCCAGGTGGTGGGCGCCGCCACCTTGCGCATCCGCACCGCCGACGGGGGCCTGGCGGCGGTGGTTGACTTCCTGCAAACTTATCCCGGCATCGCCTCCGCGCAAGTGCAGGATGACACGGTCGTCGCACACTGCGATAGCAGCGGCGTGGAGCAGGCGGCGCTGCTGCGCTGCCTGGTGGAGCGCGGTTTCCCCGTGGTCGCCTTCCACGAGACCGAGGCCGACCTGGAGGATGTCTTCATGCGCGTCACGCGCGGGATCGTGAGTTGACGATGGGTACGCGGTCCGCGATGGCCGACCGGCTGCACCTGTGGAGTCCGGTGCTGGTCAAGGAGCTGCGCACGCGCATGCGCGGCGCGCGCCCGGCGTGGCTGCAGGCGGGCTATGTCTTCGCCATGATGGTGGTGATGGGCTTCGCCTACGCTGCCAGCGCGGGACTCAGCGTCAACCCCTACGGCCCCATGGGCTTCCAGCTCGGGCGCACGCTGTACAAGGCGATACTCATCACCCAGGCGGTGCTGGTGGCGCTGATCGTGCCGGGCCTGACCGCGGGCGCGGTCTCCAGCGAGCTGGAGCAGAAGACCTATGACATGCTGGCCTCGACGCGCCTGCGTTCGCGGCAGGTCGTGCTGGGGAAGCTGCTCAGCGCGTGGCTGTTCGCCGCCCTGCTGCTGACGACCTCGCTGCCCCTGGCCGCCCTGTGCCTGCTGTTCGGCGGCGTGTCGCCGGCGGAAGTCCTCTGGAGCTACGGCTTGGCCGCCCTCACCGCGCTTCTGCTGGCGGCCATCGGCCTGTGGTGGAGCAGCCTGGTCGCCCGCAGCCTGGTCGCGGTGGTGGGCGCTTACGCGACCATGGGCGCCTTCATGATCGGCTCGGCGGTGCTCATCATCCTTCCCAATCCCATGCTTGGCAGCAGCTATCCTCCGGGCCCTTCGGTCTTCGCCGCGCTCAACCCGGTTGCGGCCGTCTTCTACGCGACCGAGACGCCGCCGGTCTACGGCCATCCCACGCCCGCGGGCGCGGCGGCCGCGGTGCTGCTGGTGCTGACGGCGCTGCTGCTTGCCGCCGCCGCGTCGCAGCGTCTGCCCCTGCTCGGCCGGCGATGCGGCATCAAGGTACGCGGGCTCATGCTGGTGCTATTCGTGATCTTCACCGCCCTGGCCGTCGGCAACCTCGGCGAGGGCCTGCGCGCGTCGCACGCCCCGGCGGACGTACGCCGCTCCATTGGCGTGGCGTTCTTCGCGCTCATCACCCTGGTCATGGCGCTTACCCCCGTGATCGCGGTCGGAGAGATCAACGATCCGCCGCGCGAAGGGTTCGCGCGCTGGCTGGCGGGTGGCCTGTCACCCCGCCGCTGGCTGCAGCCGCAGGTGCGTTCGGCGTTTCCCTTCCTCGCTTTGCTCGCGCTCGCCGGCGGCGGCATTATCCTCGGCGGGCTGCGATACTTCGTCCCCGCCTTGACCGCCGCTGGGCTGCGACCGCTTTGGGGAATGATCATCCTCACCATCGCCGCCACCTTCGGGCTGAGCATGGTGGGCATGTGGATGGCCCTCGCCATGCCCGGCTTTCGCGGCCGGGTGACGGTGGCTGTCGGCATAGTCATCACCTACCTGGTCACGCTGGTCGTCGCCGGCGGCGCCGCCGCCGCCGCGGCCTCCGGCGCCCCCATGCCGGGCGCGGCCCTGGTCCATCTCAATCCGGCGGTAGCGGCGCTATATCTGGCCGGCGTCTTTGCCTCCATCAAGGGCGTACACCTTTACAGCTCACTGCGAAGCGCGGTGACCGTCACCTCCGGCATCTACATCGCCGCGGGTCTGGTTGGGCTCGCGGGCGCGGGGACGAGTTTCCGTCGGCGGAGGCGAAAGGCAGCCGATGGCGACCAGGGCTGAAAATGCACCGGCAGAGGCTCCTGCTGCGATCCTGCTCGCGGCGGTGGGGCGCCTGCGCCGACGCGCGCGTTGGCTGCGCGCCGAGCGCGCCGCCAGCCGGGGGCTGGCGGCGGGTCTGGGCCTGGGCGCGGCGGTGCGCCTGCTCGAGATCGTCCACTTGGTCGCCCCCGCCGCGTGGTGGTATGCCGCGGTCGCGCTCGTTCCCGCGGTGGCGGCCTGGGCATGGAGCTTCACCCATCCGCCAGGCGCACTCGCGGTCGCGGCGGCGGCGGACGAGCGCCTGGGCATCAAGGATCGCAGCGCCAGCGCCGTCGCTCTGGGCGAGTCCGCACACCCCATGACCGCGGCCCTCATCGCCGACGCGGCGGAACACATCACGGCCGCGCCTCCGCGCCGGGTATTCAAGCGGCGGCTCGGGCGCCGCGTGTGGCCGCCCGCGGCGGCGGGCGCCGCCCTCGCGCTCGCGATCTTCCTGCCTCAATGGCCCGCCTTGCAGTCGGCGCAGGCGCGCACCGCTCGCGCCGAGCGCCGGGCCCAGGCCCAGCAACTCGAAGACCTGGCGGCGGAGCTCGAAAGACGCGCCGACCCCACGACCGAGGATCTCGCCAGACAGGTGGCGGAGAACCTGCGCCGGCTCGGCCGCGACCTGCGCAGCCCGGCGATGACCGAGAAGCGCGCCGTGATGCGCCTGAAGGAGACCGCCGCCCAGCTCGCCGCGGCGCGCGCCCAGATCGAGCAGGACTCGCCCAAGTCGCTCGCCCAGGCCGGCGCCGAGCTGTCTCGGCTCGCCGAGCAGCAGGTGGTGGCGAAGCAGGCCGACCGTCTGCGCGACTTGCGCGACCTGGCGCAGCTCAAACAGGCGGGGCTGAAGGAGGTCGAGACCCTGGAGCAACTGGCCGAGCTGCCGGCCCAGGACTTCGAGAAGTTCAAGCACTTGCCGCAGTTGAAAGGGCTGAGCGAGGAGCAGATGCGCCGGCTCGCGGAGCTGGCAAAGCGCGAGCGCGCACGCCAACTGTATGCGAACCTGGAGCTGCCGCAGGACCTCCTCGATGCCTTGAGCGAGCTGTTCGCCAAGGAGGACTACCTGTCCGCGCTGGAGCTGATGCAGACGGTGATGGAGAAGCTGGGCGAGCGGCTGGAGGCGCAGCAGGCGGGGAAGGCGCCCCCGCTCACCGACGAGGAGTTGAAACGCCTGCAAGCCGAGCTGAAGGAGCTGGCGGAGCTGCTGAAAAACACCAACCTGGACCAGCTGGCGCAGAGGCTGCGCGCGACGGCGGAGAGGCTGTCGCGGATGGACATCGAGGAGCTGCTGAAGCGGCTGAAGGAATGCGAGAGCTGCGCAGGATGCCAGGGATGCCGGGCCGGGCTGGGGCTGCTGCCGGGGCTGGGGGCGGGCATGGGCCTGGTCCCGGGCGTAGGCAGCGGCATCGGTCCCGGCATCGGTCCCGGCGACAGCCGCAGCCGCTACCAGCCCGGGATGGTGGACCGGCCCACGGGCAGTCCCCAGCGCACGACGGTGCCGCTGAGCGACGTCAATATCCGCGGCCAGTTCGGGGACCGGGGCGACGTCGCGGCGACTGAAGTCTATGTCCCCCCCTCGTCCGGCGGGGAGCGGGGCAAGGTGCCGTACTTCCGCGTCTTGCCGAGCTATCGCGAGCGGGCGGAGGATGCGCTGCGGCGGGAGGAAGTGCCGCCGGAGCAGCGGGCGCGGGTCAAGCGGTATTTCGACGCGCTGACCGCGGAATGAACGGAGAGAGCGAAATGGATGAGGCAGCGCAGGCGCAGGCGCAGGCGGAGCGGTTTCGCGCGGATTTCGCGTCGCTGCGCGGCGCCGTCGCGCGGGTGATCGTCGGCATGGAGGGAATCGTGGACGGCACGCTGGCGGCGCTCTTCGCGGGCGGGCACGTGCTGCTGGAGGGCGTCCCCGGGCTGGGCAAGACCCTGCTGGTGCGCACCCTGGCGCAGGCGCTGCATCTCGAGTTCTCGCGCATCCAGTTCACCCCCGACCTCATGCCCGCGGACATCACCGGCACCAACATCCTCTACGAAAGCGACAGCGGCGGGCGCCAGTTCCGCTTCGAGCCGGGGCCGGTGTTCGCCAACATCGTCCTCGCCGACGAGATCAACCGCGCCACGCCCAAGACGCAGTCGGCCCTGCTGGAGGCGATGCAGGAGCACTCCGTCACCGTCGCGGGCACCGGGCGCCGGCTGGAGGAGCCGTTCTTGGTGCTGGCGACGCAGAACCCGATCGAGATGGAGGGCACCTATCCCCTGCCGGAGGCGCAGCTCGATCGCTTCCTGTTCAAGCTGCTGGTGCCGTTCCCGAGCCTGGAGCAACTCGGGGTCATCATGGATCGCACCACCTCCGCGTCCGAGCCCACGGTGGAGCCGGTGCTGACCGGGGCGCGCGTGCTGGAGATGATGCGCCTGGTGCGGTCGGTGCCAATCGCGCCCCACGTGCAGGAGCTTGCGATGCGGGTGGTGCTGGCGACGCACCCGGACCAGGAGTCGGCGCCGGAGAGCGTGCGGCGCTACGTGCGCTACGGCGCGAGCCCGCGGGCAGGGCAGGCGCTGGTGCTGGGGGGCAAGGTGCAGGCGCTGCTGGACCGCCGCTACAACGTCGCCGTGGCCGACCTGCGCGCGGTGGCCGCGGCGGCGCTGCGCCATCGCCTGGTGCTCAATTTCGAGGGCGAGGCGGATGCCGTCGCCCCCGACCTCCTGGTCGCCGACGCGCTGAAAACCGCGGCCGTCGCCCACCCCGCGTTGGAAGTATGATCGTGGCCGATACGCACCCCGCCAGCGCACCCGCGCCGCCCCGCGAGGGCGCAGCCGAAGTGGCTAGGGCTTTGCCCGCCACGGCGGCCGCAGGCCTAGCCGCCCTGCTCTCGCCCGGGTTCCTGCGCAGCCTGGAGCGCCTGCGCCTGGTGTCGCGGCGCACCTTCCTCGGCCGCCAGCGCGGGGAACGCCGCAGCCCGCGTCGCGGCGCCTCGGTCGAGTTCGCCGATTTCCGCAACTACGTCCCGGGCGACGACCCGCGCCATCTCGATTGGAATGCATGTGCGCGCCTGTCGCGCCTGTTTCTCAAGCTCTTCGTCGAGGAGGAGGACCTCTACGTAACCGTGCTGGTGGACACCAGCGAATCCATGTCGTTCGGCGAGCCGAGCAAGGCCTGGTGCGCGCGGCAGGCGGCGGCGGCCATCGCCTATGTCGGGCTGTGCAGCCTCGATCGCCTGTCGGTCTATGGATTCGCGCCGCGGCTGGGGGAGCGCCTGGGGCCGCTGCGGGGGCGCGGGTGCGCGCCCCAGTGCCTGCGCTGGTTGGCTGAGCTGCCGGTCGGCGGCGCCACCGACCTCGCGGGCGCGCTCAAGGCGTTTGCGGTGCGGGCGGTCAAGCCGGGGGTGGCGGTGGTGATCTCCGACTTCCTGGCGCCCGACTACCAGCAGGGGCTCAAGGCGCTGATCCAACGGCGCCACGATGTGACCGCCCTGCAGGTGCTGGCGCCGGAGGAGATCGCTCCGGGGCTGGCCGGCGACCTGCGCCTGATAGATGCCGAGACGGGTGAGGCGCGTGAAATCAGCATCACCCGGGGGCTGCTGCGCGAGTACGGCCGGCGGCTGGACGAGCACCAGTCCGGCTTCCACCGTTTCTGCCTGCGCTACGGCATCAACGGCGTGCAACTGGTCGCCGGCGAGTCGTTCGAGGAGCTGGCGCTGCGCGCACTGTGGCGGCAGCGGCTGGTGACCTGACATGCATCTTCTCGCGCCAGGCGCGCTGTTATGGGCGATCCCCGTCATCGCCGCCATCATCGTCCTCTACCTCTTCCGCCTGCGGCGCCAGGACCGGCGCGTGTCCTCCCTCATGCTGTGGGGGCGGGCGCTGCAAGAGATGCAGGCCAATGCGCCCTTTCGCCGCTTGCGCGCCACCTGGCTGATGGCGCTCCAGATCGCCGCGGCGCTGGCGCTATTGGCGGCGCTGGCGCGGCCCTATCGCACGGTGGCGGGGGTCTCGGGGCGCTGCATCGCGGTGGTGCTTGACGCCTCCGCCAGCATGGGGGCGACCGATGTTCGCCCTTCGCGCTTCGAGCGCGCCAAGGCCGAAACGCGGAAACTTATCGAGGGGCTGGGGCGTGACGACGAGCTGTCGCTGGTGGTGGCGGGGGCCCCGACCCGGGTGGCGGCGCCGCTGACCTGCGATAAGTCGGCGCTGCGCGCGGCGCTGCGCGGCATCGCTGTCACCGACTGCCCGGCGCGGGCCGACGAGGCGGTGCGGCTTGGCCTGTCGCTCATCCGCGGGCGAGACGGCGGGCGAGTGGTAATGCTGAGCGACGGAGGCTTTGGCGAGATTGAGGCGGCCGGCGATCCCGCGACGGTCTCCTTCGTGCGCATCGGCGAGGACGACGACAACGTCGCCATCACCGCGCTCGATGCGCGTGCGGGGCCGGACGGACGCCCGCTGGTGCTGGCGGCGGTGCGCAACTTCTCTGCGCGCGAGCGGTCCCTCGACCTCGAGATCGAGGCCGACGGCAAGCTGGTGGACGTGCGGCGCTTGCGCCTGGCGGCGGGCCGGGAACTGTCGCAGGTGTTCGCGGCGCCCGCGGGCGCATCGCGCGTGGCGGTGCGGCTGGAGGTGAATGACCACCTCGCGGCCGACAACCAGGCGCATCTGCTGCTGGCTGCCGGCAAGCAGGCGCGGGGGCTGCTGCTGACCCGCGGCAACCTCTTCCTCCAGCACGCGTTGGCGCTCGATCCCCGCGTCTCATTTGTGCGCTCCGCCGCCCCGGAGTCCGCCAACAGCGGATCGTACGATCTCTTTGTATGCGACCGCATGCGCCCGGCCGAGCTGCCCGCGCGCGGCGGTTTCGTCTTCATCGGTGCCGCGGGCGCGGGGGCGCCGGTCACGGCCACGGGGAGCGTGCGGCACCCGCAGGTCACGCGCTGGGAACGCGACCACCCCATCACCCGCGCGGTTGATTTCTCCGAGTTGAGCATTGACCGGGCGCAGGTCGCCGCGCCGCTGGACTGGGGCCGGCCGCTGGTGTTCGCGCGCGATACCCCGCTGGTGGTGGTGGGCGAGCGCGACGGCGTCCGCGCCATTTACCTGGCGTGGGATCTGCTCGATTCCGATTTTGTCCTGCGCGTCGGCTTCCCCATCTTCGTCGGCAACTGCATCGGCTGGCTGACCGGTGATGTGGGCGTGGCCGCGCTCGCCAACATGCGCACCGGGCAGGTGTGGGCGCTGACCCCGCCGGCGAGCTCGACCCTTGAGCTGACGACGCCGGGGGGCCAGACGACACGGGCGACGGCGAGCGGCGGGGCGGTCGCGCTGAGGCTCGAGCGGGTGGGCGTCTACGAGGCGCGGGCGGGCGCATATCGAGCCGTCGCCGCTGCCAACCTGCTCGACGCAAGCGAGTCCGACATCGCCCCGCGCGATGCCCTCAACCTCTCCGGCGCGCGCGTGGGCACGGCCGGCGAGCGCCCGCAGCGCACCCAGGAGTACTGGCGCTGGGCGGTGCTGGCGGTGCTGGCGCTGTTCACCGTCGAGTGGTTCGTTTATCACAGGCGCATCTGACCGTGGGAATCGCATTCACCCATCCCTGGTACCTGGCGCTGCTGCCGCCGTTGGCGGCGGTGTGCTGGTGGGCCGCGCGTGGGAGCCTGGCCGGGCTGAGCCGCGGTCGCCGCCGCGTCGCCCTGGGCCTGCGCCTGGTCGCGCTGGGGCTGCTGGTGGCGGCGCTGGCGGGGCTGCAGGCGGTCTATCACACGCGCGCTATGGGGGTGGTGTTTGCGCTCGACGTCTCGCGCAGCGTGGACGCGCAGGCACAAGCGCGCGCGCTCGACTACATCGCGCGGGCGGTGCGAGAGATGCGCTCCGAGGATCGCGCGGCGCTGGTCGTGTTCGGCGGCGAGCCGTCACTGGAAGTCTCGGCGGCGGCGCGGCCCCGGGTGACCACCATTCACTCGCGGCCGCCGGCGGACGAGACCGACATCGCGGCGGCGCTGCGGCTGGCGTTCGCGGTGCTGCCGCCGCGCTGCGGCAAGCGAGTGGTGCTGCTGTCGGACGGCATCGAGACCCGTGGGGACGCGCTGGATCAGGCGCTGTCGGCGCAGGCGATGGGGATCGAGGTCAGCTGTGTCAGCCTCTCGAGCCGACCGCAGCGGGAGCTGCTGGTGGAGGAGATGACGGCGCCGCCGCAGGTGCGGGTGGGGGAGCCGTTCGACCTGCGCGTCGTGGTGTCGGCGACGAGCGAGACCGAGGTGACGCTGCGCGCCTACCGCGATGGCGCGCCGGTGGAGGCGCGCGCGGTGCGCTTGGCCCCCGGCAGGAACGTCTTGGCGCTGACCCAGAGCATTGACCGGCCCGGGTTCCACCGCTTCCAGGTGCTGCTGGACAGCGACCACGATGCCTACCCCGAGAATAACCGCGGACTGGCGTTCACCACCGTGCGCGGCAAGCCGCGGGTGCTCTATGTCGAGGGGGAGGCGCAGATGGCCGCGCCGCTGCGCCAGGCGCTGGCAGAGCACGACATCGCGGTGGACGTGGTAGGGCTGGCGGGCATCCCCAAGACGGCGGCGGAGCTTGCCGCCTACGACGCGGTGCTGTTCTCGGAGGTGCCGGCGATGGCGCTGCACCCGGAGCAGATGAAGCTGATCCAGCGCGCGGTGTCGGACCTCGGGATCGGCTTTGGCATGTTGGGCGGGGAATACGGTTTCGGCGCCGGCGGGTACTTCAAGACGCCGATTGAGGACGTGTTGCCGGTCAACATGTCCATCCGCAAGTACCGGGTATTCCCGGCGGCGGCGGTGGTGCTGGTGATGGACACCTCCGGCAGCACCGGCATGATGGAGGGGGGCCAGCCCAAGATCCGCCTGGAGGCGGAGGCGGCCATCGCCGCCGTCGAATCGCTGCAGGACAGCGACCAGGTCGCGGTGGTGGTCAGCGGCCAGGGTTCCACCGTGCTCGCGCCGCTGCGGCGCGCCCGCCAGCGCGCCGACATCATCAGCGATATCGCGCGCATGCAGAGCGGCGGCGGGGGCATCTACTGTCGCCCCTCCCTGGAGCAGGCCTATAGCATCTTGCGCAGCGCGGAGGCACGCACCAAGCACGTCGTCATGCTCGCCGACGGCGATGATTGCGACGAGCAGGAGGGCTGTATCGCGATGGCCGCCGCGATGAACCGGGAGAAGATCACCACCACCGCCATCGCCTTCGGTCAGGGCAAGGATGTCGGGTTCCTCCAGGGCCTGGCGGCGGCCGGCGGCGGCAGCTTCTACCTGGCGACAGCCGGGCACCAGCTCCCGCGCATCTTCACCCGCGACATCCTACTCAGCTCCCGCTCCCTCATCGTCGAGGAGCCGTTCGTGCCCGAGGTGCGCCGCCACGAGACGGTCGCGGGCATCAACTGGGGGCAGGCGCCGCCGCTGCTGGGCTATGTCGCGACCGCGCCCAAGCCGCTGGCATCGGTGCCGCTCAGCACCCCCCAGGGCGACCCGCTGTTCGCCGCCTGGCGCTATGGCCTGGGGCGCTCCATCGCGTTCACCTCGGACGCGCGAGCGCGCTGGGGAGCGCACTGGCTGGGGTGGGATGGCTATGGCAAGTTCTGGCCGCAGGCGGTGCGCTGGATGATGCGCCTGAGCCGCGACTCCGGCCTGCGCCCAACGGTGAAGATTGACCGCGGCGAGGGAACCGTGGCGGTGGACGCCCTCACCTCCACCGGGGAGTTCCGCGATTTCCTCCAGCTCCAGGCCAAGGTCGTCGCCCCGGACCCCGACTCGTCGGGGCAAACGCTCGATCTGAAACAAACCGCCCCCGGCCGCTACGAAGCCAAGTTCACCGCCGGCGCGGTAGGTCAATACGTGGTCAGCGTCACCGAAGCCGGCGCCGCGGTGGCGACCGCTGGAGCGGCCGTGCCCTTCCCGGCCGAATACCGCCGGCTCGAACCCGACCGTCACCTGCTGAGCGAGCTCGCGCGGCGCACGGGCGGCAAGGTTGACTTGAAGCCGAAGCGCGTCTTTGAGCCCGCTGCGGCCGCGCGCTACCCGCAAGACCTGTGGCACTGGCTGCTAGCAGCCGCGCTGGTGCTGTGGCCGCTGGACATCGCCGTGCGGCGGCTGGTCATCAGCTGGGCGCAGCTCGCGCAAGGGGTTGCGGGATTGCGGGCGAGGCTGAGGCGGGAGCCACACGTGGCGCCGGCGCCAACCAGCGCGCTGCTCGACCGTACGCGACGGGTGCGCGTGGGGCACGCGCGCGCCCAGGGGGCGGTCCCGCCCGTCGCGACCGGGGTGCCGCGTCCCCCGCCCGCGGTTGCGGAGCGTCCGTCGGCGCCACCTCCAGGGAAGCCTGTCGTCGCCGAAGCGCAGGCCGAGGAAACGGCAGCCGCGCCCGCGGCCGCCCAGGGCCTTGATACCACCGGCCGCCTGGTCTCCTCCAAGCGCCGCCGCCACAGCGAGCGCGACGGCGAGGAGACGAGCTGATCCCGCGGCTTTGCCGCCGCCCAGGATAGCAAGGGTTTGTCCCGTCTATCCGAGATCATGCATTCCGAGCATGAAGCGTTCACCCCACGAGTGATCTCGGTCTATGCAGCCGCTCCGCACCAGGACGCCGCCAGGGTCGCATAGACCCCGGTCAGCGTCAGCAGGTCGGCGGTCTCCACCCACTCGTCGGGCGCGTGCAAGTTGCCGCCGCGCGGGCCCAGCAGCAGGCAGGGCATCGGTCCCACCTCGCCGTAGAGCCCCAGGTCGCAGGAGAACGGCGCGCCGCCGATGGCGGGAGGGCGCCCCGCGTATCGCTCGAAGGCGGCGACGGTCGCGCTGACGCCGAGGCTATCCGACGGAGTTTCCCACGGCTGGACGAAGTGGTGGGTCGGCTGCAGCTCCAACCTGAACGGCGTCAATTCCGGGTCGGCGGCGCCATGTTCCCGCCAGAAGGCGCGGAAGCGGAGATAGAATTCCTCCTCGGTCATGCCGGGGTGGCACCACACGATCCATGCCAGCGTGGCCTGCAGCGGCGTCCCCATCTGCGCGAACTCGCCGCGGCGGGTGGTGTCCAGGCGCCACAGCAGGACGTTCAGCTCCTTGCCCGGAGCAGCGAACAGCGGGTGATGGTTTTGCGCGCGCCACTGCTCCTGCCACCGGCGAAAAAGCGCGATCGCGCGCGCCGCACCGTGGAGGGGATTGGGAATGGCGGCACCCGTGTAGGGCATGCCGGCAGCGCCGGCAATAGTCAGCTCGCCCAGGAAGGCCCCCAGGCAGGCGGGGCAGACCTCCATGCGCGTGGGCTCGCCGATGACCGCCAGGTCCGCGCGCGGGCCGCGCAGCCGCGCCGCCAGGGCGCCGTTGCCGCTCGCGAACTCCTCGTCCACCAAGCTCTCGAAGAGGAGGTCGCCCGCCGGCTCGAAGCCGAGATCTTGCAGCACCCGCAGCGCCCAAAAGGCCGCGGCCAGGCCGCCCTTCATGTCCGCGGCCCCCCGGCCGTAGAGGCGCCCGTCCTTGACCACGGGCGCGAACGGGCGGCACACCTTCCAGTCGTCCGGCTCGTAGGGGGCGACGTCCACGTGCCCGCTCAGCAGCAGGCGGCGGCCGCCGCTGCGCTCCCCCCGCCAGCGCGCGACCACGTTGCGGCGGCCCTGGCCGTAGGTGCGGCCGCACAGCCATGCCGGATGCTCGGCGACCCCCGGCACCTCATCAGGCGCGAAGAGGTCCACCTCCCAGCCCTGCGCGCGGCACGCGCCCGCGATGAACTCCTGAGCGGGGCCCTCGTCGCCCGCGGGGGGGCGGTTCTCACTGGGGAAACGGACCAGCTCCTGGGTCCACCCGACGATGTCATCGGCGCGGCGGGCGACCGCGTCACGGATCGCCTCGGGGCCGACCGCGCTCATAGCACGATGATCTCGCGGCGGTAGCTGGTCAACTCGCGCACGCCGTCGTCGGTGACGATGATCCCATCCTCGTAGCGCAGGCCGTGTTCGCCGTCGGAGAGCCAGATGTCCACGTTGAAAACCATGTTGCGCTGGATGATAAAGTCGGCGCTGCGCGCCAGCCACAGGCCCTCGACCTCGGTGCTGCCGGTGCCGTGCGCCGGCCCGTAGAGGGTGAACTCCTCGAAGCCGTAGCGCGCCAGGAGGTCGTGGTAGCCGGCGAACACCGCGCGCGCCGCGACCCCGGGGCCGATAGCGCCGAGGGCGTAGTGCATGGCCTCCAGGGCCACTTCCTGCAGCTTGCGGGCGGCGGCGGGGGGCACGCCGATGGAGAACGGCCGGCACATGTTGCCGCAGTAGCCCATGTACTTGGCGCCGAAGGTGAACTGCGCCAAATCGTTGCGCTCGATGGCGCGGTCCGTGGAACGACAGAGGCTGAGGCGGGTGTTGGGGCCGGAGCAGACCCAGGCGGGATAGGCCATCCCCTCGGCCCCCAGCTCGAGCATGACGGTGCGAGCCACGGCTTCCAGCTCCCACTCGCGCTGGCCGGGGGCGGCGGCGGCGAGCGCCGCCTGCATTGCCTGCTCGGTGATATGGTAGGCCTCGACGATGTACGGGAGTTCGAGGTCGGACTTGACCATTTGCACTCGCAGCAGCAGGTCATCAGCGGGCGTCAGCTCTGCTGCGGGGGCGGCGGCGCGCAGGTCCTCGAAGATCGGCTGCGGCAGGATGTTCCAGTTGGCGATGCCGACACGCCGAGGGACGCCGCCGCAAGCGCGGGGCAAGATGGTGGCGAAGCTCTCGCCCGTCACCTGCGGCACCCACTCCGGCGCCGACGATTCCACGAACCGCGGATTGACGCAGATCCGGGGCACGTGGGCGAAGGTGCGGGCGAACTCCAGTGACTCCGGGCCGCCGGTCACCAGGATGGCGTCGCCCTGCGCCGGGACGACGATGCCGGCGAAGTCGAAGAACGGCCAGAAGCCGGCAAGGTAGCGGGTAGTGCCCGCTTCGCATTCGCTGCTGTAGCCGACCAGCACGTCGAGGCCGGCGGCGCGCAGCTCCTGCTGCAGCCGCGCGACGCGCGCGGCGTACTCTGCCGCCGGCAGCGGATCAAGTCTCATCTGCGGCCTCCCTTCTGCTCGCGGCGCACCCGCCCGCGACCCCTCCCCAGCGCAAGCGGACGTGGCTCAAGCGCCCTCGCCTGTGATTCCACGAGCGGAGCGGGCGCTCAGCTCATGCAAGCACACAGCCGGGAGTGGCTGTGCCACACGACAGTGCCAGACCGAGCCTCTGTCGCCACCATGAGCGGCTACCTCGTCTTCATCGTCAATACGCGAAATCCTTTGGCTGCCTACGTCGCCGAGGGGGCCTCGCCGCCGCGCAGGTCCGTCGAGCGGGCCACCCGCACCCGGCTCGCCGCGGCCAGGTTCGCCAACGCGATCACCGCCCCTGCCAGGAACACTACCGGATACCCGTAACGCACCCACAGCCAGCCCCCCAGCGCCGGCACCGTCATCGAAACCGCGTGGTCTATGGACACCGACAGGCTGAGCGACGCGGTGAGGTCGGCCTTGGTCTCGGCGATCTTGTCCATGTAGGTGGTTCGCGCCATGCCCACCGCGAAGAGCAACTCATCCAGCACCAGCGTGGCGCACACCACGTAGAGCGCCCACGCGCCCGCGAAGCGCTCGGCATAGCCGTAGCTGATGCACACCCACACCAGCAAGGCCGCTTCCGCCATCAGGATCGCGCGCTCACCCAGGCGGTCAATCCACCGCCCAAGCTGCGGCAGCATCCAACTGCCGATGACGCTGGCGATGACGGACAGCAGCCCAAAGGTCGAAGGGGACTGCCCGAAGACCTTGATCAGCACCCACGGCCCGAAGGTGATGAAGATCTGCTTGCGCGCGCCGAAGAGCACCGACAGCAGGTAGAACAGCGCATACTTGCGCTTGACCACGAGCTTGGGTCGCGCTCCCGGGTGGCGCTCCACCGGGCGCATGCCCAGCATCACCAGCGCCCCCGCCAGCGCAAGCCCGCCGGAGACGACGAAGAGCGTGGTGTAGCTCATGTGCAGGTGCTTCCAGCCCAGCCACACCACCGCCGCCCCGGCGATCCCCGCCGCGACCTGCATGCCTCCCACCTGCCCCAGGCGGGTGCCGCGCTCGTGGGGCTGAGACGCGGCCAGAACGATGGCCCCACGCAAGGGCCCGAACAAGTGCATGCCGGCGCTGTAGAGAAACATGAAGGCGATCATCGTCCAGTAGTCGCGCCCTACCAGCCCGATGCCAATGTTGCCCACCGCCAGCACCGCCAGCGCCAGCGCCGCCAGCCGCACCTCGTTCATGAAGAAGAACACCCCGGCGAAGACCGCCACCAGGAACCCCGGCAGCTCGCGCGGGAACTCCAAGCGCCCCCGCTGCTCCGCCGACAGGTGGAACGTGTCGTTGATGAAGTTGTTGAAAGTGGCATCGAAGATCTTCATCGCCGCTGCCATGCAGCATGCGGCGACGACCAGCAGCAGCAACTGCCGCCCCAGCCCTCCTCGATGCCGACGCTCGACCACTTGGCGTTGACCCTTCCTGCGCATTCCGGCTGAACGTGCGTCTGGCGATTGCCGCACTCCCTGCTCGCGCGCCGCCGCTCCGGCGCCCCCTACTTCGCCGACGCCACGACAATCCCTCCGGGTAGTGGGGGAGGTGCGCGAGCGCGCGGTGGATGGCGAACTCACCCACTCTGCGTTGTGCGGTGTTGGTGTCGCGGGCGCGTCGGAGGTGTCAGCGGAAAGCGGGGGGCTCGTACTTCATCCCGATCCATCGGGACTTCGCACAGCAGCATCGGTGAGCCAAGCGCGCAGGGACGGCCCTGTGGCGCCGACTCTTAGCCTGTGACCTGGGCAGAGTTTCCCCGGGATGCGGACAACGCGCGGACGGCGAGTTGCGCACGCCGCCCGCTGAGGGCCTCCATGTTCAGCCGCACCGCGGCCTGGCCCTACCCGCGCTCAGCGCCCTGAGACAACTTATGCTGGAGCTCCAGCATGCGCGTTACGTCCAGCCTGGTGATCGCGCCCATTTCCACGAGAATCTCACCGATAAACCGGTGGTTCGCGCGCTGCCGCCGGAGGGCTTCCTCGAGCTGCTCCGTGGTCACCAGACCGCGTTTCAGCATCAGCTCTCCAAGCGCCACTTTCCCCGATGACGCGGCCTGCGGGGTCCCCGCCCCACGAGGGTCCTTTTTCCGCCAGAACAGCATGTCGCTCCCCCTCCGCTCTTAGTCCAGGGCGCACGCGGCCACCGCGCGTCGGGGCGCCCATGTCTTACGCGCACAGTGCGCAGCACTTGAACATATCCTGAACAAGGCGGGCAAGACGCTCCTCCGATGCGTCTTGCTCGGTGCGGGGCCGTGATGGAGCTCCTGGGCTGCGAGCGCACGAGGCGTTGGGAGAGTGACAACCGGCGTTGAGAGCCGAGCGGAGGCGGCAGGCACGCCCCCGGACACGGCGCGGAAAACAGTCCACTTCCCCCATAGTTCCCCCCGCGACCTCACGGCGACCGTCGGCATTCGCGGTCGGGTCACGCACTTACGCCCACATGGTGCCGACGACTGGAGTCGAACCAGCACGGGGTTGCCCCCACCTGATTTTGAGCCAGGCGCGTCTGCCATTCCGCCACGTCGGCACACCGTCATGGTCGAGCAGGCGTTTCGCCTGCCAATCCGGTCCGTGCCGGACACCCCGACAGGTCGGGGTGCCACAGGATTATCCCGCGCTCCGAGTATAGCATCGCCCTGCCCCCCGGTCAATCGCGGCGACAGGAAACTACCGCCCGCCTGACGAAACTACCAGCAGACTGAACCACGCCGCAAGGGGAGACGCCCATGGAACAACCGACCCAACCATCGCAGTGGCCGCAGCCGCCGACCCCCCAGCCGCCCCCCCGCCGGGGCATGAGCGCCGGCGCGAAATGGGCCATCGGCTGCGGCGTTGCCGCGGCGCTGATGATCTTCGCGCTGGTCATCCTGGCGATCGCGGGAGTGGTGAGCGCCATCGGCGCGGCCGGCCAGTACGGCGGGCTGCCCAGCGGCAATGTCGCGCTCATCCGGGTCGAGGGGGCCATCACCGCCGGGGGCGGGGCGGGCCTGTTTGACTCGACCGCCTCGTCGGAGCGCATCGTGGGGCAACTGCGACAGGCCTCCGATGTCGATCGCATCAAGGCGGTGCTGGTGCGGATTGACAGCCCGGGCGGCAGCGCCGCCGCGTCGCAGGAGATCTACGACGAGATCCGCCGCGTCCGCGACCGCGGCAAGCCGGTGTACGCCTCCATGGGCGACGTCGCCGCCTCCGGCGGCTACTATGTCGCCTCCGCCGCCGAGCGCATCTACGCCAACCCCGGCACCATCACCGGCAGCATCGGCGTCATCTCGGCCAACCTCAATCTCTCCGGCCTCTTCGACAAGCTCGGCATCGCCCCCGAGGTCGTCAAGACCGGCGAGTTCAAGGACATGGGGTCGGGGCTGCGCCCGATGACCGAGCGCGAGCGCCAGCTTACCAGGCAACTGCTGGATAGCATCTATCAGCAGTTCGTCAGCGCAGTCGCCGACGGGCGCGGCCTGTCTAAACCGGAGGTGCTCAAGCTCGCCGATGGGCGCGTCTTCACCGGCGAGCAGGCGCGCAGGCTCAAGCTGGTGGACGAACTCGGCGGGATGCGTCCCGCCCTGCGCGCGCTCGCCCGCCGCGCCGGGGTCAGGGGGGAGCCCGAGCTAGTAGAACTCGGCAAGCGCGGTTTGGTCGAAGTGCTGTTTGGGGATACCAGGGCGTCTGCGCCGCCGCGCTTGGGTGGATTGCTCTACGACCGCCTCGCCGACCTGGTGGCTCGCGGCGCCCTGGCCTCACCTGAGCGCTAGGCGAAGCCACCGACAGAGGCGCCGAGCAGGCCCGGCGGCATGATTCTGAGACCGTGAGCAGACGATCGCATGGCCGCAGCGCCGGAGATCAACCAGCGCTCCGGGTGGTTCAGCCTTCCCACCGGCGAATTCGCAACGCGGCTGGCGCGCACTCAGCAGGCAGTGGGGGGGGGCGGGGCTGGACGCCATCCTCATCCGCCGATGGACGCCGACGCAGGCCGACAGAAACGCGGCTTCATTCTGCGTCCCCACCACGGGTGCGGCAGGCATCTGCGTTTATCTGAGGCTTGACCCCTACGCCTGCGCCTCCGCGTGGGCTTCCGCCTGCTCCAGGCGCATGCTCAGCAGCCGACTGACGCCGGGCTGCTCCATGGTTACCCCGTAGTGGGTATGCGCATGCTGCATGGTGTGGGTGTTATGGGTGATGACGATGAACTGAGAGTGCTCGGCGAACTCGCGCAGGATGCCGGCGAAGCGGCCGACGTTGGCTTCATCGAGCGGCGCATCCACCTCGTCCAGGACCACGAACGGCGACGGCCGCACCCGCAGCAGGGCGAAGATCAAGGCGACGGTGGTCAGCGCGCGCTCGCCGCCCGACAGCAGCAGCAGGTTCTGCGAGCGCTTGCCGGGTAGCTGCACGTGGACGTCAATCCCGCTCTCGAGCGGATCGCTGGGATCGGTGATGATGAGCTTGGTGTTGCCGCCCTCGAAGAGGGTGATGAAGATGTCCTCGAACTCGCGGGCGACCGCCTCGAAGGTTTCCATGAAGCGGGTGCGGGTGGTGTCGGAGATTTCGGCGATGATGCGCTGGATGTCGTCGCGCGCCTGGATCATGTCGGCGCGCTGACCGGACAGGAACTCCAGGCGCTGGCGCACGCGGTCATACTCCTCGACCGCACCGAGATTGACCTCGCCCAGTTCGGCGATCCCGGCCTCCAGCTCGCGCACCCGCAGGCGCGCCTGCTCGCGGCTGGGCACCGGCGTGTGCGTCAGCAGCGCCTGCTTGATCTCGAGGCCGAATTCCTCCTGCAGGGTGCGCTCCAGGAAACCGATCTCGCTGTGGAGTTGGGTGGTGCGCAGCTCCGAGCGATGCAGGCGGCCCTGCAACTCCTCGGCCGCCGCCGCGCGCTCCTTCTGCCCTTCGAGCTTGGCCGAGATGGCCTCCAGAAGCCCTTGGCGGCGATCCTTGGCGCGCTCCACCTCCACCTGCCTCGCTTGCGCGGCGATGGTCAGCCGCTCGATGGCTTGGGTGGCGTCCTGCTCGATGGCGTTCAACTCCTCGACCCGCGCCTCCGCCTGCGCCAGCAGGGCGTGGTCCGCCTCCAGCTCGGCGCCAAGCTGCTCGCGGGTCTGCGCGACCTTGGCGGCGGCGATGCGTGAGGCGTTGATGCGGCCCTCGACCCCGGCCGACTCCAGGCGCAGGCGCATCAACTCCTGGGCCATGGATTCGCGCTGGGCGCGCTCGGACGACGCGGTTTCCTCGGCGGTCGCCAGCGCCTCTTCGGCCTGCTGCTGGCGCGCGTTTGCCTGTTCGGCCTGTGGCGTCAGCGCGTGCTCGTCGGCGCGCGCCTGCTCCAGTTCCGGGCCCAGCGACGCCAGTTCCGACTCCACCCCCTCGCGCTCCGCGTGCAGGCGCGCAAGCTGCTCGGCTGCCGCCTCGCGCTCCTTGCGCCGTCGCTCCAGCCCCTCACGGCAGCGCTGCACGTGTTCACTCGCAGATGCTTCGGCGACGGCGAGGTCCTCCATCCAGCGCCCGGCGTCATCTCGCGTCCGCGTCACCTCGTCCAGCCGCGAGCGGAGCTCCGCCAACTGCCGTTCCAGCTCCTCCATTTCCCGCGCCCGCCGCAGCGGTCCCGCTCCCGGGCGTCCCGCCACCACCACGCCCGAAGGATAGGTCACCTCCCCGTCCACCGTGACGATCGCCTCCCACGGCAGCGCGCACACCGTCAAGCTCCGTGCCGCCTCCGGCGTGCCGACGATGAGGATCTTTCCCAGCAGACGCTCTACCGCCGGCCGCGCCCAGGGGGGACACTCGACGACGCCGGCAGCAGTGCCCAGGCAGCCGGGCAAGTCACGTGGGTCGAGGCCTGTGGTTGCGCCGGCGCGGCAGACCACCACCGAGGCGCGCCCGATGTCGCTTGCGCGCAGCAGCCGCACCGATGCCGCTGCCGTCTCCTCCTCGTGCGCGATGACCCCGTGCACATGGATGCCCAGGGCCGCCTCCACCGCGATCTCCATGCCTGGTCGGGGCTGGAGGACCGCTCTCAGCGCTTGCAGGGGGCCCGGCAGCCGGCCCTGCCCCGCGGCTTCGAGCAGAGCCTTAGCGCCGTCGGCGCCCGCGCCGTTGTTCATCTCGCACAGGGCCTGCAGGCGCGCCGCCGCCGCCGAGATGGCCTCGCGCAGGTCGCCGCGGTCACGTTCCAGGGCCGCCAGCGCGGCGCTGGTCTCGATGCGAGCGGCAGCCGCCTGTTCCATTTCCGTCTGGGCGGCGGCGCGCTCGGAGGTGAGCTGCTCGATGCGGGCGGCGGCCTCGGCCGCGGACGCAGTCGCCGTACGGCACGCCTCCTGCGCGGTGGTCAGCCTCTCCTGGAGCCGTTGCACGCGCTGCTCGAGGGCCTTGCGCAGGGACTGGCACTGATGCAGGCGATTGCGTTCGGCCGCCGCGGCGTCGAGTGCGACCAGATAGTCGCGGCGCGCCGCTTCGACCGCCTGGTCGGCGGCGGGGATGCGCGCCTCGACCTCACACAAGGTTTGCGCCCAGTGGGCGATCTCGGTCGCCAGTTGGGCTGAGCGATCCGCCAGTTCGGCGCGCTCGCGCTCTCCGCCTTCGAGGTCGGCGGCGGCTTGGGCGATGCGGGCGGAGGTTTGCTCGATTTCCTGCTGCAACTGCTCGCGGCGGGCGCTGGCGGAACGCAGCCGCTCCTCGCGCAGGGAGGCGTCCGCTTGGGCGCGCTGGGCTTCGGAGGCGGTGCGGGCGGCGACGGTGCGCAGTTCCTCCAGCTCCAACTCCGCCTGCTGGAGCTCGGCGCGCAGGGCAGCCTCGGCGGCGGCGAGAGTCTCGCCCTCGGTGCGGGCGCGGTGCAGCTCCTCGGCGAGATCAAGCTCGCGCTGGCGTGCGCGCTCGATGCTGGCGCACGCCGCCTGGTGCTCGTCCACCAGCAGCGCGCGTTTGACCTGTGACAGCTCGCGCGACAGCTCGCGGTAACTGCGCGCGTGCTCGGCCTGCTGCGCCAGCGGCTCGACCTGGGACTCCAGCTCGTTGATGATATCCGACAGCCGCAGCAGGTTCTGTTCGGTATGGCCGAGCTTGCGCTGCGCCTCCTCCTTGCGGTGGCGGTACTTCTGGACGCCGG
>Ga0307379_10001519_pt1 | contig 36568 bp, 21 predicted proteins | sample UN2MG_FD_202237 | JGI IMG/M metagenome (GOLD analysis project Ga0307379, IMG submission 202237) | Soil microbial communities from Risofladan, Vaasa, Finland - UN-2 | ecosystem: Environmental > Terrestrial > Soil > Coastal area > Acid sulfate soil | place: Finland: Risofladan, Vaasa | collected...
AGGAATTGGATCTTCCGATTTCACGATGGAGAAAGCAGTACCTTGCACATCAATCCGATGCATCGGATCTCCAACTTCCCCAAAACCTTCTCACGCTGAAGGTGAATTTGCATGGCGCATTATAAATCACCTGTCGCTAAATTACCTTTCACTAACCGATACGAGTGAACGTGAGGGTTCATCGGCACTTCGCGACATTTTAAGACTTTATAGTGACATGGGCGATTTGCAAATCCGCAAACAAATTGACGGCCTTAAATCCATAAGCTCCAGGCCGATCACGCGCAGAATCTCAACATCGGGATCTATTGCGTTTGCGCGCGGTTTAGAGGTAACTGTAACTCTTGAAGAAGCGGCGTTTGAGGGAACCGGGGTTTTTCTGCTTGGGGCCGTTCTTGAACAGTTTTTTGCCAGATATGTTTCGATTAATTCGTTTACTGAAACAGTAGTTAGAACTCTCGATCGAGGAGAAATTGTTCGATGGACGATGAGGAACGGACTGCGGCCGATTCTTTAGCCGCAGATTTGCGGAATAGGCCGTTTGATTTTGACTTTTTCCAGGCTGTCCGGCGGCTTGAGTGTATCAACTCTGACCTGCCACGGATAGGACATTCACGTCGACCCCAAAATGATCCGGTCAGGTTTTGCCAAAATGTCTCTTTAGCTTTTGCACCTTCGACAATTTCAGCATATTGTGAAGCTACCGATCAAGATCCTGCTAAAATGACAGTAAACTTTTTAGGGCTTCTTGGTCAGGGTGGTCCGATGCCGCTGGTAATAACTGAATATATTTATGACCGGCTGCAAAATCACAAAGATAAAACGCTTGCAACTTTTCTTGACATTTTTAATCACCGAATGATATCGCTCTTCTATTGTGCCTGGGCATGTAACCAGCAATGCGTTAGCTATGATCGCAAAGATGAGGACCGTTTTGCGGTTTATATTGGCAGTTTGTTTGGAATTGGTGATGATTCTTTTAGTAACAGAGACGCCTTGCCTGATGTCGCAAAGCTGCATTATTCCGGACGTCTTGTTTGCCAGACCAGAAATGTTGAAGGATTGAGGGAGATTTTAGAGGACTATTTTGAAGTTACGGTGGACATACAACAGTTTGTCGGTCAGTGGATAGATCTTCCGCAAAACTATCTTTGCCAATTGGGATCATCTTGCGAAAACGCAAAATTGGGTTCGACGTTGATTGTAGGGAGCCGTTTTTGGGAGTGCCAGCAGAAATTCAGGATTAAACTTGGGCCTATGGATTTGCCCAGATACCAGGCTTTTTTGCCGGGAGGCGATAGTATTCGACGTCTTATCGCTTGGGTCAAGAATTATGTGGGAGATGAATATTTGTGGGAGATTCAGTTGATATTAAACGCTTCCAGGATTCCGAGGTTATGTCTGGGTAAAATGGAACAGTTGGGATGGTCGAGCTGGCTTGGCTCCAGGAAGTTCCAGAAGAACGCCGATAATCTTGTGCTGAGGTCTTTGGATACATAACTTGTTTTGAAAATTCAAGCAGACTGCCTGCGGCCACTTTTTGATGTAATTGTTTTTTTAACATAAGTTCTTATTAATTTTTAAACACTTAGTTTTTGATTTAGCTATATTAAGATTCTTTTTCTTGTTTTTTAAGTATATAAAAAATAGTTATTCCGGCTTGATTAAACAATAGCTTATTGGGCCAAAGATAATTTCTAATCATATTTCAGTTGACAAGAAAAGAGAGAATGCCGAAAATAATATTTTACGGATGACACTATATTAATTCAAGATTATCGGGGAACCGTGCCAGCAAACGATAAGGAAAAGATTGAGAGTCGTGTTCTTGAGACTGCGAATCGGCTTCGCCTGATACAAGTTGACTTTGCAGATGAGAGTGAACAGACTAGAATAGACTACCTCCGTGAAGAGATTGAGAAGGTTCTAAAAACCTTCTTACCCGCCGAGCGAAAAGAATTCTTGGAGAGATTGCTGGAGAAATTTCCTACTGGCAGTTTTGTTGCCCAGCCTGGTTCCGGCGAACAGGAGAATAAAAGTTCCTCAACAAGCGATGAGTCTGAATTCAAAAATGTTGATTTTCTGATTCAAAGTCTCTTAGAAATTGCTCCGACGCTTTCAGACGAGCAAAAGGTGATTATTGACAAAAGTCTGGAAGAGGCAGGATTGAGGCCGAAAGTAAAGAACGACGACTCTTTTGAATTTGGCCAAGAACTGAAGGCGAAGCTTAAGATAGGAAGTGGACGGAGCTTAGACTCCGCCCAGCTCGCGGAACTAAGTGCCATGCTTATTGATTTTGTTTTGAGGCTTGAGCCTTTGGTTTGGAACACCTGGCGCAAACTGTCACCGCGTTCTACTGTTCGACAGCAGGGTGAACTCACGACAAAAATAGGTCAGTTCTTATGTGATGAAGAGATGTCCGGCAATAAGGTTGACGACGATCTCAAAGTGTTACAAAGGCTTATCGCCGCTATGACCAGTGCGGTTAGCCGGGCTGGAGGCCAGTTTGCAAAGCGTCACCTCGCTCGGTTTTCGCCATCTGAAATTTCGGCCTTGGTCAAAATGGAGCCAGGAAGTGTTTTTGTCAGCCACGAGGTGAAATGCTGGCGAAAATATGTCGAACTGGCCGAGACATTAAATGAAGACTCCATTGAGATGGAGATAAGAAAAGCCATCGTTGATTACGTGGAGTCTTTGGCAAAAGGAATGGGTCGATGACTTTAATACATGGGAGTACTGTATGGCTATAGAAGGCGAAATTCATTGGTGTGAGGGCCTTTTTCTTCAGCCTCATCACCTTCAGATGATGCAAAGGAATGTGTTCGAGAAATTCGTAAGGCAGTCTCGCTTGTTTTTGAGCTATCCCTATGGTCTGATGGAGGCGAAAATATCTGATGATCAACTCGAGAATATGAGAGTTTCCTTCGACCGGCTACGTGTGATAATGCCGAGCGGGCTTGAAGTGAACGTTCCTGACAATACTAATCTTCCCTCGCTTGATATAAAGGAAGCGTTTGCATCTACAAGTGGTGCTTTGACCATCAGTATTGGCGTCCCGGTATGGTACGCTTCACGTGGCAATGTTATTGAAAGGGGGGATGATCAGGATTGGCGCGCCAAGCGAACATATATAGTTACTGAGATAAAAAAAACCGACGAGAATACAGGTGAAAACCCGCAGCCGGTCCAGATTCGTCAGATAAACGCCAGACTGTTACTTGAAAATGACGACCCCTCAGACCTCGAAGTGTTGCCTTTGCTGAAAATTACCCGTGCCGCAGGCGAGGATATTGGGTTGCCTCGGCGAGATCCGACATACATACCCCCATGTTTTGTAGTTGGCGGCTCATCCGTACTTAGAGATCTCCTTCACGATTTAACCAGCCAGGTCATGGCCAGTCGGAATGAACTGGTCGTCCAAATTAACCGTGGCGGCTTTAGTGTTGAGAATATGCGAGGTGTTCAATTCGAACAAATGCTTCGTCTTAGAACGCTTAATCGCTTCAGTTCTCAGCTTGGTTCTCTTATCAGTATCTCCAGCAGAGTTGCACCTTTCCAGATGTATTTAATGCTGAGGCAGCTACTTGCTGAGCTTGCTGCCTTACATCCCGACCGCGACCAGTTCGATGTCGTTGCATACAATCACGACAATCTGGCGGTTGTCTTCAACGAACTTTCCATCCGGATTCGGGGGCTGCTCAAAGGCGCGGTACGAGCCAAGTTCATGAAGATCCCCTTTACTATAGACCATGAAAATAAAATCTTTGTGGCAGCACTCACGGAGGAGGCATTATCACTGCCAAATGAGTATTTTCTTGCCATCAAGACAAAGCAGGATCCCTCGGAATTGGCTAAATTGGTTTTAGATCGTGATAAATTTAAAATGATGCCGCAAAGTCTTGCAGGTCAGCGAATTTTCGGTATCCAACTTGCCCAAGAACTGTATCCGCCTGTAGAGCTACCAGCTCAGGTAGGCCTTCATTATTTTCGAGTAGTGCGCGGCGAAAGAGCTCGGCTTTGGGAGCGAATAAAACAGGAGAAGACAATCGCTGTTCGGTGGCCAGGTGTCGAAACTGCAGACTTCGAAATAACGCTATATATGACCGTTCCTGATACGGAGGCACAGTAAATGACATTGCTTGAATTGTGCGAGCCACTCTTCCAATATGTGTGTCGGTTGCGTCGTTCATCGCGAATGGGTTGCGCCATGGAAATGAGTCAGGTGCGAAACGATGTCACAAGAATCTTCAGTGAAATGAAGGCGGACGCCCTGACAAATCCCGAATTGGCTACGCAGTATGAGAAAGTTGAATTGCCTCTTGTTTTCTTTATTGACTTCATGATCAAAGAGAGCAATCTGAGCTTTGCGGCTGATTGGTTTGAGTTGGGCCGAGAACGAAACGAGTTGGCGGGAGATGAGAAGTTCTTTGATTTGCTCGACGTGGAGTTGGCGGACACAAGTGGCGCTGCGAGCCAAAGGTTGGTAATCTTCTACACATGTATCGGATTGGGTTTTACAGGTCTATACGCAGGGCAATTGGATAGTATCCAGTTGTTAATGACTAAAATCTCGGCTCGTATTTCAGGCATGATGGACGCAGATAGAAAGTCTTATATTTGCCCCGAGGCCTACGAAAACGTCGATAACAGAGATTTCGTTGAGCCACCGAGTGCAAAGTTAGTGGGGATCGGAATCACTTTAATAGCTCTTATTATTATCTGGGCCATCGCATATTTTTGTTTGTTCAAATGGACTTCTGACGATCTGGCCAAGTCCCTTGATATGATTGTAGGACAGCAGAAGTCACCTTCTGTTGTTGAGCCCAGCGTACGATAACGACAATTAGTCTGAAGGATGTGTAAATAATATGGTGCCAGGAGTTTCAGTCTACAAGAATCTTCCAATGCCAATCAAGATTGGACTTTTAGTCATTACGGGCGGTAGCATTTTGACTGCAATGGCATATTTGGTTCCATTGCGACTCCTATTGGTGATATTTATAGGGCTTGTTTTTGTAGCCCTGCTTCTTTTCCTCTACTGGCGTCTTTTGAAATTGTTAAAGAAGCGAAAGGCAGCACCGATGGAACATGGCGTTATCGAGAACACCTCGGCAACACCACAAGGAGTAAGCACGGCCGCGCACTTAGCACGAATGGACGATTTAAGGAAGAAATTTGAAGAAGGGGTCGCAAAGTTTCGAGCTGCCGGCAAAAGCATTTACAACTTCCCCTGGTATGCGATTGTAGGTGAACCGGGTTCAGGAAAAACAGAGGCTATACGCCATTGTAATGTTGGTTTTCCGCCCGGTTTACAGGATCAGTTTCAGGGTGCAGGCGGCACGCTGAACATGAATTGGTGGTTCACAGATTATGCTGTTATCCTTGATACAGCTGGCCGGCTGATGTTTGAGGAAGTCGAAACGGGAGGTTCAAGTGAATGGAAAGAGTTTCTTAAGCTTCTTAAGAAGTATCGGCCGCGTTGTCCAATCAATGGCGTGTTTCTCGTAATCCCGGCTGATAGTCTTATTAAGGATACTGCTGATGAAATTGAGCAAAAGGCCTCCAAAATCGCTCGGCAGTTTGACGTTATTCAGCGAGTTTTGGACGTTCGCTTTCCCGTGTTTGTTGTCGTTACCAAGAGTGATTTAATCAATGGTTTTCGTGATTTTTTTGATAACCTTGAGGATCCACAACTCCAGCACCAGATACTTGGGTGGTCTAATCCGGCCCAACTTGATGAGCCTTATAATCCAGATTTCATTGACCAGCAATTGAAAACCGTACAGGGACGTCTTTTTCGGCGCAGACTTGCACTACTCCAGGAGATAGTATCTGAAGCTGATGAAAAACCTGGTATAGAGAAGAAACGTGTTCCTGACACGCTATATGCATTTCCTCAAAGTCTGACGAAAATAGCGCCGCGAATGGCTCGATATCTTGAATTGATATTTGGTGTTGGCAGTCAGTGGTCTTGCAAGCCACTGTTTTTCAGGGGAATCTATTTTACATCTTCCATGCGAGAAGGCTCGGCTTTGGACGAGGATCTTGCTGAATCGCTTGGTGTCTCGGTTGATTCGTTCCCGGATGGACGTGTCTGGGAACGTGACAGAGCTTACTTTCTAAGGGATCTATTCGTTAAAAAGGTCTTTCATGAGAAAGGCCTCGTTACATATGCGACTAATGCAAAGAGACAACATATCCGCCGGAAGGCCGCCGTCTTAATCTCGGCCGCTGCAAGTGTAATTTTACTGCTCTTGTGCACCTTCTATGCTGGTATTTGGTTCCGGCGCTCCATTGGTGAGATGAAAGAATATTTTGAGGTGCCCGCAAAGTTAATTGCTACGAGCGATGCGCGTGAAGCAAGCCAACTGCAAGTAATTAAACATGAAGGAGAAGGACTTTACCGATATATCGGCAGGGCAGGAATACCCGACATGCCAGATGATATTACCAGATCAAGCTTTTCTACAAGACTTGCCGAGCGGGTAGACCGCTGGGAGAAAAAGGGGGTGCCATGGATTTTCGCGCCGGCAGCGAAGTTTACAAGGGGTATTACATCGGAGAAGCTAAACAATGCCCAGGCAGTTATTTACGATGCAGCTGTACTCGGGCCATTCCTGGACGCGTCCGGGCAAATAATGGTTAATCAAAAAAACGGCAAATGGACAGGAGAGAATCCTGAAACTAAGGTTTTACGTCAGTTTATTCGGCTAAAGGCAAATAAAGCGTTGAATAAAGAAGGTGAATATTCAACCCAGACTTTCTTAGATCCTCTATTCGCATATATTTTCAGAAGTGACGATACTACAGAAGACAAGGAAGCTTCTGTAAAACGAATACAGATGTACAACGAAGATAAAATAAACCTCCATCAGCCAATCGACGCGATTTATGGCACTTCTTTATTTCCTGCGTCTGTTAAGACCGACCCCAATTTTTTGGAAACAGCAATAAGTAATGGCATAACTCTTTTTAATGATTATTGGAGCGACTCTAATCAGATCGGCACGGATAGTCGAGATTATGCTTACGTCGATACTATTGAGAAGCTTAAAGATGCTTTCGATAAATTTGATGTGGCGGAACAGCGTATTCTAACACTTCGCGAGCGTTTTAGCTCAAAATCGGACAAAGCTCGTGTAAATGAGCGTTGGGATGAATTCGCCAGCGATTGGAGTGCGAGTTTTAAGAGTCTGGCCGAATCCCGAGAAAATATCCGGAAGTTCATCGGAAGTCTAAATAATCCTCCATCGCTTGGAGAACTGTGGGCAAACGTTGCTACAAACTCCCTGCGAGATGTAAACGACCAATATCAACTCCTGCTGAGCGAAATGGAGACGGAGAATGCGAAGAAAAACAATTTCCTGTTACAAATGCACGCAAAGCTTGAGGCAGTTTATAGTGAGATAACAGGTAAATTGATCAATAGTGAGTTTGCTGAAGAACTAAAACTGATTGACGAGAGATTCTATGCTCAGAGCCGAGGAGGGAACAATTTATACGAGGTCCGCTTTCAAATGTATTCAAATTGCAATGAGCAATTTGTGGAAATTCAGACCGATACCTTTGATAAGGTTCGAGCGGCAATCCTTAAAGTAGATGAAAACATAGAAAAAGCGCGCAGTAATATTAACGAATTGTTGGCCCTCGGCCCCACTGTCTATCGTTTTCAGGAAGCAACCGATACCTGTGGGTTTTCCCTCGATCTAACCCAGCAAAAAAAGTTGTACACTGTTGTTGAGTTTGGCTTACGGTCGGCTCCAAAGAGCGTCGAGGAGCTTGGGAAGTTTATAGAAAAACAAGGAACGTGGGATTGGACTAATCTTCCCTCTAATATAGCAAACCGCAAGTATGATCCAAAGGTTGCAGAAGTGATGCTTGGTGGGTGGAAGACTATCGGAGATACATTACAGCGTTTGCCGGAAGAAGCAGAATTTCAAAAGGCATACGGAGACGCAAACGAAATTTATTCTGTAGAATATCCAAAGCTATACTTCGATTACTGGCTCGATATGGTCCCTGAATCGACACTTATTAGTAAGGTTGAACGGGATTCAGAACAATTCAAGACCCTGATAGTCAGAAATGTATTCGATGAGCTTATTGGTGGTTTTGGTGGGCTCCTTGAAAAGGCAGTGACCCCACTCAGACCATATATTCCACAAAGTGAGGAGAGGGTTAAGCAATTTGACGCTACTTTGGCTAATGTCAAAGATAGCCGCAACTATGACAAGATATATAACAGATGCCGAGCGGTACTTGACAATTGGAGAGAATTAAGTGACGATGTGTCGGTCTGCCGGAGTTCATTATTGAGGATCAAACCTGCCGATTACATTGAGGATTATGCACCTTTTACCTGTGATTCACCAGCCGAGTTTGTAGATACGTACTGGAGCGAACTGACACTTAGATTGCTAAGCGAGCTGTCCAATAAAGTACAGGGCCAGGGTAAAGAGGCCTTTGACAATCTGAGAACACAATTTGGCCAAAAGTTTCCTTTAGAAAGAGATAGCCAGACCAACCTGACACAAAAGGAACTTGTTGAAGCCAGTTCGTGCTTGAATCAGGTTCGTTTGCAGGAGGTTTTTGCTCAGGGAACAATAGGAGTTGGCGATGAGACGGGCTCTGATAAGATAGATGAGCAACTTAAGCGGCTGCGAGAAGTTATTCTACCTGAACCGTATCAGCAGTGGTTTGGAAGAATTGAAAAGGTTTTCCAATGTCTTCCCAAAACTGAAGATCCTTATTATTGTAAGATCATCCTGTTAAGTCAGAACGAGCAGCGAAAAATTATTGGGCAGGACGAAAAGCTGCTGATTGACTATCTGACGGAGTTCAGGCTTGTCCAGGGAGATCGGAAAAGTGAAAGATTTAATACTCGCTCAAGGGAAAACCTGAGTGTGGGTATGTTTGAGTATCCTGGTTCCTCTCTCCATATCGAATTCTTCCAGTATCCTTCCGACACTGAAATGCATACGAGTGCAGAGTTTCCAGAGCCTTGGGCACCTTTGAGAATGCTTCATCAGTGCTACGATCAAAAAAGAAAGGGATATGTCAAACTTGAGGTTAAGAGCGAAAAGGACTTGGGTGGAGTATTATTCCTTCAGCTTGAATTTTATAGGGATGCTGACGGCAAATATCCGGTCGACTTTCCAAGCCCGGACCAGTGGCCATCATTGAAGAGTGAGCATTGATTTTTCGGGAGGCGTGTGTATTGGACTCTGCCTTTAAAAGGTTTTTCAAACGCTTCAATCCAAAAGGGCAAAATCTCACCTCCAAAAGGATCTACGTGGCAGCGTTCGGTAAACATCCTGGCTGGGATGATCACATCGATGACATTGGTTTTGATACGGACGTTTTTGTCTCTGTAAAACGTATACTTTATGTTCAGGGCATTGGCGGCAACGTCGATTCAGGAAGCTGGGATAAGCTTATAGAGAATCAACTCGTTGAGGAATTTAAGCATAATTTTTTCTGGTATTTAGATGGGAGCTTGATTGTAGGCCGGTTGTGGTCTTCACAGGACGGCAAAGGTCGCAAAAGTTATCCTTTCGTGGTCTGCGTTCAATGTTGGAATTTACCAATTCAGTGGGTCTTTACTAATGTTTTGCCTCAATTGGAGAAAATAGAAGGATCCTGCACTGCGACTACTTCGGCAAATGATGTCCGAATGGCCGTTCAAAATGCCAAACAAGAGCTTCGTCAATTAGCTCAACAATGCGAGGCCTCGACATCTTCTATAGTTGCGTATCCAGATGCTCTGGCAAAACTTGCCGAGCATCCGGAAATGGGTCCAAATCGGGAAGGTTTACTCCGGGTACTTTACCACATCGAACGTGAAGTTGGACGATATCGTGCTAATAGTGCCAGCAGTATGGCCTTGAGGTCGACGTCACTGCGTATACCTGTTTCCCAGGACAATATGCTCGAGAACGTCCTTCTGTGGAATAGCTTTCTTTTTACTATGTTTGGCAGGAATATACCAGTGCTCATTCTCATACCGCTAATAGGCAACTGGATAGATATAATCATAGGTGAACCGACAGCATTACAACTGTATTGTCTAAGAGCATCCCTGAAAGTCATTCCGCTTACCAGCAGTATCCCTTATAATATAAGTTCAGAATTCATCGATCAGGCCAATAAACTTATACAGGGTCGTCATTCCCGAAAATTCAGTATATGAAAGAAAAGCCTGAGAAAAAGATAATCTTCCAGCCTGTCTGACAGATACAAGGGCACTTTTATCAAATCTATAGCCCATAACAGCTTCTTTTAACTCGTATTTTCGACACGCAATCACTGGAGTTTACACGCTTGTAGTTGCCGGCCAAAGCCCTGAAATTGGCTTTGTTTTTTCGCGGCTCAAATCCAAAAAAATCTCCATAAGCTCTTGTATTATATGCACTTACACCAATTTGTGTCCTTTGCAAATTGGCTTTGTTTTTTCAAATCGTATTCAGATAAATGCCTTTGTTTCGAATTTCGTATTTCGAGCTTCGGATTTCCGGCCAAGGCCCGTCGTTTGGCTTTGTTTTTTCAAATCGTATTCCTGAAAAATGTCTTTGTTTCGAATTTCGTATTTCGAGCTTCGAATTTCCGGCCAAAGCCCGGCGATTGGCTTTGTTTTTTCAAATTCCTTTTCGCAATACGCATCACGCAATACTCAATACGAAATAAATTGGCTTTGTTTTTTAAATTTATCTCAGTTTTATTCACTATTTCGCCCCATTTAGACGTGCTTTCTGCCCCATTTTGTGTATTTTCCTGCGCTTCGGCTTTGTTTTGAAAATTACGAATTTTGAACATTTGATATTGTTTCGGATTTAGGATTTAGTACTTCGGATTTCCGGGCAAAACCCGGCTAATTGGCTTTGTTTTTTCAAATTAGCGCGAATTTTTCTCACTATTTCGCCTCATTTAGCCGTACTTTCTGCACTATTCGGCGTATTTTCGCGCGTTTTCGTTGTGGTTTTGTCTTGAAAATTCAGGATTTTGAACTTTGCACTTTGCTTTTTGATTTGTTTCCATCCTCCGCTGACTGATGTGTCCTATATCATGTATCCTGTATTCTGTATTCTGTATTCTGTATTCTGTATTCTGTATTCTATTTATTTTAGCATATTATACCACAAAACACCCAAGAAGTCCAGTGAAATCCGGCATAATCCGGCCATTTCAAAGCCGGAGCGTATTACGTATCGGGTATTGCGTCTTTTTTTACCTTTTTTTATCAACATTTACCCCGTGAGATATGCTTTTATTTATAGAAATGGCTTGAATTATCTCACGGGGTGAACCCAACGAGATACGCACGTATAAATAGAGAGCAAAATATGCGCGCTGACAGTGGCTTCTAAAGGAAAATACGTATTTACCACAATAGATTTAAATCGACGGACTCTGGTATGATTGGTAAAGAAAGACAGCGTGGCAACCTTCGCACAGGCTTTTTGATTGAACGGCACGTTGGAGTATTGTATATTGCTAATAGGCGAGCGTCGAGGCGAGACATCTGGATTTATGATTCTTAATAATAGATGTGAAACAGAAACTTTGAGCGAGCGAGCTATTCGATTGTTTATTTGATCGAAGGCAGGTTTTTGTTTATGAGTATTTTGACAAGCCGGTGTTGCGTAGATTTTAATAGGTGACTGTCCCTAGTTTTTCATGGGCTTATTGGTTTGAAATAAGTATGGTCCCCGGAATTGCCCCCGGAATTGCCAGAGTGTTTTGCGAGAACATGTTGTTTGAATGGTAGGTCAATTGAATAGCTATTTGAATGATAAGGGAAATATTATGCTTAATCCAGATACGGCGATTGAAAACCTTCGAAAAATCAAAATCGATTTCAAAGAATTTTGCAGGATACATGGAAAAGTTACTGAAGCTGATACACGTGCTAACATAATAGATAGAATCCTAACGCAAGTTTGTGGATGGCCAAGCGAAGCTATAAAACGGGAACCGCCCACTGAACGAGGATACATGGACTACTGCTTGATGAATCCAAATAGAATATTTGTAGTTGTTGAGGCCAAGAAAGAGGGATTGCCATTTATATTTCCGCATGAAGAAAACCACAGATCATTGAGTTTATCAGGTTCACTACTTACCAATAAGAATATCAAAGAAGCAATTATGCAAGTACGAACTTACTGTGATGACAGCGGAATCCGTTACGCTATTGCTACCAATGGCTATGCGTGGATTATATTCCGGGCAATACGCGAGGACATGCCTTGGCGTAATGGCCACGCACGAATATTTCCAACCTTGGATTTCATCTGTGATAACTTTACGGAATTCTGGAACCTCATTTCATACAAGTCAGTATGCGAGGGTTCTCTTGACTATGAATTTGGTTCTAGTTTACGCACAGATAGAAACTTATATCGAGTTGTCGAAAAAATATATGATGCGAATCGTCCACTAGAAAGAAACCGTTTACATGCTCAAATACATTCTGTAGTAAGAACAATTTTTGAAGATATTGCAGAACAGAACGACACAGATGTTTTAACAAATTGCTATGTCTATTCTAGGAGCTTAGAGATTGTCGCTAGTGATTTAAATGTTGTAATAAAAGATTCGATCCCAGAATTTCTTAAGAAACAAGGTGCCGAACAACTTATTGTAACAAGCAGATATGATGCTGGCAAATTTGGATCTGCTGTGAGTGATTCATTTTCCAGTAAGAAAGGACGTATGTTTTTACTTCTTGGAGGTATAGGTTCTGGTAAAACAACATTTTTGAAACGATATCAGAGAACAGTTGGTAAAGATTTGCTTCAAAAAAATACAATGTGGTTTCATGTCGATTTTCTGAGTTGCCCTCTTTCGGCTGAAGTGATGGAAGCGTATGTATGGTCCACGATTTTGCAGCAAGTCCGCAATCGTTTCAGTAATATGAATCTTGAAACACGGCAAAATATGAAGGGTGCATTTGCAGATAAGATTAGAATCTTGAAGGAAACACTTCTTAAACGTCATGACCACGACGATTCAAAAAGCGATGAAATACTGTCAGAATACCTTCAACAATGGAGTGATGATGCCGTAGACTACACTCCTAGGCTTCTTAAGCAAGCTAGTCTAAGCCTAAAGAGAAAAATAGTCCTATTTATTGATAATGTCGACCAGCTTAAACCTGAATTTCAAGCTATGATCTTTATGCTAGCCCAAAGAATAACTAATATTGTTGATTCAGTAACAGTTGTATCCTTAAGAGAAGAGTCTTATTACGCCGCTGCTGTTCAGAATACCTTTACAGCTTACACAAATAGAAAATTTCATATAGCTTCCCCTAGGTTCCGCCCTTTGATCGGGACTAGGATCAGGTTTGCCTCAAAAGCCTTAAGTGATTCGAAAGATAGGTACAATTTATTTAGTCATTCTGGAATTTATATAAACAAGCAGGACTTGGCTGATTTCCTGACAATAGTACAGGAAAGTATTTTCGGGATCAATAAGAACATAGCACGCTTCGTCGATGCAATCTGTTACGGTAATATGAGACTTGCTCTTCAGATGTTTACTACTTTCCTAAGCTCAGGCTCTGTAGATGTAGATAAAATGCTTCGAATATATCGAAGGGATGGAAATTACTATGTTGCATTTCATGAGTGGGTTAAATCGATAATGCTAGGAGATAGATATTACTATAAGGAGTCGCAAAGCCCCATAATGAATATTTTTGATTGTGGAACTGAGAAGAACGCAAGTCATTTTACGTGTCTACGTATACTTCGCCTTTTGATGGCACATAGAACAGAATATAGCAGAGAGGGTCAAGGTTATTTTCCTATAGATAAAGCAGTGTCTCTATTTGAGGACATTTTTAATAACAGAGAAGATTGCATTCGGTCTGCAAATAGACTAATTGAAAAGCAACTAGTTGAGGTTAACACTAAATCACCAGAAAACATTTTCGGCGCTAGCCATGTTAGAATCACTTCTGCTGGTTGGTACTATTACAGATTCCTTGTGAATTCCTTTTGCTATCTCGATCTTATCCTTCAAGATACCCCTATAAACGATGTAGACGTAAGAGATGATTTATGTCGATCTGTTCAAGATGTCGATAATCTTTATGACCGCGAGGACCAAAAAATTGAACGTGTAACTACACGTTTTTCCAGGGTAGAGAAGTTTCTAACGTACCTTGAACTTGAGGAGATCCAAGAATTTGATAAGTATTCCCTTGGAGTTATAGATAGTATATTCAAAGAAAAGTTTGTAGCGAAAATCAGTAAAGAATATGTGAGAGAGAGGGATAGTATTTTTGAAAGAATTCAAAAAAATCATGAAAAGTACGAACAGGAAAACCTTTTTACTTTGACAGAAGAGGAAATCGTACTATTAGATGACAAGGACGAAAACTTGGAACCAATAATGAAATAATTAGGGATGCACCATTTAATGAAAACGAAACAAACTAGGTACAGCCACCGTTATGATTGACTATTTACTATTGTCGAGTGTCGATTTATTATTTTTCAAAAGCCTTTGGTGAGGAAAACTATGGACAGCCAGCTTTGTGATTTTCTATTTACTATTTACTATTTTTTATAAAGCATTTTAAACAAGGGGCAGCGCTACCTATTAGAGATTACCAAAACCGGTGACTGATCCCATTAAAACGTAAAAATTGATTTGAAAAGGAGAAAGCAATGAACAATAGATTTCCAATTTTGTCTATGGCCATGTGCATAATTTCCTTTTTTTCAGGTTGTGGGGGCCAGTGGCAACCGAAAGAGATAAAATTTCCGGATGGCAAAGAATATGTCACTTTAATTGATGCAGATACGGATCCGGAACTCTTGGAGAAAGAGGGCGACATCGTCGTTGAATATAAAATAGATACACCACTGGAAGACGAGGTTCGTTTGTGTCTTGTCATCGTTTTTCAAACTCGCTCTCAGACACGAACACTTTATAGGCCGGTAGGCAAGTTACAACCGAACACAATAAGGGTCGGCATAGAAAACCCGATGAACGAATATCCAACGACCCCGATGAACGAATATCCAACGACAACGTATGATCTGATCCGCTTAAAAGGAAGAATTTTTTTATACTTGATGGATCAGCGGAATCCGGCGACGATCGAGGGAGAAAGAGTTTCTAATATTCTCACTGGAAAAGTTTCCATGGAAAATATAATACCAAGTCTTTACATAGGGTATATTGAGTCTTATAGATTAAACGGTGGGTCGAGCCGCCACCCTACAAATTGAGGAAACTATGGACAGCCAGCCATTGTAATTTACTATTTTCGATTTACTATTTATTATTGTAGTTGACTATTTTTCTTCGTGGTTATTTTATTAGGGACAAGCCAGCTTAGTGATTTTCTATTTATTATTTATTATTGTAATTGTTTGTTTCTCTGTTGCCTCCTTTTCCCATCGCTCGTACTGGGCTTTGAGTTCTTCCGCGAGTTCGGGTTTCGACGTAAGGAGATTAGCGGTTTCACCAATGTCAGTTTGCAGGTCAAAGAGCTGCCAGTTTTGATTGGTACTGTATTGTTCGCGTATAAGTTTATAACGGCCCATACGAATTGCAGCACTTTTTGAGCCCCATCGCCAATAGAGATACATGTGTGGCGAGGAAGCCCGTCCGGACAGTGCGGCTGTCGGATCCTTGCCGTCAAGTACGCGGTCTGACGGGAGAGGCAGTCCCGAGGCAATCTGTTGCTCTGTGAACCGCGTCTTCTTCATGCTTTGAATCCTTTCGAAAATGAGATTTTACCAAATTTCTCTCATTTTGAATGGACCAGTTTTCGGGGAGCAGGTCATGCTGAAAAAACATTGCGTTCTCCTGACGAATGATATATTTTAATGATAATGTTGTCGGCTGTGTCGCCATCATTTTTGACTATTGGAGAAAGTTCTATGAGAAGGTTTATTCACCCGTTCGCATTATTTATTGTCTTGTGGGTTACTGTCTGTCTGGGTGATTCATATCCGGACGGATTCGTCTTGATCAAAGGTGGTACATTCAATCGAGGGACGGCGGCAAACCAAACTGGCTCTCCTGTGAGCGTAGAAGATTTCGAAATTCTGGATCACCCTGTGACAAATTCGGAATACGAAGCTTTTGTCAAAGACACGGGCTATTCGCCACCGTTGCATTGGATCCATGGCAAAATTCCTGATGGTAAGGGAGACTATCCGGTCATCTTCGTGAACCGCAACGACGTAAATGTATATCTGCGTTGGCTTACTCAAAATCAAGGGCGTATCTACCGTCTTCCTACAACTGTTGAGTTTGAGTACGCAGCCCGCAGTGGGCTCAAAAACAAGATATATCCGTGGGGAAGTGACAGTCCCCAGGGCAAGGCAAACTATGATGTTAATGGTACTCGCCGCTTTGACAGCTGGCGGGAACACCTCAAGCCGGCTCGCTGGGGGCACAAAAATCAATACGGTCTTTACGGAATGGCTGGTAATGTGTGGCAGATGACCATGGATTGCCATGACCCTGCCACGATACGCTACAAATACCGCATCGAAGATCCGTTTCTTATCGAATCGGCAGTTATGGGGGGATCCTGGGCACGAACTCAAGGGTATCTTAAGTGCGGATATCGGCTGGGTGTATCTGCAGGCATCCGACATCCTGATCTTGGCTTTCGGCCGGTGCGGGAACCGCGTCCAGGTGATTGGACCATACAAAATCGAAACTTGTGCGCCATTCCTTTAGAGGACGGCAAGATCCTGTTGAGTTGGTCATTACTGAGGCAAGACACGTCTTCCACTTCCTTCAATGTGTACCGGGCCACAGCACGTAACTATGCAGGTTTCATGGTCTCGAAAGAACCTGTAGCCCGCTCGACTACATTTTCCGATTCAGGCCTTAGTCCCGGGAAACGTTACCAATACTACGTCAAACCAGTTGACCGGTTTGGAAGAGAGGGCAAACGTTCTGAATGGATTGGGATCACAGCTGCCTCACAGCATGACTCTGTTATCATGTCATTCGAGCCCCTATTTAAACAGGGTTCGCTTGTCCCTATCTTCGGAGACCTCAATGGCGACGGTACCCTTGATTGTGTGATTCGATTAGACAATGGCAACAGCGAGATGTCACAGGATACCGGCATGCCCGTTCAGCTTGAAGCATTCACTTCTTACGGCAGGTCTTTGTGGCGCAAAGATATCTGTTATCACAATCATTGCTATGGTAGTGCCAACAATGTCCCATTCAATGTCTGGGATATGGATGGTGATGGCAGGTCTGAGGTCATCACCCGCCTGCAAATCGGTGATTCGGTATATGTGGCCATCCTGAACGGCATGACAGGTGAAGTCAAATATAAAACACCATGGCCTGAGATGGTCTCAGACTTCTATAAATCCTCAACTCGAATCCACATGTCAGTTGCATACCTGGATGGTGAACATCCTGCAGTGATAACCCAGACCGGATTATATGAGAACGAAGTCTTCGTGGCCTTCGATGCCCAGTTGGGGCAAATATGGCGATTTGAAAGCTTCGCCGAAACCAATGGAAGCGGGGGCCACAAAATCGAGGTGGCAGATATAAATGGAGATGGCAAACAGGAGATCTTCGATGGGACTACGTGCCTCAACCATGATGGTACCCTCCGCTGGTCCATTTATAGGCTACACCCCGACATCGTTTCCATACATGACTATCTCCCCGACCGTCCGGGCCTGGAAGTTTTCTACATTGTCGAATCCAGCGTGCATGCCGGAGTCTTCATGGTCGACGCGAACTCAGGCCAAATCATCTGGAAGGTTAACCGAGAAGACGATCCTCGCTGGAAACATGGGCATACGGGATGGACTGCGGATATCTGGGAGGTTTCGCCCGGTATGGAGTGCGTATCGAATCGGGGGGGACACGGCGACCGCAATCTGGTCCTCTTTGCGTCAGAGGGGAAGGTTCTTCTGGAGCCTTTTCCATATGGGTACAAACCGCTTGAGTGGGATGGCGATCTGACCCGAGAATTGCTCAGTGACCAGAACAATAAAATAGGCAACTTCAACGGAAAGGAGATAGTTTCCACCATCGCAGGCCAGCCGGACTTGCCGGACAACAGCCAGGTCATGATGGTGGCGGACTTGTACGGGGACTTTCGAGATGAGCTTGTTCTGTCGGTGACAGGCGAAGACGGGAAGAAGTTCATCGCAGTGATAGCAGCGATGCACCCAATTGACTACAGATACGTTGCGGCGACCGAAGGCCGAGACTATCGCTTGTGGCTCGCCCGAAACATGGGCGGAGGATATAGATCAATATATGACCAACCGCTGATGAAGCCAAAATCAGATTGACCCCAAGCCATACAGGATTACAGCGGTGGCAACGCACTGCTTTGTCGCTCAAACTAATTATCGGCTTATCACGACCTTTACAATCACTGTGCCGGCCGTTCCGTGTTGGTTGATGGCAAATATCACATAGCCTTTTTAGAAAGTGGCCTCAAGACAGGTCCCTTGACCCGTGTTCTTGAGGACTGACTATTGAGGACCTTAAGTGCATCCCTTATTTTCTTCTTATCGCCGCGCTGGAGTATAGGTCTGAATCCGCTCTGTTTACTCAGCCTTTCCAATATCCCGCGCAATCCTTTCGGTAAACCATTGCTCTCTTGCTCAAGGGTTTCCAACAGCCATCTGCCGCACTCTCCGACTTTTTGGGGCGGCAATATAATTGCTCCCCCAGCATCGTACTTGTGGTTCAGTTCTATTTTTACACCCAACTTTCCCATGTCAGTGACCGAAAATGTGTAGCCATCTTCATAGGTAAATGATGGTAGGGCGGCATGAACAGGTTTTACAAGTCTGTTTGGACTATTACCGATTCGCGTACTTAGTTTTTCCATAAGAATAACCCTTAATAACTAACAGCCTGTACGCAAGATAGGTTCCAGTATGATTTGCCCCTCCCCTCAAATGCATTTTGGAAGATGTATAGACAACTACCATTGCTACTTGCTCTATATAGTTAGACGTCTCCGCCTGCCAAAATATTGCAAGAAATCTTTTAGATAACCTACAGTCTGTGCCAGGTTTAGAGTTTTTTTTCACCTGATCTGCAAGGAAGGCGGATTTTTCCGATTTTGATCGGCATTTTGCTAATCCTGTGCGTTCTGTTGCTCTCCCATCTTTGGGTCCATTTTATGGACTATCTCGTTGTGAGGATTTCGTACAGAAAGCCTATTCTCAGAAATGAGAAGTATATCACTCATCCTCGCACCCCCCAGAGGATCCTCATCTGCGGCATCTGTCATTCTGTCTTTGGGCCTCGTTAAAAGGTTCGCAGATTATCAGTAATCGAAAAGGCACTCACACATTAAAGCCGTTCAGGATTATAACTAAGGGGCAGCGAATAATACCTCTCTCGCCCGGTTCTATTGCTTTGTTGGCGCGGCTGCAAGAGAAATAACCGGCCAGACTCTTGCAGATGCTGGCCTAACGGCAAATGTAGGGTAAATAAATATTTGGCCGCAATCTGAAAACATTGAATGTTCCTGCTCCCGACTGTTAGGAAAATATAGAAGACAACAAGGCAAACGAATATATTAACTGCGATAGTTATGTATCATGGTGAGGGGGGTGGGAAACAGAGATATTTTTTCGGGAGGAAGAAAGAATTCTTAGACACAAGCCATTTTATTACTTAGAATACTACAAAGTCAACGGGATCGTCAAGTGTGGTTAGCCGCTGGTAGTGTATAATGTTGGCTGGCATCTTTCAAAGAGGTAACATCGTAAGTTCTATTCTGAAATGTGAAGGTTCGGCCCCTGATTTATCTTGGTACTCACTAATCACAACTGTGCTATACGAACCCAGAAGAGTTTTATTATATGGCAGGGCCAGAGTGTCGCCTTGATATTTGTATAAGAACAACTTATACTAATCGAAACTTCTGTAAAATTTAGAGGTGACCAAATGAGACAAATGCGAAATCACATTATTTCGAGGTATTTTCTGGTTGTTCTGGTCGTCATGTTGGTGGCGATGGGCGACCAGCGGGTGTTTGGTAAGCAAATAGATTCGGACAAGATGATAAAGGAGATGCTCACTGCGTTTGAAACTCAGACCCAAATCCCGTATCCGACAAAGAAGTATGGTTCATTTAGTATTAAGAAAGCCTATGGGATTCAAGCAGATTTGGCTCAAGAACTCAGTAAGAAGCTTGGTAGTATAGTAGGTTACAAGGTTGCGTATGCAAGTAAGGCTGCGCAGAAACAGTTTGGCGTAACGGAGCCGGCAAGCGGTCCTTTCTTCAGGCTTCAGCGTGTACCTAATTACTCGAAGTTACCAGCCAGCTACTTCATGGAGATCGTTCTGGAGACAGAAATTGCCTTTACTATCGGCAACCGGATTGACCACTTGATCAAGGATGTCGCTGAGATAAAGGACTACGTCAGGTGGGTACACGCGGCTTTTGACGCCGGTGATTATCGACTCGTAAAAGGGCAGACAAAACCTACTCCTCAGGATATGATCGCCAGCGGCGTTGGTGCCCACGTCTTTGTCCTTGGCCCTGCCCTTAATCCCAGCAAGGTTGACGTGGACGCTGTAAGCCTCAAGCTGATTCGGAACGGAGAAACCATCACAAACAGTGCCGCGACCAATGTGATGGGCAGTCCATGGAATTCACTGCTCTGGTGCGCCAATAACATCGTCAAACTTGGAGGCACGTTGGAGCCTGGTACTGTCATTGTAAGCGGCACGGCTGCACCTGCATACAAAGTTAAAGGAAATGAAATAAAGGGTGACTATGTGGGCGAGTGCGGCCCCTTGGGCAAAGTCACCATGACACTCTATTAGAAAAGCGGCTTTTAATCATCTGAGACTAATGTTTTACATATTTTGAAAAGGGGATATAGGATGTCAGCTTCGATATTGATAATTATAACACTTATTGTATTGGTGATCGGCTATATTTTATATGGTCGGTACATAGCTCGAATTTACGATCTCGATCCCAATCGTGAAACACCCGCACATACCAAAAAAGATGGGGTGGACTATGTCCCAACCAAGGCGCCTATACTAATGGGGCACCATTTTGCGTCTATTGCCGGGGCGGCACCCATTATCGGGCCGATTGTTGCAGCTGTTTTTGGTTGGATACCGGTAATGATCTGGATTTTACTTGGCTCCATCTTTATTGGCGGTGTCCACGACATGTCTGCCTTAGTGGCTTCTATTCGTCATGGCGGCAAGACCGTTGGAGAAGTTATTGAAGATCATATCGGCAGGTCGGGTAAGCGACTCTTTCTGGTCTTTGCTTGGTCTTTAGTGACTCTGGTGATTGCTGTATTTGCGCATGCAGTTGCCGATGTCTTTGTAAAAGAACCTTCTACAGCAACCTCTTCTTTACTGTTTATTATTGTGGCGATTGTCTTTGGAATGAGTGTGTATCGTTGGAATGCCCCTCTATGGTTGTCCTCAATTATTGGCGTAGCCTTGCTGGCCGGATGTATCGCGATTGGATTACGTTTTCCACTTATACTCTCGGACGATGCGGTCCGAGCCTACAATCTCTGGAAGGGAATTCTGTTCGTTTATGTGTTTTTTGCGGCCGTTATGCCTGTGTGGATTCTTTTACAACCGAGGGACTATCTGAGTTCATTTCTGTTATATACAATTCTAATTGCGGGTGTGATTGGCATTTTTGCCGCCAATCCCAAAATGGAAACTCAGGCTTTTACAGCGTTCAAAATTGAGGGTAAGGGATATCTGTTTCCCATTCTCTTTGTTACGGTGGCGTGTGGTGCTATTTCGGGATTTCACTCCCTGGTCTCTGCGGGCACGACAGCAAAGCAGTTGAACAAGGAGACTGACGCCAAGCCGATTGCCTATGGGAGTATGCTCATTGAGGGGCTCCTGGCTATGATTGCATTGATTACGGCCACTACCATTGTGGCAACCAAGTATGATGAATTTATGGCACCTGGTGGAGGGGGGCCTATTGCAGTATTCTCCTCAGGTATTGGCAGTTTTGTTTCCAAGCTGGGTGTCCCCGAGAAGGCAGGCGTGACATTTGCCGCCTTGGCCATCTCAGCCTTTGCCTTAACTACCTTGGACACAGCCACGCGTTTAGGTCGTTTTATGTTCCAGGAGTTTTTCGAAGGAATGGGTAAGCAGAACTTGCTCAGTAAAAACAGATATATCGGGACCTTGGCAACTATTGGTTTAGCCTCATTTTTTACATTCTCAGGTACACAAGATAAGTTATGGCCGCTATTTGGATCAGCCAATCAGCTATTGGCTTCATTGACCCTTTTGGCTGTAACGGTATGGTTATCCAAAGTTGGAAAGAAAAGTGGATTCGTGAGATATCCCATGTACTTCATGTTTTGCGTTGCTATAACGGCACTCTGCTTTATGGTTTATAATAATGCTCAGGAGAAAAATATTCCTTTGGTTGTAGTGTCCTTGATATTACTTGGAATCGCCATAACACTGGTGATCAATGCGTTGACAAGTCTAAGAAGAGTAGTAGAAGCATAAATGAGGGCGATATTACCAATGAATACCCCTGATACTTTCAAGCGGGTCCTAATGGGGCCGGGGCCATCGGACGTCGATTCGAGAGTGCTGCAAGCTCTGTCGCGTCCTACCATCGGACATCTTGACCCAGCGTTTTTGCATATATTGAACGAGATACGCGAATTACTTCAGTATACGTTCCTTACACAGAACGAGATGACGCTTGCCATCTCCGGCACTGGAAGCGCTGGCATGGAAGCCTGTGTAGTCAATCTTATCGAGCCGGGCGATCCCATATTGGTGTGCATCAACGGTGTGTTCGGTAAACGCATGGCCGATGTTGCAGGGCGTTGCGGCGCTGAGGTCACTACAGTTGAAATCGATTGGGGTAAGGCGTTTGCTCCAAGACAAATCTATGATGCGCTTCAGAAGAAACCGGCTAAGGTCGTTGGGATAGTGCACGCCGAGACCTCGACAGGCGTATGCCAGCCTCTCGAAGAGATCTCCAAGATTGTCCATGATCACGGGGCTTTGTTGCTGGTGGATGCAGTCACCAGCCTGGGTGGCATGAAGGTTGATGTCGATGGTTGGAAAATTGATGCGTGTTATTCCGGCACACAGAAGTGTTTGTCTTGTCCACCCGGGCTTGCACCGGTGACCTTCAGCGATACTGCTATAAAGGTTATCGAGAATCGCAAAACCAGGGTCCAAAGCTGGTACCTTGATATGTCCATGATTCGGAAGTATTGGGGCAGTGAACGTCTATACCATCACACGGCGCCGATCAACATGAATTATGGTTTGTTGGAATCTTTGAAGTTGATCAAGGAAGAGGGTTTGGAGTCGCGCTGGGAACGTCATGCCACCAATCATAAAATCTTGAAGGCGGGACTCTCGGCAATGAACATCAGGTATCTTCCTGAACCGGGGTGCGAGCTTCCCATGCTCAATGCCGTGTCCATACCCGAAGGTGTCGATGATGTCGCTTTGAGAAACCAGTTACTCCGCGAGTTCAATATCGAGATAGGTGGCGGATTGGGGGATTTCAAATCAAAGGCGTGGCGCATCGGCCTGATGGGATCGGCTTGTACGCTTGGTAATGTCATGCTGCTGCTTTCGGCCTTGGAGAAGTGTCTTACTGATCAGGGGGTCAAGCTTAAAGCTGGTGCGGGTATAGCAGCTGCAATAAAGCAGGCTTGTGAGTGCTGAGTCAGGCATTCGAGTTGACAACAAACATTTCTGAAATATGCCTGACGTCAATAGGTCGGCCTATAAGACAGAGACGAAAGCGATAACGGATGAAAATCGTCGTATTGGATGGTTATACACTGAATCCTGGAGACCTTACTTGGGAGGATCTGGAGGCCCTTGGTGATTGTTCCGTATACGACCGCACGGCGCCCGAGCAGACCATCCCGCGAGCCATTGAGGCCGAGATAATCCTGACCAATAAGACGGTATTGTCTGCAGAGACCATCGGCTCTTTGACAAAACTCAAATACATCGGTGTGTTAGCAACTGGTTACAACATTGTGGATGTTGAGGCCGCTCATGAACGAGGTATCCCGATCAGCAATGTTCCAACCTATGGGACTGAATCTGTCGCCCAGATGGTGTTCGCACATCTGCTTAACCTGACGCAGAATGTGGCTCATCATGCCCAGACCGTAAAAGATGGGCAGTGGTCTTCCTGTCCGGATTTCTGCTATTGGGATACACCGTTGGTTGAACTCCAGGGATTGACTATGGGCATCGTTGGATTTGGGAGAATCGGCCAGGCAACGGCCAGGTTGGCGCAAGCGTTTGGTATGAAGGTGATTGCCTATGATGTCACTTCGCCTTCCAAGATGCCCGAAGGATGCGAGATGGTGAAGCTGGAGGATATCTTCCGGAAAGCAGATGTTATCAGTCTGCACTGTCCTCTGACGCCCGAGACCGATAGTCTCATCAACACACAACGACTGGCCTTAATGAAGCCAACTGCATTTCTGATCAACACGAGCCGAGGACCGCTGGTTGATGAGCAGGCCCTGGCTGATGCGCTAAATGGTGAGAGGCTCGCCGGTACCGGCCTGGATGTGCTGTCTATCGAGCCGGCCACAAAGCATAATCCGCTCCTAACAGCAAAAAACTGCTACATAACACCGCATATTGCCTGGGCTACGCGGGCCGCTCGAAAAAGGCTGCTTCAAGTTGCCGTAGATAACGTTGCAGCCTTTCTTGCTGGAAAACCGCAGAACGTCGTAAACGGTGTCAAAAATTGACATGGTTCCCCACACCTGTAAAGGCGGGCATATCTATTAAGAAGCAGTTTTTTGTTGTTTAAGGTTCTGTGTTGGTATATAATATATTGTTGTGTTCTTGTAATAGGCAGAAGGGTCAAATCTGTGTGTTCTGTGAGATCGAAAAACAAAAGGTGTTATGTCTTGTTAGAAAAGTCTTCCGAGTTCCTGACAATCGCTCTCGAAGAATATCCCAGTCAATGTAGATACCTGAATTGTTTGTCAATGGTTACTCTTAAAGATGAATACCTTTGGGATCGTGCCGTATCATTTTGGTTTCCCAACGGATTCTGAAAGTCATAATTGAGACATGTGTATTGTTTGTGGTTTTTTAGAGCGTATTTTTAATTGAGAATTAGATTGGTGTATTGGAGTTAAATAATATTAATATTGATTCCGAAGGAGGATTATTATGCGTGGAAAATCAGTTTGTTTAATCATGTTTATGATGGCTGTTGTGACCGCATCCGCTTATGCCGACAAGCTCAGTGGATTGTCGGATGTTACCGTCGTTGATAATGCGATCGTCAGCATTCGGTATGGTGGGATCGAGTATGTTGTCGCCGAAGGCGATCTTGCACTGGGTACGACGACGCGTTGGTATATCGACGCAGGTGTTGAGGTGTTATGGCCTGAAGGGGATCCTGTCCCGGCCGCGGCTCCGACCGTGGCCGGAACATCGAACCCAAAGAACGGCGACGTGGGCTCGAAAGCCGACAACTTCCTGTTCAGGCTGGACGGGAGCGATAACATTTCATCAATTGACGGGATTGACTTCCAGGAGACGGTTTTTCCCTTCCTGGCGAAGACTTTCTTCCTGTTCGAGCGAGGCGGCAACGACACAGGTACGTGGCAGGCGATTCTTGCCGACGGTTCCCTGGGAGCGCCGCTTGCGTTCAGCGCCGCGACTGCTTATGCCGACACGGGAGTTGCTGTGGGTGCCCAGAATGCTTATGGTGTGGTTTTCACGACAGACGTGCCTGTGCAGGGTGTGCGAATCACGGCCTCGGGACACGACACGCTCAGTATCTCGACACCGGCCCCGATTCCTGTTTTGGCTTCTATACCAAGCCCTCCGGACAAGGCAGAGGATGTGCCACGAGACACGATCCTTGGCTGGAAGCCGGGACAGTCCGCTAAGACACATGATGTATACTTAGGTACAGTTTTCGACGATGTCAGCAACGCCAGTCGAACTAATCCGTTGGGTGTTCTGGTCAGTCAGAGCCAGGATTCAAACACTTATGATCCTGACGGCCTTCTTGAATTTAGCCAGACCTATTACTGGCGGATCGATGAGGTCGATGCCCCTCCTAATAGCACAATATTCAAAGGCGATGTCTGGAGCTTTACAATTGAATCATTTGCTTATCCCATTGAAAGTATAACTGCTACAGCTTCCAGCAGTGCCACAGGCCAGGGACCTGAAAATACCGTAAATGGCTCGGGATTGGATGACAGCGGTGAATTACATGGTAAAGAATCCGACGGTACTATGTGGCTGAGCGACCTGACCGGAGTTCAACCGAGTTGGATCGAATATGAGTTTGACAGAGTCTATAAGCTACACGAGATGTGGGTATGGAACTATAATGAAAGTTGGGAACTGATGATCGGTGTGGGATTCAGGGATGTTACTATTGAGTATTCGGTCAATGGCACAGATTATACGACATTAGGTACTACTCACGAATTTGCTCAGGGCCAGGGTATACCCGACTATGCACACAATACAACTGTTGATTTTGGTGGTGCGGCAGCGAAGTACGTAAGGCTTACAGCCAACAGCAACTGGGGTGGGGGCATCCTGAACCAGTATGGTATCAGTGAGGTTCGCTTCTTCTATATCCCAGTAAATGCACGAGAGCCTTACCCGGATTCTGGAGCACCAGATGTGGACGTGGATATAATCCTCGGTTGGAGAGCGGGCAGGGAGGCAGCCGAACACAATGTTTACCTCAGTACAGATGAGCAGACTGTGATAGATGGTACGGCACCTGTAAATACCGTGACCGAAGCCAATTATGGCCCATTGTCGCTTAATTTAGGCAGTACTTATTACTGGCGGGTTGATGAGGTAAATAATGCTGATGCCATTTCGACATGGCAGGGTGACATTTGGAGATTATCGACGCAGGAGTATCTTGTAGTGGATGATTTCGAGGACTATAACGAGTTTGAGCCCTTCACGGTATATAATACGTGGACAGATGGATACCAGGACACAACAAACGGCTCGACCATAGGTTATGTTCTGGGCAATCCTCAAGAGACTAAAACTGTTCATGGAGGCAAACAGTCTGTGCCGGTTATGTACGACAACAGCGTTGCGAGTTTTTCAGAGGTTACTGTGAATACCGATGATCTTGCAATTGGCCGTGACTGGACCAAAGGTGGAGCAGGGAAGCTGGTGCTTTGGTTCTATGGCGATCCCGCCAATGCCGCCACTGAGCGACTTTACGTGAAACTCAATAGTGCTAAAGTGCTCTATGACGGGGATGCACTTGACATAACCAAGCCCGGCTGGAAGCAATGGGATATTGAGCTTTCAGGTTTTGGCGTCGTTCTCAGTAATGTAACGCAGTTGAGTATAGGCTTTGAGAGGACTGGCATTTCCGGTGGTTCAGGTACTGTGTTTATTGATGACATTCGGCTGTATGGTGCTATACTTCGCCAACCGGTTATCACGATCAGTCCGGTTGATACGCTGGAGGCGACCGGTGACAACGGTATGATTATCTCGATTAACGGTATAAGTGTCAATGACATGATTCTCGGAACCACGACGTTCGCCGGTGAACCGAAGTCTGCGAATTTCCCACCTCAGGATGCAGACAACTTTGATCTAAGCCTTGGGGCCAGTGCCGACGATCAGGCCTACGTACAAACCATGTTTGCCGTCCCTGTTACTACTATCTTCATCATCGAAAAGGGCGGCAACGACACCGGTTATATGCAGTCCCTGGATAAGAACGGTGATCCCATCGGTGAGCCGGTTCCGTTTACACCCGCTGACTTTAAGGATACCGGCCTGAAAGGAGTTCAAGGCCAGGCAGTAGCCGCTGCCGTTATTACGGTGGACATGCCGATTTATGGTATCAGGATCCTCCCGCCGGATGACAAGGCCTTAGGTTTTGACCCGACCAGTGTTTCGGGTATTGCGGCTCAGTAACCAGCGGGAGTTTTTGTAGATCAGGCTTTCTGCTAATTTGGCAGATTGAAGATCGAAAGTTATTTAATTGGCCCGCGTCCGAGTCTTCGGGCGCGGGCGGTTTATATTCTGATGAACAATACAGTCTCCTTTCTCGCGAGCTTTATCTTGCTAAGTTCTCCCTGCCCAAACCATCCTTCTCGCAGTTCGGAGATTGGATCAGGGCAATAATGACTCGAACGAATTGGTACGCAAGCCACCACGGTTTGTAGAGAGACGCGTTTTTTATCTTGGTAGATTATGTAAGTAATATTTGCCAAGAGAAGGTGGAATTAGTTGATAATTTGGGATGAATTTGGTAGTCTAAGGAAATCAGAGGCTCGAGTTAAGATTGGATGATGTGTATGGAGTATTCCGGTCAAATGTTTTTTCGGTCATGTCGAACGACGCAGTCAGTCTCGGCTTGGGCCGCAATAGCAGCAGGGCGTAGACACTTCCCGTCCGCTATCAGGAGGAATTGAATCCCGCACGATTCTATAGTAAAGCCGCATATGGCCCAAAGCAGGCCTCTCTTATGACCGCTGGAGTATAAATATTATGTTGAACGACACTAACAGACTCACATTAAATGCAAATTGTGGTGAATATATCAACCGGCGTATTTGCACGCTGATTAGTATTTGTTGTCAGCTTTTGTTTGCACTCTCTTTCCCAAATATTGTTTCTGGACAAGATTGGCCAATGTGGCGATACGATGCGGGACGCCGCGCAGCATCGCCCAAAGAATTGCCAGCAACGATGCACCTGCAGTGGGTTCGTAAACTGGCCCCTCCAAAACCTGCTTGGCCAAGAAGTCAGTATAGGCTACAGTTTGACGCTTCATACGAACCCGTTGTTGCGGGAAAGACCATTTTTATCGGCTCAATGGTCTCAGACTGCGTAACCGCTTTTGACACAGAGACAGGGACGGAGAAGTGGCGTTTCTACACCGATGGTCCGGTGCGATTTGCGCCGGTAGTGTATAAGGACAAACTCTACTTTGCCTCTGATGATGGGTATCTCTATTGTTTGAATACCAAAAACGGATCTCTTGTTCGAAAGTTTCTCGGTGGTCCTTCTATGAACAAGGTGATAGGCAACGACAGACTGATAAGCATGTGGCCTATGCGAGGCGGCCCGGTCCTGTACGAGGGGAAAATATACTTCGCGGCCGGCATTTGGCCTTTCATGGGCACCTTTATCTACGCAGTCGATGCCGAGACCGGAGATGCCGTTTGGACTAACAGCGGCAGCGGTGCGACTTACCTTATGCAGCCACATAAAAGTCCGGCTTTTGCTGGCGTGGCGCCACAGGGTTACTTGGTGGCTACAGAGGACAATTTGCTTGTATCCGGCGGTCGTTCTATACCAGCGGCTTACGACCGCAAGACAGGGCGGTTTCTTTACTATCGTTTGGCCGAATATGGCAAAGTCGGTAGTTGTGAGGTCATGGCCTCGGGTAATTATTTCTTCAATAATGGGGCCATACACAGGCTTTCCGACGGCAATGGAATCTCCGGGGCGCCGGCATCGGTAATAGCAGATGATGTTATAATCGGCAAACAAAATGAAACGATTATGGCTTACAAGCTTGAGCCGGGGGCCAAAAAGGCAAAAGAACTGTGGCAGACAAAGGTCTCGTCTGAACTTAGCAAAATCCACTTGAAAGCCGGCCCACGTTTGTATGGCAGCGGTAAGGGCAAGGAAGGTATTATCCTGGCCGTTGATTTTCCTTTGAATGATGCTCAACCCAGGGTTTCGTGGCAGGCGAAAGTAGACGGCGAAGTCTGGAACATGGTGGCAGCCGACGGCAAGCTTTTTGTTATCACTCTTCAGGGCAGCCTTTACTGTTTCGCAGGTAAGAGAGTTGAGCCAAAACACCATCCGTTGGAGATCAAACCCCTGCCTGCCGGCTCCAGTCAATGGAAGAACAAGGCCGGGCAAATATTGGAGATGACAGACCAAAGAGATGGATACTGCCTGTTGCTTGGCCTTGGCACTGGCGAACTTCTCTATCAGTTGGTCAGTCAATCAGAACTACATATTGTTGCGCTCGATCCGGACTCTGGAAAGGTCGCGGAAATACGCCGGAGACTTGATGAGGCAGGACAGTATGGAACTCGAGTCGCCGTTCACGTTGGCGATATAATGACGATGCAGCTTCCTCCCTATATGGCTAATCTTGTCGTATCCGAAGATTTGAAAGCTGCCGGTTTCCAGAAAGACAACAATTTTATTGAACGTGTTTTTCATTCACTCCGTCCATATGGTGGTACAGCCTGCTTTTTGGCACCACAGAGTAAAGATGTTGAAATATTGACAAGGACGGTTAAATCGAGACTAACTGGTTGTACAGTTGAAAATTCGGATGGATTTATTAAAGTAACTCGATCTGGTCCGCTCCCTGATTCGGCCGATTGGACCCATCAGTACGGTGATTCGGCCAATACTGTGATGTCCAGGGACAAGCGGGTAAAGGCTCCACTGGGGCTTTTATGGTTCGGGGGCCCGCCTAACGACAAGATATTGCCGCGTCATGGGCACGGCCCATCTCCGCAGGTAGTTGGTGGCAGACTCTTCATCGAAGGGAGGGACATCCTTCGCGCTGTTGACGTGTACACCGGCCGACTGTTGTGGGAAAGGGAGTTTCAGGACTTGGGCAAGTACTACGACAAAACGAGTCACCAGCCTGGTGCCAATGAGATCGGCAGCAACTACGTCACTGTTTCCGACGCCCTGTACGTCGTATATGGCGACACGATTCACACTCTTGATCCCGCCACCGGCGCCACTACCAGGGAATTCTCGCTCGGCACTGACGACAATCCTCACTGGGGCACGATTATGGTCTGGGAAGATCTGCTGCTGGCGATGGCTTCGCCGATCCATGTTCCGGTAAAGGATGAGACAGAAGGACAAAAGCTGCCCGATAATATAAAACCTATTATTCAAAAGGGCGCCGATTGGCAATACCTGGCCGGTGCTCATCCGGGCAGAGCGTGGACACAGCCGGATTTTGACACGAAAAGTTGGAAAACTTCCTCGGCAGGTTTTGGCTTTGGCGATGATGACGATGAGACAGTACTGAAAGATATGAGAAATCGTTATTCGGTCGTGTATATACGTAAGTCATTCAGTGTATCTGATGTTGTCAATATTCACGAGCTGGGTCTGGTGATGAACTACGACGATGCCTTTATAGCCTATCTCAACGGTAAGGAGATTCTAAGAGTTGGTGTTCGTAAAGGCAGCGGAGCCCGTGCATCCGACATCGATAGCCATGAAGCCGACGGTTACGAGTATTTTCGCATCGACGACCACGGCAGCCTCCTGCACGAAGGTGTGAATCTGTTGGCTATTGAGGGACATAATGACGGCATCGGAAGCAGCGATTTCACTCTTGATCCTTACCTTGTCGCCCGGCAAAACGGGGAACCTGAAGCGGAGAAGAAGATCGCTCCCTCCAGTTGGAACGATATCTCCGGCGTAACTGTCAATGCAGACTATGCTTCCGGTAGTAAGATGCTCGTTGCCATGAATCGGTACAACGGTAAGATCCTCTGGAAACGTAATGCAGAGTACTCCTTCCGTCATAATGCCATTGCCATGGCGGCCAAAAAAGTCTTCTGCATTGACGGGATGAGCTCAGCTAAACAGGCATACTTAAAACGGAGAGGGCTCGACATCAGCAAAGGACGTACACTGTACGCATTAGACACACATACAGGAGAACTGCTTTGGAAGGCTAATGAGGGGATTTTCGGTACTTGGCTCGCTTATTCAACGGAGCATGATGTTTTGCTTCAGGCAGGCAGTCGGTCCGGAGATCGAGCAAGTGATGAAGTTGACAAAGGTATGGTGGCCTATGCAGCTTCGGACGGCAAGGTACTCTGGAGTATCGATGACCGTTATAAAGGTCCTCCAATAATTTACCACGACCGGGTCATAACTCAAACCGGCGGCGGCAGTGGCTCTGCAGCCGCTGAAGCGAAAGTCTTCAACCTGCTTAACGGTAAATACGTCACGCGTGAGCACCCAATGACCGGCGAGACAATCCCCTGGACGTGGGTCCGGTTCAAGGGTTGCAACACGGCGATAGCAAGTGAAAACCTGCTGACGTTTCGCTCGGCCTCGGGCGCCTTTGTGGACTTGACTAAAGGACAAGGCACTGCAAGTATCGGCGGATTCAAGTCCGGCTGCACATCGAATCTAATCATCGCTAATGGAGTGCTTAACGCACCCGACTATACCCGGACCTGCGTTTGCAGCTACCAGAATCAGGCCTCGCTGGCTCTTATACACATGCCGGAAGTTGGATATTGGACTTTTGATTATTACCTTAAACCGAGCGAGCCGACACCGGTTAAGCAAATAGGGATCAATCTTGGTGCTCCTGGCAACCGCTATAACGAAAACGGTACGTTGTGGCTGGAATTCCCGAGTATTGGCGGACCGTCGCCGGATATTCCAGTTCGAGCTAAATATGCAAATCCTCGGTGGTTACGTTATCACAACTCGCGTGTAAAAGGCAGGTACAACTGGATCACCGCTTCGGGTGTAACAGGAATCAGAGAAGTCTCCATTCGAATGTTCCTTCAACCAGGCAGTAATCCGTCAGTAGTTGACGCATTCGATAAGCACATCGGACAAATTCCCACTTGGTCGGAAAATCAAATCAAGGGAGTTTTTGAACAGCCCCGGCCTTATACTATACGATTGTACTTTGCCGAAATTGACGAATGCGAGATCGATCAGCGGGTCTTTAATGTGTCGCTACAGGACAGGCAGGTCTTGAAGAACTTCGATATCATTAAGGATGCCGGTGGTGCAAATCGAACCGTGGTAAAGGAATTCAAAGGAATTAATGTGAAAGACGATCTAAGGATTTCTCTCACTCCCGTGGATGCAGAGAAAGCCGGTCCCCTGCTTTGTGGAATTGAAATCATTGCTGAAGGTTGGTGAACTGGAGAAGAACGATTATTGAAGGCTGAGATATACAGCAACTCCTGTAAGATGCTACACTAAAGAGAGATCTATCGAAACGCCATTTCTCCTTATAAATCCGTTCTTTCGCCCAGAATTTGTATGCAGGAGCTTATCTCTCAGTGACTTCCTCAGAAAACACAGAGCAAAAGTCTCTTGACTTCCCAACAGTCTTTCCTAACCCAACTGTGAAAGTTGGGCTAAAGTTGCAGAATAGTGACTCGATACAGCCTGAATATAGTTTTATCTTTCTCGAATTCAACTTCGCTCGTTAGCCCGGCTGTTTGTACTCGGGACTATATCTCAAGCCTGCAGAAAAGGGCATGGTATGGGGTAATCATGTTTATTTATATGGTTCAACTATAAAAAACTAAAAACGCTCCAATTTGTCTTCAAAACTCATCGAACGTAACCGACCGTTCCTCCCAGTGGAATCAGAATAGTTAGGAAGTCCGGGTGAAAAACAAGGCGGTCGATTTGGTTGATTTCATAGTACTCTCCAAGCGGCCTCCAAGGTCATCGAATGAGGTCATCCTCGTCGGCTTTCAGTCGATCCGTTGCCGGGATTCTCAGTACTCTCGGTTCTTGAGAAGGCCCGGCTGAGGGGTGGGGTATACGCCGTTAGAACCTGCCTGCACGGGTGCCGGAGAATCCATGGTCAGCTTATCCACGTCGCGAGCAAACTCCTCATTGCAGTTGAGCATCTCGTCATATGTTACGATCTGTCCCGTGTGGACCGCGCGGCGCCCCATGGCAGTAACGAGGCTGGCTTCCGTTCCGCGTGCGGCCTCGTTGTACGGTCGGTCATTGCGAATAGCCTCGATCAGCTCATCCCATTCAAGCTGGTACGGATTCGGTTCCGGCTGAGGAAACGCCCAGATGAGGTTTTCCTTGGACATATCCTGCCCCCTGTAAATACGGCACTTGGCCGGCGTGTGCAGATGCGTCGAGATCACGGCAGATCCCTTCATGCCATGGGCATAGCTGGCGAATTCGCCTCGACATCCGACCACATTGCGGGCATAGAGAAACAGCTTGGCGCCATCGGCAAACGTGTATTCCACGTCGTAGTGGTCGTAGTTCTGGTCCACGTTGTTACCACGGTGGCAACGACCACCGGACCCCTGCGCGCTGACCGGCCAGGCTTCTTTCATCCAGCAGCACTCGTCGACGTTGTGGGCGACGTAATCCTGGACAAGCCCACCGCTCGCCCACATGAAGCCCAGGTACTTTCTGATCTGCCAGAGCAGCTCACTAATATCGCCCTGTCTCGGTCCGGTGAAACCCGCGGGCCCCTGCTGCCGATATGTACGCAGTGTCAGAAGATCGCCGATCTGGCCGGCCTTGATGCGGTCGTAGAGAGCCCACCGTGCCTTGCAGTGACGACACATCAGCCCCACACCCACTTTGATGTTCTTCTTGCACGATTCGTCCGCCAGTTCGAGCATCTTGCGAATGGTTGGCCCGTCCACCGCCACCGGCTTTTCCATAAAGACATTGATTCCCTTCTTGATGGCATAGCTGAAATGCACCCAGCGAAACGCCACGGGCGTGGTGAGGATCACGACATCGCCCGGCCGAAGGCAGTCCATGGCTTTTTGATAGGCGTCGAAGCCGAGGAATCTGCGTTCCTGCGGCACGTCTACCTGATCTGCCTTGAAACCCATCACCCACCTATCGGCTGATCCACTTGTCTGCGGGTTGCGGGCGGCAGCTTTCAGGGCCTCATGGCAGCGGGTGAGTCGGTCCTCGAAAATATCAGCCATTGCGACAAGCTTAATGGGCCCACTCCCCGTGGCGAGAGCGTTGGCCACAGCACCACCGCCGCGACCGCCGCAGCCGACGATTGCGACCTTGATGGTGTTATCCTCTGCTGCATAGATACTGGGCGAGACAGCTGCTATAATTGCTGAGCCCGCAGCGATTCGACCCGTGCTCTTCAAGAATTCACGACGCGATGCTGTTCTTTTGTTGATTCCACTCATGAACAATATCCTTCAATCAAATTCAATAAGAGTTCAGAATTTCCTTACATTTCATCGAATCGCAAGTAACCTTACGACCGATACCTCTTCCTATTATCACGAAAGACCTAAGTTTCACAATCTTTTTCTGATTGCCAAACAGAATCCCCAAGGCGTCTCACGGTGACACAATGAGCACTGTACCTAACCGGTATCGTATTTTATCGGCGATTGTACAAACCTTTAGGGCCCGCTGAAGACAACATACAGAGGATATACTCAGCTATTCGTGCTGGTTTAGTGTAATCAAAACAACCATGGCGGTTGCTTATCGGCGAGCTGGAGAAAAGAACGATGGAGCTAAAAATGCTCTATAAACATCTTGGCGGCATTCATAGCATCAGGTGATCATTATACCGGGAGGTAACTCTATTTTTAATCACTATTTGAAGGCGGTGAAGGAGTTTGCGAGTTGGATGGTTCAAGATGGCCGAGCGAGTGAATCGCCACTGAAACACTTGAAGTGTAGGACATTCAAAAAAGCTATCGATGAAGTGCATCCGAGACGAGCATTAGAAGTAGACGAATTGAGGCGCTTGTTGGAGACGACAAGGTCCGGTCCCGTGCGTTTTGGCATGACCGGCTATGAACGATATTTGTGTTACCGCGTAGCAGCGGAAACAGGCCTACGGGCTAAGGAACTTCATAGTTTGAAAGTAGTGTCTTTTGACCTGCAAAATCGCACGCTTGAGGTTAGTGGTGAGTTTACTAAGAATCGACGTAAGGCCACTGCTTATTTGAGGTCTGATACGGCTGCGGAACTTGAGCAGTTAATTTCGGACAAAATGCCACAAGTACAGGTATTCAAGGTGCCTGAAAAGGCTTACGAGATGATAAAGGCTGATTTGTCTGAAGCGGGTATTCCATACGTTGTTGACGGGTTCTATTTTGATTTTCACGCCCTGCGGCATCAGACGGGTACGCTTTTAGCGGCAGGGGGGGGTGCATCCAAAAGTTGCACAGTCAATTATGAGGCATAGTGATATAAACCTTACGATGAGCAGATACTCACATACGCTTACCGGACAAAAGGCCAAAGCCGTAGCAGGTCTGCCGGATTTATCAACACCGAACAGACAAAATGCGATGGCTACAGGCACCGATGGAAAGTTAGTAGATACCGTTCAAAACGGCCCGAAAAAATTGACACCTACAGCTTACTCTGAATGTAATCAGTTGGTAGCGGATGTCGGTTTATCTTCCACTAAATCTGGGAAAGCAGGGGGGCATAAAAGTTTACAAGATGGGAAGTTAAGCAGCAAAAGGGAGGCTATGTCATCGAGTGTCACCAAAGAAAAGAAAATACGCCTGGAGGGGTTCGAACCCCCAACCTTCGGTTCCGTAGACCGACGCTCTGTCCAATTGAGCTACAGGCGCAAATGCTTATTATATAAAGAAATATGAAATATTCGATTTTTTAAATATTTTTCTAATACAACCTTGACTACAACCAAATTCCACTGTACGATTTGGAGGTATTGCGTTATTACTATGTTGTAGTTTAAGGATACCTGTCATGGCAAAATCTAATTCTAAAAGAAAAACACGTTCTGACAAATTTCCACTTACTTTACATAACACTGGCCAGTATTGCAAGAAGATAAAGGGCA